>Ga0302326_10011880_pt1 | contig 18670 bp, 11 predicted proteins | sample Palsa_T0_3_FD_202264 | JGI IMG/M metagenome (GOLD analysis project Ga0302326, IMG submission 202264) | Peat permafrost microbial communities from Stordalen Mire near Abisko, Sweden - Palsa_T0_3 | ecosystem: Environmental > Terrestrial > Soil > Palsa > Peat permafrost | place: Sweden: Abisko...
GCAGGCGATCCCCGTCCAGCCCCACTGGCTCTGCATCTCATTCGCTGAGCCCCCGATCACGCCCACCGTGACGGTGCCGGTGTTGGCAGCCGTCTGATCCTGACCGAGCGTCAAATGGCCCCCCGCCGCGACGACGAAGGCCGCGCCTTCCTGAGGCGAGAAGCTGCTGAAGTAGCCGTAGTACTGAAGATAGTCTTCGTTTTCCCAGTTCGAGTAGACGTTGGCGTTCGCGATGTACAGGCGCGCGCCATTCTCGACCTGAATGGCGGCATTGTTGATGGATTCGTAGACGCCGGTGTTGATGTCCGAGCTCGCGCCAACCTGCACCGGTCCACCGGCGACGGTGCCCACGATGCTCGCGTACCCCAGGGTGTCGTTGGACGAGTAGAAGTTGATGTCGAAGATCTCGGGGTAGGCTTGCTCGGTGTAGCCGTTGTAGCCCAGATTGAACCAGTTCGGGGCGAAGGCGACGGTTGGCGCCACGAGCTCCACGCCCCAGCCGAGCGTGACCGGAATGGATTCGCCGCTGGTGCTGTAGTTCCAGTCCCCTCCGTTGCCCAGGCCATTGATGTAGGCGTTGATCGTGACATTGCTGGCCTGGGCGGCGTCGATGATCGACATGGCCATGCCGAGGGTCTGGCACTCGGTGTAGCCCGGATTGCCGCAGCAAGCGGCGGTGTCGCTGCCGTTCTGGTTATCGACGTTGAGCGTGCCGCCACTCTGCAGCGTCGGGCAGCAGAGCTTCGCCGAGGTGTCGCAGACGTCGCCGGGCGCGCATTCCGTGGTCTTGGTGCAGGTTGTGTTGCAAGCGGTCGCGCCGCAGGCAAAGGGCGAACAGTTGGTCGTTCCCGGCGGGGGGCAGTTCCCCAGGCCGTCGCAAACGCTCGGATTCTGTTGCGTGATTCCGCTGCAGCTCACGAGGATCGTGCCACACGGGGCGCTCAAACCGCTCGGGTAGATGCAGGCGCCGTCGTTGGCGTCGCAGTCCGTGATGCCACAGGAGGGATCGGTGCTGCCGCAGGCGTTGAAGCAGCAGTTGCCGGTGCCACTCGCGCCGCACTGCAGTGAGATGCACGCGTCGTTCTCGGTGCAGGCTCCGATGGCGCTCTGGGGGACGCACGAGCCGCCCAGGCAGTAGAAGTCCTTGGCGCAATCGGCGAGCACGCTGCAGTCGCTCCGGCAGCCGCCGTCGCCGTTGCCAGCCTCGCAGGCGTAGGGCGAGCAGTTGGTCATGATGGGCGGCACGCAGTCGCCAATGCCGTCGCAGAACGTGTTGGGGTTGACCTCGGTCTGGTTGTCGGGGAGGCAGGTGATGGGCCCCGTGTCGCACGACGTGGTGGCGGAGCCGAAGTTGCACTCGCCGGTGAAAGGGTCGCAGTCGGACGTCCCGCAGGGAACGCTGGTGTTGGTGCACGCCGTCTGCGTGCAGCAGTCGCCGGTGCCGGACACCCCGCAGACGTTCGACATGCACTCCGCATTCGCGGCGCACGGGCCGAGCGAGATCTGCGGCGTGCAGACGCCGCCGCCGGCCAGGCTGGCACAGTACCAGCCGAGCGAGCAATCAGCCGCCCCGTTCGCCGGGTCGCAGGTTCCCGCGCAGGCCGTGCCCGCGCTGTTGCAGGCGAGGTTCATCGGACACTGGACCGGCTTCGCCGCTGAGCAGGCTCCATTGTTGCAAACGCTGCCGGTGAAGAGGCCGTACTGACAGGAGCTGTTGCAGGCCATGCCGCCCGGGGGATATTCGCAGGCGCCTTTGGTGTCGCAGGCGGTGGCGGCGCAGAGCGCGTCGTCGGTCTTGCAGGTGGTGGTGCAGCAGTTGCCAGTGCCGTCCAGGCCGCAGACACCCGACTGGCAGCTGTCGTTGGAGGTGCAGGCCGTGCCATCCGGCTTCCCTGTGGTTCCGGTGGTAGTCCCACTGGTGGCGGATCCTCCGGTGGTGGCGGTCCCTCCGGTGGTGGTCCCCGACCCGCCGGTGGTTGCCGGTCCGGTCGTCGTTCCGGTGGTGCCGTTGCTGGATGAGCCGCAGGCCGATCCAAAGAAGAGGGCCAACCCCGCTGCCGCCGTCATCGCATTTCGCATGTGCAAGACCTCTTTTGTGAACGCCGCCCGGACCGTCCTGGCAAAAACTCCCATCAGAGCCTGTAGTGCCGCGAGCGTTCCGAAACCTTTAAAGATTCGCGGAACCGTTGGTGACCGAGCTTTACAGGCGCGTGATTTCTGTAAGAGGCTTGCGCGGTGATGGTGCGCTGGAATGCGTTGTGGCTGGCTTGGGTTGGCGCGCTCTCGGCGCAAGGCTCCGAGGGCAGCGCCTACGATCTCGACCCCGCGTTGACTTGCCCCAGCCCAAGTCAGCTTCGATCGACTTTGGACGCTCAGGTCCCGGCTCTGTCATCGTCGAATGCGCTCGATCAGCGCACACTCCGGGTGCGGGCCGGTCCGATGCACACGCTCGTCGTCGAGCTGTTGGACCCGCTCTCCCGGGTGAGTTTCAGCAGGTCCATCCCCAAGGGAAGCTGCGAGGCCCAGGCCAAGGCGGTCGCCCTGCTGGTGCTCTCCTGGATCGACAAGGGCGCCAGCCCTCCCGAGGCGGAGATCGCTCGGGTGGTTGTCATCCCGAAGGTGAGCCCAAGCTCGCCAGGTCCGTCGCCCGCGCCAAGCACGGGCTGGCGGGTCTCTTGGGAGTCCCGACTGAGCGGAGGTGGTTCGCTCGCATCGACGCCCTCCCCGCTCGGGGCCTCGTTCGAGGGTTCCTTTCAGGCGTATCTGAGCCGACACTGGGGGGTGGCGTTGCGCGCTGCCTGGTTTACACCGCTGCGGGCGGGCGATCCGGAGTCGGCTGGCTCGGTGGAGCTCCACCGGTACGCGGTCGGCCTCGACGCAAGTTGGACGGGCCGACCCCTGCCGGCCGCCATGGATGTGGCGTTCGGGGTGCAGGACGAGATCGATCAGACCGAGCCCGCCGGTTACCCGCAGGACAATGGAGCCGTCAGCCACACCCCACAGTTCCGCGTTGCCGTGCGCTACCGCTGGAGGCTCGTGGCGCAGCTGTTCGCCTACGCGGAGGGGAGTGCTACGGTGGGGCCTTGGCCGCATCGGTTCCTGGCCGACGACCCGCAGGGCGAGGTACAGCTCTTGGCCCTGCCGGCAGTGCAGGTGGCGATCGACCTGGGGTTGGGATGGCACTTTCTTTAAAGGTTTCCCCCTCGAAGCGTCATTCAGGTCAGTGATGAACGCCCTTCTCGCAGCTCGCGGCCCGGATGTTCCCGCCGCGGCGGGACCCATTGAGCTCGAATGGTTCGGGGCGTTTTACAAGCAACATGCCAACTTCGTGCGGCGCCTGGTGCGGCGCCTGGATGGGCAGAAATCGGACAGCGACGATCTCGTGCAGGAGGTCTTCCTGGTCGCCCACCGCAAGTGGCCACAGCTCGCTGGCTCGCCGCAGGTGGACCCTCGAAGCTGGCTTTACGGCGTCGCCGTCCGCGTCCTGCGGCACGAGCGGCGCCGGCGAAAGCTTCGGGCCTTCCTTTTCTTTCCGAGCTTTGGGGGGGAGAGGTCTCCCGAGGAGAGGTCTCGGGAGCCGCGGGACGAACACTCGCCGGCGACGCTTCTGGAACGCCACGAGGCTCGAGCCACGGTGCATCGCCTGCTGGATTCCCTTTCGGAGAACAAGCGAACGGTCTTCGTGCTCTTCGAGATCGAAGGACTTTCGGGCCAGCAGATCGCCGGCATCCTTCGCGTGCCGATTCAGACGGTCTGGAATCGGCTGTTCCACGCACGGAAAGCTTTCTTGAAGGTGCTGGCCCGCGAGCAGCTTCGCGAGCGGCGCGAAACGGGTGAGGAGTGAACATGCCTGAAACTGGACGCTGGAAAGACGAACCGCTGGATGTGGCTGCGGGCGACAACGACCGGCTGAGGGCTCAAGCCACCGAGCTGCTGAAGCGGTTCGAGCGAGCCGAAGAGGACGAGCCCTGGACGCCCGCGAACATCACCGGGCGCTGGAGCCGGCTCGAGCGCGAGATTCAGCAGCAGGGGCGCCGAAAGCCGAGCGGAGAGATCTGGGCTTTGAGCGCCGCCTGCGCCGGCGTCGCAGCGCTTGGGATTGTGCTGGTGTGGTCGCACCAATCCGCAAGTCGGCTTCCGCCGACGGCTCGTCTGACACAGTCGCCGCCGATTGCCCGCGCGCTCGTTCCCTCGGCCCCGTCTCCCAATCCCGCGGACGTGGACGTGGAACCCTGGACGACGTGGCCGCGCACCGACCTCGGGCCCAACGGGACGCTGTGGTCCAAGCCTGGAAGCGTGATGCGCCTGCCCGACTCGCCAACCGAGCGCAGCACTGAACCCCGCGAGGGCTACGTCATGCAGCTCGATCAGGGGAGCCTGTGCGCCGAGGTGGCTTCCCGAGCTCTCGGCTCCGAGGGCCCATTCCGCGTGAAGACCCGTCAGCTCGACGTGACGGTCATCGGAACACACTTCTGCGTCGAGGCTGGCCCCGATCTTTCCTCGGTCTCGGTTCAGCGAGGCAGGGTGCGTGTCGCTCGCGAAGGGGTCTCGGTGGTGCTCAGGGCAGGCGAGAGCATTCGCTCCGACGCGCCGCCGCTGAGGGCCGCCCTGCCGCCGCCGCAGCGAGCTTGGCGAGACCGCCCGGCGCCAGGCAATCCCGTGGGTGCACAGGACGACGCGCCGGAGCCCCTCGGGAGTCTGTCGCTCGAGAATGAGCTCTACCAGCGTGCGCTGCAGGAGGCGCGCCGCGAGAACCACCCGCAAGCCGCTGGGCTGCTCGCGGACTACCTCAAGCGCTTCCCGAACGGGCTCTACGCTCCCGAAGCTGGATCGGAGCTGGCCACCGAGCTGGGCTTGGCGGGACACCCCAGCGCGGCCCTGGCCGCGGCTCGCGAGAGGCTGCGGTCGTTCCCGCGCGATCCCCACGATGGCGACGTCAAGCTGCTCATGGCGGGTCTCTTGCGCGAAAACTTGGGTCGTACCGCCGACGCGCTGGCCGTCTATGAGGACCTCCTCAACGCTTCGGCGGGCCCCGAGTGGCGCGCGGAAGCCCTCTTCGGCAAGGGTATCTGCGAGGAACGGCTCGGCGACGGCGCGGTGGCGAGGGAGCTCTGGCGCCGCTACCAGGCCGAATATCCCGCCGGCCGCCACGCAGCGGAGGTCGAGCGGCTCCTCGGCGAGTAGAGACCGGTCACTGATCGCAGATTGGCCGCTGGGCCTTCACCTCGATGGCATGCGCCAAGGCGTCGAGTTTCTTTCCATCCTCGTCGCGCGACCAGGTCTGCGTCACGACGTCGAACCCGGTCTTTTGGCAGGCCGTGATCACCACCACCCGCAGGTGCACCTGCGGCGTCTCGCGCAAACGGTAGGCTTTCTCAGTGCCGCGACCCAGCGGCCCCGAGAACGCATCCCAGTAATTGCCGTCCGCGTGGAAATTGCCCTGAAGCTTGGCGACGACGTTCTCGGCGGCCTCGTCCGCCACCGGGCGCTCCTCTTCTCCCGACCACGCGCGCCGGAACCGAACCGTCATCGTCGCCGCCGGAAGGTCCTCGCTCTCGATCGCGATCTGCTCCTCCTCGCGATGCGTGACCTTGAACCCCGCCGGGACCGACACCGTCAGCCCCAGCTCGTCATTCGCAACCTTTCCGCCGCCGAGGGTCTTCCAGGCGCGTTCGCCCTGTTTGGCGAGCGGCTTCGTCTCCTCCGCCACCTCGCCGACCGCGGCTTCGTCGCGCAGCGCTGGTGGGGCGCTCGCCAGGAGCCCCTGGATCTCGCTCTCCTCGATCGGACCCCGGTCGAGCACCACCGTCCGACCCTGCCGCCGGACGACCCACAGCTCCTGCAAGGGATCGTTCTCCGCCTTTCCGGACAGCGCGCGCGCGAAGCAGGCGACCTGGTGGCGCGCGGTTTCCTCGAACGCCCTGGCCGCGGCCTGCGATCGCCAGAGCGTGACCCAGCGAAAGCCGAACAGCTCGTCGCGCGAGGCGTGGACCAGCGTCAGGCCGTCGCCGTCCCAGGCCGACGACACCGAGATCGCCTCCGCCCGCGAGCTGCAGTGATCGAGCAACGATCGAAGCCGCAGCTCACCGAGCGGCAGGAACCCGCCCATCCCCTTGCCCGCCAGGGCCGCCGGCACCGAGAGCTCCACCGGCTTCTCTCCACGCAGGTAGCGGTCGGGGTGCATCAGCTCCCCCGTCGTTTGGGGCGGGTCGTCGAGCATTCGATTGACCAGCGTGAGCCCGCCATGCTGGTAGAGGATCGCCAGGAATTGGGGCCCGACCTGGTGCACCAGCAGACTCAAGCCAAAGGCCGACAGCTCATCCGCCAGATGGCTCACGTTCCAGTCGGAGGGGCCGTGCTCGGAGGTGAGACCCGTCGCCGCCAGGCGCTCGACGGCATCGGACTTCTGTGGGCCACCATAGGCTCGCAGCCAGAGGGCCTCGGCCAGCGTGGCGTCCCCTTCGGCGAGCGCGTTCCTCACCAGCTCGCCGTCAGGCGTCGTTCGGTGCTGGATGAATTGAGGGAACGTTTGAAATTGGAGGGCGTGCTCGAGCTCATGCGCCAGGACCTCGTCGTACATGCCCGGCGGCAGCTCCTTCTTGACCACCAGCAGGCGTACGTCATGATTGTAGAACCCCCCGATGGCCCCCGCTTGAGAGCCCATCGAATTCGCCAGCTGCCGCGTCGACAGCTCGATCACCTTGACCGGCGAGCGAAACCTCAAGCCCCGCACGTCCTCCAGCTGCTTGGCCACCAGATCGGCGTGCGCATCGGTGAACCGGACCCGATCCGGGGCATGGGCGCAGGCGAGCTGTGCGATGGCGACGACCACGCCCACCCGCAGGCGGCGAGCCCCTCGCGCCGGTTCCGACGTCGACACTAATTCGGCCCCTCGACGTACGGAATCACCGACAGGTCGCCTCCGCTGATCGGCACGCTGCCGGTGAATCCCAGCGGAGGGTTGCCCTCGGGATTCCCGCAGAGGGCTCCTCCGTCCGGAAGCTTGTCGCGTGCCCGGTACCCCCGCGGCTGAACGGTCTTGAGGTTGGGATCCACATTGTAGAACAGCACGAATCCCGACGGGTCGGTGCCGCCCGCGGTGGGATCGAGCGTGTCGTTGACCACATAGGCGATCCCCGCGTCGACCGGGTCGCCGCTCGAATCGTCGAGCCACACTTGCCAGCCCTGCGGGTTGGCGCACGCCTGACCCGCCAGGCCGGCATCCGACTTCGGTGAAGGGTTCACCGGCTGAACCTCGACGACCACCATCGCCAGGCCCGGGTCGAGGTCCGGGAGGTAGGTCGAAAGCTGGTTCACCAGCGCACCCTTGGCCATGCGAATCGCGGGTAGGACCTGCGTCGACTCGGTCACGACCAGTGTCGCGAAGTTGACCGTGACGTAGTTATCGACCTGCGCCGAGAAGGAGATCTGGGTCCCGGGCGCCACGCAATAGCGGATGTAGCCGCACAGGTCGGTGGTGACCGACAGGCTGGGGTTGTAGACGTCGGTCAACAGGATTGGACAGGTGATGTCCACGCTGCTGCTCACGAAATTGGAGTCCACCAGGTTCGCGACCAGCTCGACCTGGTCGGATTGGCAGTTGTTCAAGGCGGCCGGGGTCCCGGGCGGCGGACAGCTTCCCGGACTCGCGTTGCACTCACCCGGCCCTGCCGTGGTCGAGCCGCCGCTTCCCGCGGTGCCGCCGGTTCCGGTCGAGCTGTTGCGCCGGCTGGTTGCCACCCCCCCGATTCCATTGCCCGCTGGCGGTCCGCCGGGCGAACAGGCCGCCAGCGCCAGGCACAGGCCCGGCAGCGCCACGCCTACCTTCGTTCTCGTGCGCATCAATGGATTGCGAAGACCAGGTTCGACCTCAGATCGCTGACGTAGAGCGCGTGGCTAACGGGATCATAGACGCAAGCCTCGGGTCCATGGAAGCCGGCCCCCGCATCGGCGCTCGCCGCCTCGTTCGCCAGAAGGCTGACCGTTCCGGATCCCCCATCCGAGACGAGCTGGTCGACGCGCTTGCCGCCGAACTCCGCGATGTAGACCGACCGGCCGTCGGCGCACAGGCCGTGCGGCTGCGCCGTGGCCACGCTGGCCACCATCTTGGGCGCCCCCCCGTCGAGGTCGGGGTCCAGCGCCACCACGTCCCCCGAGCCCGTGTCACCCGCGAACAAGAGCCGGTCAACGGCGGTCAGGCCGCCTCCCGCAGGGGTTTCCAGGAACGGCGCGGCCGCCAGCGACACCCTCTGGGTGAGGAGATTGCTGGCGAGGATTTCGCCCGCGAAGGTCGTGCTGCTGTAGATGTCGGGCGAAACCGACGCCAGCCCCAGCGGGCCGCCGTAGGACGCGGCCGAGAGCAACCCGAGCTCCACGGTGTCCGGCCCCCCCGAGCCATTGGGCAAGACGCCTGCGAAGCTGGTCACGTTACCGTCGGCGCTGACGAGTCGCAGCGCCGAGACATCCCCCACGATGAGCCCGCCGTTGTAGGCGAGCATTGAGCTGACGAGACAGAACGACGCCTCCGAGCCTTGCCCGTTGGTGTCGTGGCACGCCCCGCCGTCGAAACCGCCGGCGATGGTCGTCACCTCCAGCGACATCAAGTCGATGCGGCGGATGAGGTGGCTCAGCTCATCGGCCACGTAGAGGCCGCTCCCGATCACCGCCAGCGCGCCGGGCCCGTCGAAGCCCGCGTCCGTGCCGAACCCGTCCGAGCTCACTGCGGCACCGTTGCCGGCGAGGAGCGTCACCGTCCCGGTCAGGTTGCAGGTGGCGTTGCACCCCGTCCCCAGACCGTTCTGACCCGCCAGGTCGCAGATCTCGCCGGCGTCGGGATCGACGATGCCATCGCCACAGAAAGGCAGGCGGCAGTCGGCGCGGCAGTGATCGGGAAGGTTGCCGTTGAGGGCCGCGCCTTCGTCGCACTGCTCGCCGGCATCCGCCTCGACGATCCCGTCGCCGCAGTAAGGCAGGAGACAGGCCCCGATGCCGTCGCAATGGCCGGCGTCGCTCGGACCGCACGCGGCTCCCGCGTCGGCGATCGGCCCGGCCGTGGTCTGGCAGGTTCCGAGGATACAGGCCTCGGTGCCGAGGCACACCGGGCCGGGCTCGCAGTTGCGCGGGCCAAGGCAGGGGACGGCGATCGTGATCGACACCTGGGTGTTGGCGGTCGCCGACGCGATGGTGGCGCTGCCGACTCCCAGGCTCCCGCCGTCGGCCCCCAGCCCGTTCACCACCACGGTCAGGCTGTTTCCAATCGGGGTGCTGACGGCGATCACCGAGTTGTTGGGGATGCCATCCGGCTCCGGCCCCACGGCCGGGATCAGCTCCGGGCCCGCGTCGCCCCGCGCGTCGAAGGCCTGCAGCGCCAGCCGATCGACCCGGCCCGCCAGCGTCCCGAGGTTGACTGTGATGGCGACGTAGCCCTGGCGGGAGCAGGCGGGCATCGAGAGCGATAGCAAGAGCAGCCAAGGCCTCCTCATTGAATCTTCCGGATGGCTTGCCCGTTGCGGTCGCTCACGTAGAGCGCCCGGCGAACTGGATCCCAGGCGCAGTTGGCGGGGTCGATGAAACCTGCACCCGCGTCGACCACCAGCGAAAGCTCGCCGGTGGCTGGATTGACCTGTCGGACGGTCTGATCGCCGCAGACGTAGATCGACCTTCCATCGGTACAGATACCATCGGGGTCGAACGCCTGTTGCATCGTCGCCACCGGCACCGGCGTGGCGTGGGGGGCGGGGCTGCTGGTGTCGACTGAAAGGATGCTGGCGCCCGTGCTGGTGTAGACCACGGAGCCGATGCTGGTCATGCCGTTCAACGATTCCACGCCTGGCCCAGCGAGCTCAGTGACCTGCTGGCTGGCCAGATTCGAGGCGAGGATCAGACCAGCGCCGTGGGTGTTGGTGTAGATGACATCGCCGATCTGCGTCATCCCGTAGGGGGTATCGTAGGCTGCTGCCGCAAACGGCCCGATTGCGAAGCCAAGCGGGAGCGGGCCCCCGTCGCTGATCGACCCGGCCAGCGTCGTGACGATTCCGGCGTCGAGCGTGGCGTTCGGGACCAGCAACCGGAGCGCGGCCTGATCGGAGGCCAGCACACCGCCCAGGGCTCCGGCGTCGAACGGGATCAAGGCGTGGAGCTGGCAGAAGGCGGCGGCGGCGCCCACGCCGTCGAGACAGACGCCGACCCCGCCGTTGCCACCAGCCATGGTTTGCAGGAGGCCGCTGCCGAGGTCGAGGCGGCGGATGAGGCGCGGAATGCTGTCGGCGATGTAGAGCGAGTCCCCGACCACCGCCAATCCGTACGGGCTGACGAGCCCCCCGTCGGCCACGAGGGTCGTGACCACCCCGATGAGGTTGCAGGTCGCGTTGCACCCCAGCCCCAGGCCGTTGTGGCCGCCATCGAAGTCGCAGATCTCGCCGGCGTCGGGATCGAGGACCCCGTCACCGCAGTGCGGCAGCTCGCAATCGGTGCGGCAGTGATCGGGGAGAACGTCGCTGTTGCCGGTGCCCCAGTCGCACTGCTCGCCGGCGTCGGACTGCAGGACGCCGTCGCCGCAGTAGGGCAGCAGACAGGTCCCGACTCCGTCGCAATGGCCGGCGTCTGAGGGCCCGCAGGGCGCGCCGGCGGAAGGCACGCCGACATTCTCGTCGATGCAGGCTCCGTAGCCCACCTGGGAGTCGGCGTCGCAAGCCACCACGCCCTCGCAGACGCCGGAAGGATCGCATTCGCGCGCCGACTCGCAATGCGTCGAGAGCGTGAGGCTGAGCGAGCTGGTTCCGGGGCCGATCAGCTTGCTGCCGCTGGCACTGCCGATGGGGTTGCCGGCGGCATCCAGACCGTTGATCCTGACCTCCACCACGGAGCCGGAAGGGGCCGAGACCGCCAGGATGATCTTGGGGCTGGCGACGCCCAGACCGCCGGCCACCGGCGACGACGGAATGCGCTGCGGCCCGGCGTCCGAGGGCGTGCCGTCGGAGGCGGCGAGATCGAGCCACTCGACCTGCTGCGCCAGGTCGATTGAGCTCTGGGGTGGGCTCTGGGGAATGGTGAGCTGGATCTCCAGGTAGCTCGCGCGCGTGCACGAAAGCGTGAGCCCGAGCAGCGCTGGAGCGAGGAGATCCAGCCCCCGATGGGGCCTCACCACCATGGATGCGCGAGGGCCGCGAAGGTGGTAACTCGCAGCCATGCGCCACCTCGTTCGCCAGACCATTCGTTTCTCGGATGCCGACCCCGCAGGGATCGCATTCTACCCCCGAATCTTCGATCACCTGCATGAAGCCTTCGAGGACTTCTTCGATTGCTGCGCCGGCATGCCCTACGCCAAGATCCTCAGCCAGCATCGGATGGGCTTCCCCACCGTGCACGTGACCGCCGAGTTCTTGAAGCCCCTGGTCCACGGCGAAACCATCGACGTCGAGTTGAAGGTGACGAACCTCGGGCAGACCAGCTTCACCTGCCACTACCGGGTCCTGCGGAACAGCGAGGTCTGCGCCACGGCGACGCTCACGACCGCGGTGGTGAGCCTGGACGGGATGAAGACCCTCCCGATCCCGGAGAATTTCCGGAAGTTCCTCAAGGAGTATCTCGAAGGGACGGAGTAGGGATTTCGCGACCCGTCGAGAGACACTCCGTTGAACCGCACGGCTCGACGCCTTAGGCTCGCAACATGGCTTCGCCCAAGGATTCCGCAGTCCTGCTCGCCTGGCGACCGAGCGCCGTGGAGCCTGGTGGGGAGCCGGGCGGCCGCGAGGTGCTCTGGCTCCGGCGCGGGCCGAAGCTGGCCTTCGGGGCGGGCTTCTATGCCTTCCCGGGTGGCAAGCTCGACCCCTCCGATGCCAAGGTTCCGGTCGTGGGAGCCACCGGGCAAGAGGCAGCCTTGCGCGCCTGCGCGGTGCGCGAGTGCTTCGAGGAAACGGGGCTCCTGCTGGCCCGCGGCTCAGGAAAAGGCTCGACGAAGAGAGGCTCGGCGGAGCTGTCGGACGCCCAGCGCAGCGAGCTGCGCCAGCAACTGGCCGCGGGCACGCTCGACTTCGCCTCCCTGCTCGCCAAGAACGACTTGACCATCCACGCCGACGACCTGATCGAGGCCGGTCGCTGGATCACGCCGCCGTTCTATCCCACGCGCTTCGACGCGCGCTTCTTTCTCGCGCGCGCACCCGCGCAGGAGCTCGAGCTGTCGGAGGCCGAGGTGTCCGACGGCGGCTTCATCGCCCCCCGAGCCGCTCTGGCCCGCTGGCGCGCAGGCACGGCCCTGCTCCATCCGCCCAACTGGAACGCGATGGTGGCGCTCCAAGAGCGGGACGAGGCGCGAGCCCTGGAGCGGCTGCGCCATCCGCCGCTGACCAGGGACCACGTCACGAGCCGCATCGAGTTCCAGGAGGGCATCGTCCTGACGCCCCAGCGGACCCCGACGCTGCCCCCGGCCACGCACACCAACGCCTATCTGCTCGGCACCGACGAGCTCGCCATCGTCGACCCAGGCGCCGCGGACACCGCCGAGCTCGCGGTGCTCTTCGAGGTCATCGAGGCCCTGCGCGCCGAGGGTCGAAAGCCGGTCGCCATCGCGCTCACGCACCACCACCACGATCACGTCGGCGGGGTCCTGACGGCCCAGCAGAGGCTCGGCCTGCCGGTCTGGGCCCACGCGCTCGCGGCCGAGCAACTGCGCCAGGTCGGGATCGCGGTGGCGCGGACGCTGGCCGATCGCGAGCCGCTCGGGCTGCGCGGCTTCCCGCTGACGGCGCTGCACACTCCCGGCCACACGCGCGGCCACCTCACCTACTGGCACGAGCCGAGCGGCGCGGCCATCGTGGGCGACCTGATCTCCGGCGTGAGCACCATCGTGATCGACCCCCCCGAGGGCAACATGGACGACTACCTGCGCTCGCTCGAGCGGCTGCTCGACTTGAAGGTCACGACGCTCTATCCCGCGCACGGCCCGGTGATGGCCGACGCACCCGCCAAGCTCCGCGAGTACCTCGATCACCGCCACGAGCGCGAGCACCAGATCCTCGAGGCGCTCAAGGCCGGAGCAGGTACGCCCTCCGAGATCGTCCCCCGCGTTTACCAGGGTACGCCCGAGTTTCTCTTCCCCTTCGCCGAGCGCAGTGTCCAGGCCCACCTGGACAAGCTGGCGGCGGAGGGTCAGATAGAGGTCAGGGCGGAGCGTTATCTTGCCCGTGTGCCGGCGGAAGAGTTTCCGCCACCGCCGGCCAGACCCGCCTCCTGAAAGAAGTCGATGCAGCCGTCCGCCACCGCCCTGCTAATGCCCCCTCCCTTTTTGACTCCCCCGCCGCGGGCGGTGCTCACCAACACCTTCGTGCGAGCCTTCGACAATTCGGTCGCGGCGGCCCGCACCTGCTACGCCCCGCGCGTCATCTCCACCGAGGAGGTCGCCAAGGACGACAAGGCCCGCACGGTTCGCGACCGCATCGCCCGCGAGACCTACACCGCCGGCCACCACACCACGCTGCAGCACGCGCATTTTCAGTTCGCCATCGAGAACGTGTCGCGCCAGCTCCTGTGGTCGTTCTTGCACGCCCATCCCTTCTACAACTCGGAGCAGGTCAGCCAGCGCTACGTCGAGGTCCGGGCCGGCTCGGCCCTGGTGCCGAACCTCCCGCCCGCCCAGCTGGCCCTCTATCAGCAGACGCTCGAGCGGCAGTTCTTCGGCTACCACGCCATCGCCGAGATTCTCTCGCCGGTGGTGGAGGAGGCCTACTTCGAGCTCTTCCCGGGCCGGCGCAAGCAGCGCGAGCAGTGGATCGGTCAAATCAAGAAGCGGGCTCAGGAGGTGGCGCGCTACCTGCTCCCCATCGCGACCTTCGCGCACCTCTACCACACCGTCAGCGGGCTCACGCTCCACCGCTACCACCGGCTCTCCAACTCGCTCGACATGGGCGACGAGCAGCGGCTCCTGATCGACGCCATGATCGAGGCCGTCACCGCCCAGGACCCGCTCTTCTTTCGCGACCTCGAGGACCCGCTGCCGCTCGAGGAGACCCCCGAGTTCAAGATCCTGCTCGACCAGGACCACGGCCACGGCAATCCCAGCGCCGTGGGGGGTGCGCGCGCCCGGGCCTTCGCCCGCGAGTTCGACGCCGACCTCGGTCCCTGGCGCTCCCGGCTCGTCGACTACAAGCTGCACGCCGAGGAATCGCTGGCCCAGGGGGTCCGCAGCTCGCTCGGCCTCAGCCGCGCTCTGCTCTCCGACGACGAGGCCATCGCCAAGATCCTCTCGCCGGCCGAGAACAAGCTCTTCGCCCAGTCGCTGACGCTGACCACGCTCTCCAAGTCGAGCCGCGCGCTGGGGCATCCCCACTACACCTTCCAGAAGAAGCTCTCGCACAGCGCCGACTCGCAGGACCAGCGCCACCGCATGACCCCCGCCTCGCGCCCCGTGCTCTCGACCCAGTACGCCGGCGGGGAGCCCGACGCCATCGTGCCCGACCTCGTGCAGCACTGCCCGCAGGCGCTCGACCTCTACAGCCAGATCCTGCGCGAGACCTTCGGCGCCGTGGATGCGCTGCTGGACGGCGGCGTGCCGCCCGCGCTGGCGCTGTATCTCTTGCCCAACGCCTTTCCGGTCCGCTTCGAGGAATCGGGCGACCTGCTGCACCTGCACCACAAGTGGACCTCGCGCCTCTGCTACACCGCGCAGGAGGAGATCTGGCGGGCCAGCGTCGACGAGGTGAAGCAGGTGCGCGAGGTCCATCCGAGAATCGGCAAGCACCTGATGCCGCCGTGCACCTTGCGCGCCGCCGCCGGCGTGCGACCGACCTGTCCCGAAGGGAAGCGCTTCTGCGGCGTGCCGGTCTGGCGGCTTCAGCTCGACGACTACCGGCGCGTGCTGTGATGACCCCCCACCCTACCCTCCCGGTGTGCCGGCGGAAGAGTTTCCGCCACCGCCGGCCCCGCAAGCGGGGGAGGGTCAAGGAGGGGGGCTCCCTCTGATGGAAGACCTCCTCGAGAAGCTCAATCCCGAGCAGCGCCAGGCGGTCACGCAGACCGACGGGCCGCTCCTGGTCCTGGCTGGGGCCGGCTCCGGCAAGACGCGGGTCATCGTCCACCGCATCGCCTACCTCGTTCGCGAGAAGGGCGTACGCCCGTGGTCGATCCTGGCGGTCACCTTCACCAACAAGGCCGCCGGTGAGATGCGCGAGCGGCTGACCCCGATGCTCGCCCCGATGCTCGGAGCCACGGAAGAGTTCTACGGGCGCCCATGGGTCTCGACCTTCCACTCCATGGGCGCGTCGATCCTGCGCCGCGAAGGGGAGCGGCTCGGGCTGGGCCGCGACTTTACCATCTACGACGACGGCGACCAGATCTCGCTGGCGCGGCGCGTGCTGCGCGAGCTCAACCGCGAGGCGGACGCCGGCGCCGCTCGCGACCTGCTCTCGACCGTCGACCGCCACAAGAACGGCATGGACGACGGTCCCTTGGGCGACGACACCCTGGCCGCCATCAGCCGCTATCAGAACGCGCTGCGGGCCGCCAACGCCGTCGACTTCGGGGATCTGCTGTCGATGCCGCTCGAGCTCTTCGAGAAGCACCCCGACGTGCTGGACCACTACCGGCGCCGCTTCTCGCACGTGCTGGTCGACGAGTTCCAGGACACCAATCAGGTCCAGTACAAGCTGCTCAAGCTGCTCAAGCCGCCGCCCGACTCCAACCTGTGCGTGGTTGGCGACGACGACCAGTCCATCTACCGCTGGCGCGGCGCCGAGGTCGGCAACATCCTGGGCTTCGAGACCGACTACCCGGCCGCCAAGGTCGTGCGGCTGACCCAGAACTACCGCAGCGACGGCAACATCCTGGCGGCGGCGGCGGCCATCATCGCCAAGAATCCCCACCGGCACGTCAAGGAGCTGTGGACCAGCCGCGCGGCGGGCGAGCGCATCTCGGTGCTCTACGCCCAGGACGAGCGCGACGAGGGGGCGCGCATCGTCGACGCCCTGCGGGGGCTGCGGGCCGAGGGCGTGCCCTACGGCGAGATGGCGATCTTCTTTCGCATCAACGCCCAGTCGCGCGTGCTGGAGGAGGCGCTGCGGGTGGGGCGCGTGCCGTACGTCATCGTGCGGGGGCGCAGCTTCTACGAGCAGGCCGAGATCAAGGACGCCGTCGCCTACCTGCGGCTGTCGGTGAATCCGCGCTCCGACGTCGATCTGATGCGGGTGGTCAACTCGCCGCCGCGCGGCATCGGCGACACCACGCTGGAGCGCGTCTCGCAGTATGCCTCCGAGCGCCACCTGTCGCTCTACGACGCGCTGTCCCAGCCGCGCCTCGCGGAGATCCCCGAGCTGAACGGCGGCGCCCGCGCGCGCCTGGCGGCTTTCCGGACACTGCTGGACGAGCTCGGGACGATCGCGTCGGCGGGCTCGGCGGCCGAGACCACCCAGAAAGCGCTCACCAAGTCCGGGATGCTCGAGCGCTTGAGCGGGCAGGCCAACACTGGCGTGGGCGCCAAGGCCGACGAGGCCCGCGAGCGACACGAGAACCTCATGGAGCTCGTGGGCGCTGCCCGCGAGGCCGACGAGCGCTTCGCAATCCTCCTCCCCCGCGAAGCGGGGGAGGGTGGGGAGGGGGGTCAACGAGATGTATCCACGCCGCTGATGTCATTTCTCGAGCAGGTGGCGCTCATCGGCGACGCCGACGGCGCGACGGGCGTCGACCGCGTCTCGGTGATGACCATGCACGCCGCCAAGGGGCTCGAGTTCGACGCCGTCTTCATCGCCGGGCTCGAGGAGGGCGTCTTCCCGCACAACCGCGCCCTCAGCTACGCCGCCGCCCCCGAGGAGATGCACGAGGAGCGCCGGCTCGCCTACGTCGGGTTCACGCGCGCCCGGCATCGGCTGTTTCTGGCCGCCTGCCGGGCCCGAGCGCTGTTCGGCGAGCTGAAGTTCAATCCGCCCAGCCGCTTCATGCTGGACGTGCCCGAGGAGCTGCTCGACCAGAAGGTCGTCACGCCGGCCCGGGATTTCGGGATGTCGCGGGGCAACGCGTATTCCAACGGGTATTCCATCGACCGCTCATACGACCAGAGCATCGGGCAGACCGCGGGACAGAGCAGCTGGGAGCGTCGCACTCCCGTCCAGACCCGCGGGCGCGTGCGGCGAACCGGCGCCGGGCGCGGCGTCCCCGAGTGGAATGCCAGCCGCAAGGCCGCGACGACCGTCACCCACGTCGAGAGCCTCGACTGGCCCACCGGGGCCGGCGTGCTGCACCCCACCTTCGGCGTGGGCCGCATCCTGGCCGCCGACGGCGACGGGGTCGATGCCAAGCTCACCATCCGATTCAGGAGCGCCGGCGACAAGCGCATCATCGCAAGGTTCGTGAAGCGCGTCGGGTAGGCGCCGGAGCGCCTCGTCGCACAATGGGTCGGCCCACATCACCGCTCCGGAGCGCGACGAAGCATGCTGGGAGACCACACATCCATGGTCGGGACCGCCTCATACCCACCCGGGTCGGCCGACATCGGTGCCCGGGAGCGCGCTGAGAGAGCCTGGGACTCCCCATGAGAGTGCGTGGCACCGCGAGCTCTATGCTCGGGATCGCTCATGAGACCAGCTGGGAGACCTCACAAGAGTACTCGGGAGCCTCGTCCCACACCCTCGGAGACCCTTCCGAGGTGCTTGGTCGGCTCACATCAGTACTCGGGAGGGCACACATCTGCCCCTTGCTCGCTCAGCCAACTACCTGGGTGAGGCGACCCAGCACCGCTGCAGCGCCTCCCGAGCACTCTTATCGGGTCTCCCGAGCACCTTGTCGGCGCTCCCAGTACCTTTCCAGGCGCATACCAACCCTCTTGTCGGTGCTCCCGAGCAGTCTTGTCAGCCCACCCAGCATCTCTTGTCGCCCGACCCAAGTACCTCGGAGTCTCTCCCGAGAGGTCCATCGCCTCTCCCGAGCACTCTTGTGTGGTCTCCGAGCTACTGATGTGAGCGCTCCCAGCCCCTTCATCGCCGGTCCCGACCACGTTCGTGGCGCGGCGCGGAGCTCTTGTGTGGCCACCCAGGTACCTTCTTCGCGCTCCCAGGTCCCCTCGTGGGGCTCCGAGGGAGCTCCATGGGGACTCCCACTACCCTGCCAGCCGCAGCGCCGCTGCTGAGCAGCGCCTCCCAAGGCGCTTCATGGTGGTCCAGTAAGAGCCAAACGTCCGGCGGAGACTGGTTCGTAGCATCTCTGCACAAAGAGCCGTGCCCGTGCCCGTCTGCGTGGCCACTCTTCAGCTCTCGTGGTCGGATGGTCGGACTCGGGATCCCCGAGCTTTCGCAGACTTGCGGGTGGCGTGGCTCGATCGCGATCGCGCACGCAGGCCGCAAGCTCATGCAATCCTGAGGAAGACCGCGTCCGACCGCTCGCCCAGCGCCTAAAGCCCTGCCCGGGCACGGGCACGCACACGGCTCCCCCGCATAAACTCCCCGCTGCGCGGGGGAGGCCGGCCTAGGCGCCCAGCTCGAACATCTTGTCCAGAGCCTCGCGGGCACCGACCATGACTTCCTCGCGCAGCTCGATGCGGGGCGAGAGGTCGCGCAAACACAGATAGAGCTTCTCGAGCGTGTTGCGCTTCATGTGGGGGCAAATGTTGCAAGCGCAGCCATCGTTGCCGGGGGCGCCGATGAGCTCCTTGCCAGGGGCGAGGCGCTGCATCTCGTGGAAGATGCCCTTC
>Ga0302326_10011881_pt1 | contig 18668 bp, 14 predicted proteins | sample Palsa_T0_3_FD_202264 | JGI IMG/M metagenome (GOLD analysis project Ga0302326, IMG submission 202264) | Peat permafrost microbial communities from Stordalen Mire near Abisko, Sweden - Palsa_T0_3 | ecosystem: Environmental > Terrestrial > Soil > Palsa > Peat permafrost | place: Sweden: Abisko...
ACACCCGCAGCATCATTTCCTGGAACCGCGCGAAATCCTTTCGATTCCATCCTTCGAACGACCGCATGATCTCGGCGGCGTTGGCAAACTGATACCCATAAATTCCGGCAGCCAGACAACTGTCCGAATTGCCGGTGACCCTGGTCAGGGTTGAAGCCCATGCATTGAGAATTTCCACTGCTTTACGCCCGTAAGCGGGATCTCCGGAGATGCGCCACCTCAGCGCGCACGAATACGCCGCGGCGGTGTCGTTGAACAACAGTGCATAATTCTCCGGCTCTGTCTGACCTCTCGCCTTTCCCCTGAAAACGACCGCCACCGGGCGCGGCTCCCACTTGAGCGAGGCGTGCTTATTGGCGATCAGCTTCTCCCAGTCGGATGTCCACGGCTCCTGTCCCGCGGCCAGCATGGCTTTCATCCGCCGAAAGTCTTCTTCATTGCACAGCAGGCCAGGATGAATGAAAGTGCCGATTTTCCGCATGGTCTGCGATGACCCCTGTCCAACCGCCTGCGGTGATGCTTGTCGAGCCGCCGGCGGCGTCACGTCAGGAGTAACGTCGGGTTCAGCAGCGGAGGCGGCCGAGAACGAATTGCCTGCCAACAGGCATGCAACTGTTATCACCAGGATGATGAATCTCACAGAGAGCATTTGCAACATATTGCCTACTTGCATTATACGGGAACCGGGGAACGCACCGCAGCCGTCTGCCGCACGGCGGGCGCAACAGCCACTCCGGTGGGGCGATGCGAGGTCCGCATCACCGACTCCTGCTTCAGCGCATATTTTAGCGGTTGACCGGCCAAGTATCGTCGCAGTTCCTCGACCATGTACCGCCCCATCCGCCGGCATTCGTTGCCGGCTGAGCCGGCAATGTGCGGCGTGAGCAGCACGTTTTCCAGCATATAGAGCGGCGACTCCGCTTCGGGCGGCTCCTTGATCGTCACGTCCAGCACCGCCTGCAGATCCGGCCGCCGGGCCAGGACCTCGATCATCTCCTCCTCGCGCACCAACTCGCCGCGCGCGGTGTTGATGAACGTCGCCCCGGATTTCATGGAAGCGATGTGCTCGCCGGTGATCATCCCAAATGTTTCGGGAAAGACCGGCGCGTCAGATCGCTGGAAAACCGCCTCCAGTGACACCAGCTCCACACCCAGCGCCGCCGCGTCATGTTCGGTGAGGAACGGGTCGTAAACGAGCACGCTCAAATCGAATGGCCTAAGCAGCTCCAGCAACTTGCGGGCAATGGTCCCGAGCGAAACCAATCCCACCGTGCTGCCGTAGCAGCCGGGGACCTGGTTGCGGTCCGGGTGGCAGCGACCCGCCTTGGTCATCCTTGCCAGCTTCCACCCATGCTTGAGGGAAAAGAGGATGGTGGCCAGCGCGTACTCGGCGACCGGAACCGCGTTGGCCTCCAAGGCGCTGGTCACGACGATGCCGCGTTCCCAGACGGCGGGGGTCAGGATGTACCCCATCGTCCCCGCGCCGTAGAAGATCGCTTTGATTTTCGGAGCAGCAGCGAAAAACGCCTTGTCCAGCATCGGCCCCTTCCAGCCGGAGAAGATCACATCCGCTTCCGCCAGCAGTTCCGGCCGGGCCAGCGCGTCGCATGCCGAGAGTGGCGGAGCCATGATGTCCAACTGCGCCGCGATATCACGCTGCTCATCGGGACCATAGATCAGCCCGAAGCAGTTCGGATCGAGAATATATAGTCCGTGTTGTCGAGACATGACAAAACCTCAAAACGCAGCGGTGACACGGGCCGGCGCGCGTCACGGATTCAGCGCGAGCGCCGCGGGCGTTCGTGGCATGGGCATCTTGCCCATGGTCGCGGTATCCCGCGACATCGATCGGTACTCCGGTCGAACGAACCCGAGCGCAGCGTTCCTCTGCTTGGGAAATGGAGAAGATCGCTGCGCTCCTGCTGGTTGGCCGGCGTGCCGGCCAACGCCGCGGAGTACCGCGGCCATGGGCAAGATGCCCATGCCACGTTAACCCGCGTTGCCGACCGCCTTCCGACGGCGGCGACGAGCGGACAGCATCGGTAATCCGCCTGCCAGCACCAGTATCGCCGTTCCCGGCTCGGGCGCGGCGTTGTAGTCCAGAACCAGGTCGTAGTCGCCGCCAGTACCGTCGGGAGCCAGTTCCAAGCTGAATCCCGACGATGTGGGGCTCACAGCGCCGTTCATCGAGAAGTTTGAGGTGTCGAGGACGAAGAGTCTGCTGGCGCCGGTGCTGACCGCCTCGGTCAGAAGATTGTTCGAAGCCCCGATGGCGTAGCCGCTGCCCGGCAGGGTCGGAGCGGTGCTGGAATTGGTCTGTGCAATGATCCAACTGTATTCGCCGCCGGCGTTGTTGTTGATCACCGTGGGGGTGTAGAGCTGGAGGGTGATCGGGGAATTGCTCCCGCCGGCTGACCCGAGGTTGAGAGTACCCATGCTCAGGTCGTCCCACGTGGTGGAAAGGCCGGGGGTGCCGCTGCCGCCTGAGCCCGCCGTCTGCCCGTTGTTTCCCGGCGACGTGAGCTTCCACGTGTAGGTCGCCCCGCCGTTCCACGCTTCGTTGCCGGTCGTCAAGGTGCCGGTGGTGTTGGACGAGCCGGTGCCCAAGGCGGTACTGCTTCCGGCGGAAATCTTGCTGCCGGAAGCGACGGTGGTCACTCCCGTCACCGTGCCGATGCCGCCCAATACCTGACTGCTGGAAAGAGTAATCCCGCCGCCGCTAAGGCTGCCGGTGCTGAGCGTCGCTCCGGAAGCGACAGTGATCACCGGCGAGCTGGAAATGTTATTGGTGGAGGAAGCGGAGAGGGCAAACGTTCCGCCACCCACCGTTGTATCGCCTGTATAGCTATTTGTTCCCGAGAGAGTCATTGTGCTGGCGCCGACCTTGGTCAGAGCGCCACTACCGGCAATGACGCCAGCGTAGCTGTCGGCGTTGCCGTTGGTATCGATGGTTCCGCCTTTGACTCCCAGCGTGATGCCGCGATTGGTGGCGAGGGACCCCGCGTAGCCAAATTGCAGGGTGCCGCCGTTCATAGTCAACTGGGCCGCGCTAACCGAGCCGGGAGCCGTGCCGAGGCTCGCATCCGCAGCGATATTCACGGTGCCGGCGTTCAAATAAGTCACACCGGTGAATGTGTTGGTCGGATTGCTCAAGGTAAGCAGACCCGCTCCGCTCTTGGTCAGCGCCGTGGCACCCGTGTCATTTGCGATGGTCGAGCCGATGGTCAGTCCGTTGCTGGTGTTGTTCTGGATGACCACCAGGTCAGAGGTGTTTGCTCCTTCGAGGGTGCCGTTGGAGATCGACGAGAGATTGTTCCCGACGTTCGATGTGACCAGGATGCCGCCCGTGGTCAGGGTCAGGCCGTTGGTCGCGTCGACCGTGGCTGGATTAGTAGCGTCGTTAAAGCGAAGCGAGTTGACCACCTCCGACGTAGCCGAAGCATTCGAGCCCGCCGCGGCGACGTCGATGTTCGCCGTCGTGGCCGCCGCGCTCAGAGCGGTGGTGAAGGTATTGGTGTAGCTGCCCGTCGAAAGGCCAGCGATCGCACCGCCGCTGGACGCCGGGGCGACCGCCCAGGTGCTTCCCCCGACCGTCGCATAGCCGCCGAGGATGCCGCCGACGTTGGTCGTCGTGGTGGTCGTGACACCGTTGGTGGAACTTAGCGTTCCCGAGGGCTGGGTGATATCCACCGTGCCGCCTACGTTGCGGGTAATACCTTCAAGCTTAAGGACGACACTCGTTCCGTTGTTGGTGAGCGAAATCGCAGAGGCGCCAGAATTGAACGTGGTGCCGCTAAAGAGGTCCTGCGACGTAGCTCCGCTGGCTTTGCCATTGATGCTTAGTGTGCCGCCTCCAAATGCGAAATTCAGATTGCTATTGCTCTCGTTCAGGAGATTAGTCGGCGTCGCCAGATTTGAAAAGTCCAACAGAAGCGTTCCGTTGTTTACCGCGACATTCGATGTGTGGGTTGTTCCGGTATTTTTAAAGACAAGGAGGCTCTGCACACTGCCGTTGATTGTCACGGTTCCGGAGGTGTTCACCGTCGGGCTGACGGCGCGATCCTGCGTAACACCGCCGCCGCCCCCGCCACCCTGAATGCTGCCAAAGGTGAAATTCCCATTGCCATTCAAATAGAATGCGTTGTCACCGCCGGGGGTTCCGTTGAAGGTGGTGACCGAGACATTACCACCCGCGGCGTTAATGGAGCTGGTCGTATTGTCGCCGTTCGGGTTGGCGATAGTGACCGTGCCCAAGGCCAGGGTGTCATTGCTGCTACCCGTTACATTCAAGGTTTGGTTGGCGGCTTGTGAGGTGACGCCGCCAAAGGCCAGGTTTCCCCCAAGCGTCAACGTCTGGCCGGTTCCGCTGCCATTCTTATCAACATTAATGTTGTAGGTCGTGTTGTTGCCTTGGGCAAGCGTGACACCGCCCGTGTTGAATGTAGCCGAGGTATTCGAGCGCAGGTCGAGGGTGCCGCCATTATTGATGGTAACCGCGCTGTCTTGAACCGCATTTGCATTGGTCAGCCGCAGTGTGCCTGCGGTGATAGCGGTCGCACCTGTGAAACTGTTGGCGTTGCCCAATACCAACGTGCCGCCGGCGAGGTTCATCGTCACACCCCCGCTTCCCGAGATGGCCCCCGAGAGCGTGTTGACAACTGCCCCGGCGGTCTTGGAAACCGTGCCGTTGTTGACAATGGTGTTGGCCAGCGCGTCGTCCGCACTCAGGTCGACCGACAGGGTCCCGCCAGAAGTGCCAGAATTGATGGTGATGGTGCCGCTGCCGGACGCGAGATTCCCCGCGAGGCCGTTGCCAATTTGGAGTGTGCCCTGGTTGATCGTGGTCGCGCCGGCGTAGAGATCGGTCGCTCCGAGTACGAGCGTGCCCGCACCCGCCTTGGTCAGGCCGCCGCTACTGGTTACGCTGATGGGCGTCGCGATGGTGAGGGTTTCGCCGGAAACGGGCGTAATGACGCCTTCGCCGTTGCCCAGGGCCAACGAGCTGAAACCGCTACCGATGGTCTCGCTATTTGCCACCGCTGCCACGGCACCGCTATTCACGGTGAGGGTGCCGCTGCCATTGAGTGTTTGGGTGGCGCCGGTGAATAACAGCGAATTAACGGTAAGCCCCGCCGCGGTCACGGTGCCGTTGAACGCCACCGCGTTCACCGGGTTGGCCGCGGTAGTCGATCCGGTCGCCAGAGTTGTTTCTTCCGATGAGGTTAACACCCGCAGGCCCAGGGTAGAGTCGTAGGTCACGAAATTGGTGCCGTTGCCGGTCGTAGTGACGTCACCGATCAAATACGGGGCGATTTTCAGCGCTTGAGTGGTGTCTGAGCTCCCAGCGTTGCTGAGCGTGTTGGTTCCAACCATTCCCAGCGAAGCGCCTCCATCGCCGAGCAGAAATCGGGTGACGTTCGTCGATGCGGATTGGTTCAGGGCGGTGCCGCGGATCAGGGCCGTGCCGTTTCCTGTGCGAGCGAAGGCGCTGGAGCTGGCGGCTGCGCTGAATTCCGTGATGCCGCCCGTGGCCGACCCGATGGTGACGACGGAGTAGCCAGCGCCCACGGTAAATGCGTTAAAGCTCTCTGCAACCGTGCCGCTCGTGTTGGTCCCTGTCAAAGTCAGGTTGCCGCCCGTCAGTGACAGATTCGAACCGCTGTCGAGCATGCTCGACGTGTTTGCTGCGTTGGGCGAGAGGTTCAGCGTGCCGTTACTGATGGTGTAGCCCGAGGAACTGGCAATTGAGCCGGCCCCACTGACTGTCAGCGCCCCGGCATTGACCGTGGTTGCGCCGGTATAGCTGTTCGCGGCGGTAAGAGTCAGCCCCGATCCCGAGGAGTTTTGGGTCACGGACGAAACGCTCGTGCCCAAAATGCCCGATAGCGTGGTCAGGCCGCTGCTGGTGCCGACGTTCTGGATGGCGATGTTACTGCCGCTGGCGCCAATATTCGAGTTATCGGTAATCGTGGCGCTGCCGTTGGCGCGGAACCGCAGGGTTTGGGCAGTGGAAGCGGTGATTGCGCCGAAAATCGACACGTTTCCAGTTGCGTTCGTCGTGCCGATCGCCAGATCGGTGTTGGCGATGGAGACGGGAATTGGGCTTCCGGAAGATCCGATCGTCAAAGTGCCCGTATTCGACGTGCCGATGGCCGATTCGGTCTGATTGCCGAAGATGTTATTGCCGTTGATGCCGGTGCTGTCGAGAACGAACCCGCTGGTAGCCGTGCCCAGCGTCAGCGCCCAGTTGCCGGTATTCGTGTCGGCGATTTGGCCGATGGTAATTGTGGTTCCGGAGCCGACATTCACAGCAGTCGAGGCAGCCGTTGATGCGGTATTGTAGAGGGCGAAGTTGCCCGCGCCGGCCGCGGGGCCGGTGGGCGTCCAGTTAGCGCCGACACTCCAGTCCGTAGCGCCGCTGCTGAGGGTATAGGTAGTCGTCGTTGCCTGCGCAGCTCCCCCGAACATGCTGCACGCCGTTCCCGCCGCCGCTGTGATGGCAAGCATCCTCCTCGCGCCCGGAGCGGTTTTCAGGTTGGTCTTCCGTCCGCGTGCCGCCCGCGGCGCCAATGCCTGGTTCGACTTCTCGTTTCCAAAGCGTTGCTCAACAGGATCCATCATCTTCCGCCTCAACTCTGAATTGACTCGACGAACGCCACCGCAATAACACATGCCAGATGACCAAACCCGCCGGGGTCCGATGACCACCTTCGCGGGCCTGCCGCCGAACCGGCCTTACTCCACCAGCAGAATATACGGAATCAATTGCGGTTGTGCATGCTCAGTTTGCATCCCATTTTCGATCATTTTGCGACAGCCCGGAGCGGTTCGATTGGCGGAAAGCGCCCGTTCTGGGCTAGAATTCGACTACATTGCGACAACGGAAAAAACTGGATGATAAGTTGCGTTCCCGCGCCCTGGTAGGCTTGGTGGTCGATGGCGTCACCGGCTACGGCAAGGACATCATGCGCGGGGTGATGCGCTATGCGAACTTGCAGCGTCGCTGGCTGATTCACGAGGAACTGCGCTATGTCTTGCAGGGCGGGTTGCGCGACTGGCCCGCGTGCGACGGTGCGATCCTGGCTGGTGTCACCGCCGGCATCGTTGACTTCGTCCATGAGAGATGCCGTAACGTGGTGTTCTGCTCCGGTGGGGCGAATCCCCACGACCTTCCTGTAGTCTGCCTGGATGATCAGGCCGCCGGAGTCATGGCAGCCGAGCATCTGATCGAATGCGGACTCGTATCTTTCGCCTTCCATGGCAACACCAGCCTCGTTCCGGTGGCGATGAGACGCTGTGAGGGTTTTCGCGAGATCCTCACCCGGCATGGCTTCTCGTGCGAGGTATCCGGAGTACACGATACATCGCCGCATTCCCTGGCCCGGGTGCACTGGCCGGGACTGATCGAATGGCTGCGAGGGCTGCCCAAACCCGTGGGAATTATGGCCTACGACGACAGCGCCGCCCGGGATTTGGCCGGCGCGTGTTTGGAAGCGGACATCGCCGTGCCAGAGCAAGTCGCGATTGTGGGGGTAAACAACGACGACCTGGCGTGCGACAGCGCCTGGCCTCCGCTCTCAAGCGTGGATGCGGGCTGGGGCCGGGTCGGTTTTCTCGCCGCCGGACTGCTGGATCGCCTCCTGCATGGAGAAACGCTCAAGCCGGAGGAGCGGCTCATTCGGCTTGCTCCGTTGGGAGTCGTCCGAAGGCAGAGTACGGACCTGCTGGCTGTGGATCAGCCTGACATAGCCGCGGCGCTGCAATTCATCCGGGAGCACGCCTGCGATCCCTGCTCCGTGGAGGATGTACTGCGGCACGTGCCGGTGGGACGCCGGTGGCTGGAGAGGCAGTTCACCCAACGGCTCGGTCACAGCCCCCACGATCAGATCATGCACGTCCGCATGGAGACGGCACGACGCCTGCTGCAGCAGCCCGAGTTGTCGGTCGAGGAGACCGCGTTCCGGTGCGGCTTCTCCGCCGCCACCAACTTCGGCCGCGCCTTTCATCAGGCGGTGGGAATGACCCCCGCCGCCTACCGCCGCACGACGTTGCGCGGCAACCAGTGATGGCGTCGTCGCGAAGCGCTGTCATGGCCCAATCTCCTTCACGGGCTCCGTGCTCATTGTGGCGGGCGAATAGGAATTGGTCCGCAAAGGTCGCCGCCTTGGAAGTTTCAGAACTTGATCCGCCGGCCACGCGGAGGCTGAGGTATTCCCAAGGCTGGGATTTCCGACGTTCGATCCGAGCCTTCGGAGTACCTCAGACTCGGCGTGGCGCGCAAATATGCGGTTGTGAAATCGCCTCTAATCGTCGATTCGATGCATTTACCCCGATTCGCCCTGCCCGGCCGAGGCTGAGTCTGCTCCCATCCGCTCCTTTTTCCGAGAAAAATTTAACAGGAATACGCGCTGTGTGAGGCGTGTTGTCCCTCTGACGTTTGACTTCTCGTAAAAACTCTTACTCCCGTTGGAGGTTCCAATGCTCGGCTCACTTCGCAGACATTTCAGTCAGCTTCCTCAGACGGAAGCCCGCCGTAATTTTCTCAAGAAAGCCAGCGCGATCAGCGCGGCGTTGGTTGGCGGCGGATTCCTCAGCGGTTCGTCAACAGCCAAGGCTGCGGAGACAACGACCTTCGGGACCAAGGGCCACAAGGTAGTGGTGAATGACGTAGATATCCTGAATTTCGCGCTGAATCTGGAATACCTGGAAGCGGAGTTCTATCTGCGCGCCACCACCGGCGTGGGACTCGCCGATGACGAGGTTTCCGGCACGGGGACGCTGGGGCAGGTTACCGGCGGAACGCAGGTTCCTTTCTCAGATGCGGTGATCTCGCAATATGCCACGGAGATTGCCACCGACGAACATAACCACGTCCTGTTTCTCCGAGACGCGCTGGGTAAGAAAGCGGTAGCGCGTCCGACGATCGATCTTGAAACCAGCTTCACGAACGCCGCGATCGCCGCCGGTGTTATCAGTTCAGGGCAAACGTTCACTCCTTTCGACAACGACGACGACTTTCTACTTGGCGCATTCATTTTTGAAGACGTGGGCGTCACCGCTTATCATGGCGCGGCGCCGTTCATCAGCAAGTCCGCCTATCTCTCCGCTGCGGCGGGGATTCTCGCCGTCGAAGCCTATCACGCCAGCGAAATCCGCACGCTGCTCTTCGGGATGGGACAGACCGATCCGACTTTGATTACCATCGCCAACAAAATTTCCGCCCTGCGCGCCGCCGCCGACGGCAGCGGTGGAGACGGTCACGACCAGGGAATCACCAACTCGGACGGCACCGCGAATATCGTCCCGACAGATAGCAACAGCATCGCCTTCGCCCGCACCTTTGATGAAGTGCTGAACATTGTCTACCTGGGCTCCGCCAGCACACCGGGCGGTTTCTTCCCCAACGGGACCAATGGACCGATCCACTAACAGCCTCAGCATTCGCTGAATCTCCGGAAGATGGGCTCGGCCAATCGCCGAGCCCATTTTCTTTTGGCGCCGACCATCGCCTGCATCGGCTCATGGAGTTTCCGCCAATTCGCGCTCAAATCACTCTCGCCGATTGACTTCCTGGACCGATATGGTATAGCATTGTACCATTATGGAATCTGAAACGTCCGTTGCAACCGATCCCGCGACCGTTCCGCTGACGCATCCATATCAGGATGACGTGGCTTTCCAAGCTTGGCGGCAGCTCTTTCTAACGTTCGCAAAACTCCAGCGTCGCTGCGACAACATGCTGGCACCGTACGATCTGGTGATGTCGCAATTCGAGGCAATGGCCAAAGTCGGCCTTTACCCGGGTCAATCGCAGCAGGACCTGTGCTCTGCACTGCTTCTAACTAAAGGTAATATAGGGGCTTTGGTCGATCGGCTCGAAGGAATGGGGATGATTCAGCGCCGGCCCGACGAGAAAGACCGGCGGGTCAATCGGCTTTATCTCACCACCGAGGGTCGCCAGCGCGTAACCGAGATCTTCAGTCGCCACCGCGTCCTCGTCCACGAGATGATGGAGCCGTTGAGCCAGCCGCAGCTCGCACAGCTCCGTTCGCTGCTCCAACTGATCGAGCCGCCGTCATTGTGCTCCAGCCGATAGTACAATGCGGACACCGTCTGATAACGGACTGTCCATTTTTGAACCTATATCCTGAACCTGGTATCCCTGAACCGAACAGTGACTTATGCCACAAGCAGTTTTAGAACGAGCCGAACGCGTCGTCCCCAGGCCTGCACCAGAGCCGCTGATCCCCAATGCGGCAGCCGTTGCCGCGGTCCCGGCTCCGACCCCCCGCCGGCCGATGCATCGCCGGCCGCTACTGATGATTCTTGTGATCGGACTTGCCGTTGCCGGCGCGATTGCCGGCATCCAGTATTGGATTCACGCCCAGCATTACGAATCGACCGACGACGCGACGCTCGAAGGGCATGTCATCCCGATCAGCGCTCAAGTGCCCGCGCGCGTGCTGGCCGTGCACGTGCAGGACAATCAGCTCGTGAAGCAAGGGGATGTGTTGGTCGATCTCGATCCGACGGATTATCAGGTCGCGATCGATCAGGCCAGGGGAAGCCTTGCCGCGATGCAGGGGAAACTCACCGAAGCCGAGGCGCAGGTTCCCGCGGCTGGGGCCGAGCGGGACGAAGCCAGGGCCGCGCTGGATGCCGCGCAAACGAATTTTGAAAAGGCCGATCGTGATTTGAAGCGATTTGAATCGCTGGATGACCGGGCGGTTTCCAAGCAGCAGTTGGACAGTTCCACCTCCGTTCAGAAATCCGACTGGGCCGCCGTCGAGCAGGCCAGGGCTAAATTGGCCAGCGCCGAGAGTCAGATTGCCACCGCCCAGGCCGTGGTGGTCGCGGCCAGGGGCGACGTGGAGAAGGCAGCGGCTGACCTGCAGCGCGCTCAAGTGAACCTTGGCTACTGTCAGATCAAGGCGTCCGAGGACGGTCGGGTCACCCGTAAAGACGTCGAGCCCGGCGCGTATGTCACTTCCGGACAAGCGCTGCTGGCGCTGGTTCCGCCGGAGGTCTGGGTGGTTGCCAACTTCAAGGAAACGCAACTGACGAACATGCGGCCCGGTCAGCCGGTTACCATCCACCTTGACGCCTATCCCGATCACGAATTCGTCGGCCACCTTGACAGCATTCAATCCGGAACCGGCGCGCGCTTCAGCATGCTCCCGGCGGAAAACGCGACGGGAAATTTCGTGAAGATCGTGCAGCGGGTCCCGACCAAGGTTGTCTTCGATCAGAATCAGTCAGACGATCCGACACGCGCGCTGGTGCCAGGGATGTCGGTCGAGGTGGAAGTGAAAGTGAGATAGGGTTCAGCCCGCCCGTTGGCGGGAAACCCGAATGACGAAACCAGAATCCCCGAATCAAACCAGAATGACGAATGACCGAATCAACATAACGAGGTCCACTGACCGCATCCTGATCAAGCGTTCGGGCCGGGGCGGTCTCACCGGGTTTTTCGAGGAAGTTGCGAAACTTCGCCAGTCATTGGTCATTCGGTAATTCGGATTTGATTCTGCTCTGCTGAAATCCTTCGTAGGGTGGGTGTACTCGCCCACCGCTTCTCTTGGACCTGCCGAGGAATGCGAAAGAGGTGGGCGAGTACACCCACCCCACATGAGGATTTCAGCAGAACAATTTGATTCTGGTTTCTGGTTTCGTCATTCGGATTTTTCCAGGACTCCGACAACCTCCATCGCTATGTCCGCCGCTGCCTCTCCCATTCTCCCGCCCGTTGTGCTGGCCGAGTCGCGGCCGGCGCATAATCCGTGGGCCGTCGCGATCGTGGTTTCGATGGCAACGTTCATGGAGGTGCTCGACACCAGCATCGCCAATGTTTCGCTGCATCACATTGCCGGAAATCTCGGCGCGGGGTCGTCGGAAGCAACCTGGGTACTCACCAGCTACCTGGTTTCCAACGCGATCGTTCTTCCCGTCAGCGGCTGGCTCTCCAACGTCCTGGGGCGCAAACGCTTCTACATGACGTGCGTGGCTCTCTTCACCGTCAGCTCGCTGCTCTGCGGACTGGCGCCGTCACTCGGCTGGCTGCTGGTCTTCCGCGTGATCCAGGGCGCCGGAGGCGGCGGCCTGGCTCCCAGCGAACAATCGATCCTTGCCGACACGTTTGAGCCGCGAAAACGCGGGATGGCCTTTGCCGTCTACGGCCTGGCCGTCGTCTTTGCGCCCGCAATCGGACCGACGCTCGGCGGATGGATCACCGACAACTTCTCCTGGCGCTGGATCTTCTACATCAACGTCCCGGTGGGAATACTCTCCCTGTTTCTCAGCTACCGGATGGTCCACGACTCTCCGGCAGCCAAGGCACAAACCGCTGAGACTTGGAAGCACGGTCTCCGCATCGACTATATGGGCTTCGGTTTGGTCGCGCTGGGCCTGGGCTGCCTGCAGGTCGTGCTGGACAAGGGACAGGAAGACGATTGGTTCAGCTCCAGGTTCATCGTCGTTTTCTCCGTGCTGTGTGCGATCGGGATCCTCGGCGCAATCATCTGGGAGGTCTGGATCGCGGAGGACCCGGTCGTCGATCTCACGCTGCTCAAAAAATCGCGATTCGCGTTCACCAATCTGCTGATGTTCATCGTCGGCTTTATCCTGAACTCCACGACCGTGCTGATTCCGCAATTCGCCCAGCAACTGCTCGGATATAACGCCACGCAGGCGGGAATGCTGCTGATGGGTGGCGGCATTGCGCTGATGGTCATGATGCCAGTCTCCGGAATTCTCACCAGCAAGCTTCAGCCGAAGTATCTGATGGTGTACGGCATTGCCGTCACGTCCCTGGCGATGTGGCATATGTCCACCTTCAATCTCCAGGTCACCTTCTCCCAGCTGTTCTGGGCCCGCGTCTACCAGGCGATGGCGCTGCCGTTCTTCTTCATTCCGATCAACACCGTCGCCTACTCCGATCTTCCGCCGGGCCGCTCCAATCACGCCTCGGCCCTGATCAACCTGATGCGCAACCTCGGCGGATCGACCGGAATTGCCATTGCCGTCCTGCTCCTTGAACGTCGAACCGAGTTCCATCACGCCCGCATGGTGGAGCATCTCACGCCGTATGACCCCGCCTTCATGAGCGCGCTGCATACGGTTACCAACATGTTCAGCAGCGGAGCCGGCGGCGCAGGCGGGCTGATCTCTCCCGCGACCCGGGCGCTGGCCATGCTCGATGCAACCGTCCTGGCCCAGGCGACGATGCTGGCTTACCTCGATGTCTTCCGAATCATGGCCGTCGGCTGTCTCCCGGTGATCGTGCTATGCCTGCTGCTGAAGAAGATGAAGGGCCATAGTGCGCAGATGGGGCATTGACAGGTGATTGGTGATTGGAACGTGACAAGCATGCGACGACGCCCAGGTTCGTCGGGAGACTGACGGAGTCGAACATGTCGGCAACGCCGAACCGCTGCCGAAGGAGCTTGCCCCTTCGCGGGCACAAAGTAAGTGCCAGCGCGTCGTCGCGATCCGACGTTTCGTCTTGTCCCCCGCGAAGGGCAAGCTACCACTGAATCGTCGGCAAGTCGCAGTCTTCCACCGTACCCACTTCGTACGCCCCTCTCTTGTCACGTTCCAATCACCAATCACCAAGAACCACGTCCGATAACCGTTAGCTCCGAGAATAGTGCATTCCTGCGCACGCCATGGTCGATAGCGGGTGAACGGGCGCTTACGGATGGGCGCGGGTGATTTCACCGCCACCCTTAGAAATGAAGGGATTCATATGTCAGCTATTTCCGGATCAACTTCGCTCCAAAGTCTTTTTGCGAATCTGCAGCAGGCGACCGCCTCGTCTGCCACTTCGCAGACCTCCAGCACCAACTCCACAGACTCGACCCCGGCCGCTCACGGTCATCACCATCATCACGGCGGCGGCGCCGGAGGATTGCGCAGCCAGATCGAGTCGGCGGTGGAAAGCGCGCTCTCAAGTGCGTCGCCGGACGGCAACGTCGATCAGACGATTCAATCGGCGATCGAAAAAGTGCTGAAGCAAGTGCAGTCGCCGTCGACCAGCTCGACAGGCGCCGATGGCACGGCATCGACGGGAACGACCAGCACCACCGGAAACGCGTCATTCGAATCGTTCCTTCAGTCGCACGGCGTCAACGTGCAGCAATTCACCAGCGATCTGCAGGCGGCCTTTCAGAGCGCGGCCTCATCGGGCCAGACACCCGATACGTCCAGCATCTTCGCGCAACTCCCGGCCGGTTCGGAAGTCGACGTGAACGCGTGAGGAGAGGGTTCGGGGTTCGGGGTTCGGGGTTCAGGGTTCAGGGTTCAGGGTTCAGGGTTCGAAAATTATATGGCGACGGCGGATTGTACGACGACGCGCTCGCCAGCGAGCGTCACGGATCGCAGCTCTGCATTTCCTGAACCCTGAACCCCGAACCCTGAACCCTCATTCACCCCCATTTCTTGGCAACTTCATCGAGCCCCGCGCGCTTCAGATCCTCCGGCGACATCGCGACGCGGAACTCAACAGACGCCTCGAAGGTCAGAAACCACGGCTCGGCCAGCGCCGGAATCTTCGAGGCGTCCGGCAGATCGACCACCATCACGCAACCGCGACCTCCGGCCATTTCGGTGAAATAGATCGCCTCCGGCTTGCTCGCCTCGACAATGCGATTCAACTTCGACCCGGCCGACCCGTCCTTCATCGCGGCGTTGAACGTGCGGTGAGGAATGGTGATATGCAATAGAACGCGCATCGGACGCTCCTTTCGTAAAAATGATGGGAACTGGATAAGAGTACCACGAACAAATTAAAATCGCGGCGCCAGCTACTTTCGCGGCTCGCGCGGCATCGCATTGTTGCAATCGCGATACAATGGAACAACTGGAGCGATCATGTGTGAAGAACCGCCCCCGAGCGAAAGCGTACCGTATGCCGACTTTGCGCAAGCGCCGCTGAGCCCGCGGCCGACGTCGGTCACCGTAATCGCAGTGCTCGCGATCGTCTTCGGGTCGTTGGGCATTCTAACGGTGCTCTGTTCCCTGCCAAGCCTGATCCTGAATCGCGGCGGCAGCACAACCTTTGGCGGCCCGACCACGAGCTTCACGACCACCGCCAGCAGCACCAGCACGACGACCAGCGTCAACGGCTCGACGACCACCACCAGCTTCAACTACGTCTCAAACCCGATGATCCCGGCCTATACCCGAGAGCCCGCGTTCGTCGCCTACTCCCTCGCGAACACTCTCATCTGGTTGATTCTCGCAACCATCGCGATCTGGGCGGGCGTTGGACTACTGAAGCTGAAACCCGCGGCCCGCATTTGGATCATGCGTTACGCCGTCGCGGACCTGATAGTCGGGGTCATAGGACTCACTATCACCATTCTTGTCTTCCAGCCGAAGATGATCGCCGCGATGCAGGCGGCGACGCAGCAAACTCCCGCCCCTCCCGGAGTGAACATGGGCGCGATCATGACCATCGGGCTCTACGTTGGCGACGTCATCAATGTGGTGTTTCTCAGTTGGCCAGTGATCGTCCTGTACGTCATGAGCCGGGCGCACGTGAAAGCGGCGTTTGGCGTCGCCTCATAACTTTGCTGTCCAGCCACCGACCGCGTGTAGCGGTTCAGCGGACAGAAGCCGCGGATGTACATCCGCGGCTACTTGTTCCTCTGCGTCCTCCCCTGGTACTCCGGGGCACGGCATACAAACTTCTTCCATTTCGGATACGATCCGAACATCTCCAGATGCCCGGGGCCACCCAAGCCATATCGTTGCTGCTCGTCGGAACGGGGCTCTGCGCCTTCGGCTACCAGGCATCGCAGCGAAGCAACGACGACGCATTCCCGTCCTCACAGCCCTCGTCCGGCTACAACGGCTATTCCAGCGGCGGCGGCTATCACTCGTATCACAGCGGATACTCCTCGTTCTCCGACGATGACTCGTCGATTTCACATTCCTCCCATTCCTCCTCCACCGAACGCGGCGGGTTCGGATCGATCGGACACGGATTCGGGCACGGGTCCGCTTCAGGCTGACGGAACCGACGACCATGCAAAGAATTCCCATCGCTCCACGAGCAGATTGGCAGAAGACGGTCGAATCGCAGGGGCTTGCCTTTCACACGCCGCTCGATGAGGAGAATCAGCCGCGGCCGTGGTGGGATGAATCCGCCTATTACCGCTTCAGCAGCGCCGAGGTCGACCTGCTCGAATCGGCCACCTATGCACTGGACAAGATGTGTCTCGATGCCGTCGAGCACGTGATCGCCAACAACCTCTTCGATCGGCTGCACATCCCGGAAAAGTTCGTTCCGCTCATCCACCAAAGCTGGGAAGAAGATGAAATCACCATCTATGGCCGATTCGACCTCTGCTTCCCCGGCGGCGACGCTCCGCCAAAGCTCCTCGAATACAACGCCGATACTCCCACCGCCCTGCTCGAAGCGGCCGTCGTACAGTGGTTCTGGCTCACAGACGTGCAAAAGAGCTGGGCGAATGCGGTGGGTTCGAAACAGTTCGATCAGTTCAATTCCATCCACGACCGCTTGATCGAAGTATGGAAACGGCTGGGGACGGAGCGTGCCTCCCCACGCGTTTTGTTCACCTGCCTGATGACGGACGAGGAAGACGCCACCACCCTGCTCTACCTGCGAGACACCGCGATGCAAGGCGGCCTCGACACCGATCAGATCGACATCGACCAGCTGGGCTGGAATCGCACTCGCCGGCAATTCGTCGACGGCGCGGAGTCGGCCATCGATCACCTCTTCAAGCTCTATCCCTGGGAATGGATGCTGCAGGAGAAGTTTGGCCCGCACCTGCTCGAATCGACTACCCGCTGGCTCGAGCCGCCGTGGAAGATGATTCTCAGCAATAAAGCGATATTGCCGATTCTCTGGGAGCTGAATCCCCGCAGCCCGTATTTGCTGGCGGCGCAGTTTGAGCCGATGCTCGGAGCCGCTCACGTGCGCAAGCCGTTCTTCGGCCGCGAGGGCGCGAATGTTGCGATCGTCGGTCAGGACAATCGCGTCGTGTTCCAGACCGAGGGCGCGTATCCCGGCCCGTTCGTCTACCAATCGCTGGCTCCTGCCGCCCGCTTCGGCGATCATCACGCCGTGATCGGAAGCTGGATGATCAACGGCTACGCCGCCGGCATCGGCGTGCGCGAGGATAGCGCTCCGATCGTCGGCCAGCGCAGCCGTTTTGTGCCGCATCTGTTTGTGAAACCCGAATGACGAAACCAGAAACAGAATCAAACGAATCAAACCCGAATGACGAATGACCGAATGTCGAATCGGCGTTTCGGAGCGAACGAGCGGGACGAGCCGCTCCTACAGTTCGGGACTGCCAGCCAGTGACCATCATTCGGTCATTCGTCATTCGGGTTTGATTCTGGTTTCTGGTTTCTGGTTTCTGGTTTCGTCATTCGGGTTTTGCCCTGAACCGTGAACTCAAACCCATCACCTACCAAAGGAAAGCTCCCATGCCTGAAATGTCCCATTGGCCGCCCAATACGTTCTTTGGCGCGATTCTCTCAACGGTCTGTTTCGGCCTGATCGGCATTCTGCTGACGGTGCTGGGTCTCAAGCTCTTCGACTGGATCACGCCGTCGATCAACATCGAGAAGGAACTCGCCGAAAAACACAACCTCGCCGTCGCGATCGTCACGGGCGCAATGATTCTCGGCGCCGCAATCGTAATCGCCGCGGCGCTGGTGGGGTGATCCGGGGTCTTGTCACACCGACAGCGCGTGGATGATCAGGTGATGGTTCTCATCGATGGAACTCGGGAGCACCGGTAGATTCCGGATCGCGGGGCCCTCGGTGACTTTGCCGTCGGCATCGTAGTCGGAGCCGTGACATTTGCAGTGGAAGGAATGGTCCGGCTCGGCGCTGACGATGCAATGACGATGCGTGCAGATCGAGGAAATGACGAACAGGTTTGTGCCCTGGCGAACGACGAAGAAGCCGTCCTTGCGATGCTTGTCGTAGACGCCGTCGGCGGCGTAATCGCTGGCCGGACCGGCGTCGACAGTAACACCCTCCAGCTGAATCGGCGAGTTCTCGCCGACGCATCCCGCGACGACCAAGCCCGCCGTCAAGATCACAAACTCCCGCCGATTTACTGACATCTGCATCCTTTCGTTGGGAATGTGGTCAAGATAGCAATAACATCGTCATCGCGAAACGTCGTGATCCGGTGATTAGTGATCGAAATGTGGTCGAGGCATGAGAAGTACAATCGTGAAACGTGCAAGGGGTCGCCGGACAGAAACGGTGAGCGCGAGCCCTCGCCTGATTGCAGAGTTTACTCCTCTTCGCGCGGCTGACGCCCGGATGTTCTTCCGGTCCCTTCTCCCGGTAATCCGGGAGAAGGCTAGGATGAGGGTGATTTCGAGCACCAGCGGCGTTCGACGCTCGAAATCACCCTCACCCCTGCCCTCTCCCGGAGTACCGGGAGAGGGAGAAGAGTCGTCGCCGGGCTTTGGTAGCCGCGCGAAGAGGAGTAGCCGTGATGCGGGATGCGGCCAGCCGACACATCCTGACAACCTCTTGTTAAAACCGCACAAGACGCCGCCGGATTGAAGGGGCGCGGTACAATCCCTGCTGATGCGTCGTCGGGTGTTCACCATGCTTTCCGCGGTGTCGCTGGTGTTGTGCGTGGCGACGATCGCACTATGGATACGAGGTT
>Ga0302326_10011882_pt1 | contig 18668 bp, 15 predicted proteins | sample Palsa_T0_3_FD_202264 | JGI IMG/M metagenome (GOLD analysis project Ga0302326, IMG submission 202264) | Peat permafrost microbial communities from Stordalen Mire near Abisko, Sweden - Palsa_T0_3 | ecosystem: Environmental > Terrestrial > Soil > Palsa > Peat permafrost | place: Sweden: Abisko...
GGCGCCGCCCAGGCCCGAAGTTGCCAAGCGGAGAAAGGTGTCGTAGAGTGGGTTACGAGGGAGCCGCTACTTTCCACGGAGCTCCGGGCATTCCCTTTGGCACTCGGCACTTAAATCACCGCGGATTACTTGGACAGCGGGAAGCCGCGGGTAATATTTAGCAGAGAGAGAGATCGGCGGTGCGGGCCTCTTCGACAGCCAGCGACAGCCGGGAAGCCTCCCGCTATGCGATCAGCTCTTCGTCGAGGTCCCACGCGACCACGAGCCGCTCTTGCGCGGAAAGGTTGATCATGTGCGCGCAAGCGGCGTGATGGCCGGCGGCTTCGTTCTCCCAAAGCTTGGCGGGATGGGATGGAATCGAAGAAATGGCCGAAGTGCGCGACGGTGGGTTCGGGGCCGTCGTGCTTGAAATGCATTTGGCCGTTCGCCGGAGAGAGTTGGCCGGATCGAGTTCAGTGGCGATCACCCTGGGGTCCCTGTAATAGACGTCTTCCAGCGGCCGCGGCGAGTGATTTCCGTTAAAGTCTCATTATAATGGCGGTACCGGGACCTCCTCCGGAACGAGCGCTTGCGCGACGCGCAAGATGAGGGCTTCGGCGAAAGGCTGGCCGACGATCTGCAACCCGATGGGCAGGCCGCGGCGGTCTGCGCCGAAAGGAATCGACACGGCAGGCAAGCCGAGCGCGTTGATGGCGCGCACCAGGCGCGTGGCGGCCAGGCGCACGTCTTCATTTTCAGCACCGACGGTAACCGTGGTTTCGCCGATGCGCGGCGCCGTGATGGGAGCGGTGGGGGTAAACAGGCAATCCACGCGCGACCACAACTCCGCGAATTCGCCCTGCATGGCGCGGCGCAAGCGCTGCGCATTGATGTAATCGGTTGCCGGCAGCAAGCGGCCCTGATCGAGCAGAGCCACCACGTCGGCGCCGAATCGATCGCGATGCTCCAGATGCGGCTCCAACAGGGCCGAGGCTTCGGCCATCAGGATGAGGCGCGCCACGGTGTTGATGGCGGCAATGTCCGGTACCCGCAACGGGACGATTTCCGCGCCGCGCGATTCGGCGGCTTGGAAGGCGGCGCGCACCGCGGCATCCACGTCCGGGTCGAGCCGTTCGAAGTAGAAGTTCTCCGGCAAGCCGATGCGCAGGCCATGAAGGGAGGGTTCGAGGTCCGGCACGTAGTTCTCGACGGGGCGGCGGGAAGACGTTTCGTCGCGGGAATCGTAACCCGCGATCACGTTGAGCACCGCGCCGGCATCGCGAACCGAACGGGTGAGCGGCCCCATGTGATCGAGCGAAAAGCCGAGCGGCATGGCGCCATACCGGCTGACGCGGCCGTAGGTGGGCTTCAATCCCACAACTCCGCAGAAGGTGGCGGGAATGCGAATGGACCCGCCCGTATCGCTGCCCATAGCCATCGAGACCATACCGGCGGCCACGGCGGCGCCCGACCCGCCGCTGGAACCGCCCGGGATGCGGTCCCGATCCCATGGATTGCGGATCGCGCCAAAGTGCGGATTGCTGGAAGTGATGCCGTAGGCCAACTCGTGCATGCCTGTCTTACCGATCAGGACCGCGCCGCCGGCACGGAGCAATTCGACGACGGCCGCATCGTGATCCGGGACATAATTCTCGAACAGCCTGGAGCCGCCGGTGGTGCGCACACCCTGGGTCAGGAAAAGATCCTTGACCGCGATGGGAATGCCATGCAGCGGGCCACGGCCTTCGTGGCGCGCCAGTTCCTGGTCGGCCTGTTTAGCGCGCTCGCGGGCGGCCTCCGCCATCACGGTTTGCATGGCGTTGGTCGAGGGATTGAGCCTCTCGATGCGTTCGAGCGCGGCGGCAGTCAGCTCCGCGGAAGATGTTTCGCTCCGGCGCAGGGCGGCGGCCGCTTCGAGTAGCGTCACTCGGCATCCTCCCCGGCTGTAAGCGTTGCCGCATGGAAAACGATGGCCGGCTCGGTGTCCGGCGGTAAGGCACGCGCCAGTGGACGGAAGTCCGCTTCCAGGGCATCGAGCGATTGCGCGATGCGGTCCAGGGCTGCGGCGGGAATGGACAAGCCGCTGGCGCGAGCTATCTTTTTCCAATCCTTGGTGCAAACAGTGGAGCAAACATTGGTCCTATCGTTGTTCATTTTGACTCTCCATGCGGGCCGCCCATTGCGCGGCGGCCAGGACGATCATGGCGGAAGCGAAACCCCAGATCAGAATGGTCGCGGAGTTGCGAAAGACGCCGTACTCGCGCTCCAGCTTGAGATGCAGGAGCGGCCAGATCAACAGGAACACATACTTCATGGCCTCCAGCACCAGGGCCGCCAGAATCGCCACGGGCGCCGCCCGGGCCGCCGGGATGCGGCGGTTGGGCAGAATCCAGTAGATCAGGAACAATATTACGATGCCGATGGGGACGGCGGCCACCTTGAAGATCAGAAGGTTCACCCACAGTCCCAGGTGGGCGTGCGGGCCGCTGAGGCTGCGCACCCATTGGGCGTTCATGCCGGTCAGGATCAGCGACAGCAGGGCCAGCCCTCCGCACAGGAAAATCATACCCAGGCTTACCAGTTGGTTGCGCAGGTATGAGCGGTTCCGGGTGACTCCCCACGCGCGGTTCAGTGCGACTTCCAGCGGCTCGAACACGCCGTTGGCGGCAATGAGCAGCAGCAACATGGCGACCGGCTGAAACGCTCCGCGCAGGGGCAGATTGCGCTTCAGGAAGGCGCCCAGGTCGCCGGGCAGATAGTCGTTCATGGCCAGGTAAACGGCGTCCACTGCGGCCGGCCAGCGGAGCACGTCGCGGCAGAACGAAAGCATCACGTTGAGGAACGGATAGAACGAAAGCAGGAGGCTGGCGGCCACGGCCAAGGCGTAAACGTGCACCTCGGTTTCCATGCAGTAGCGCAGCGTGGGGCGCCCGGCGGCCACGGCACGGGACCAGCGGCTGGGTGGGGCGGGGGAGAAGAGAGTTGCCAAGACATTAGCTTAGCGCCGGGGGCCCCGCTTGGGGGGTCTCTAGGGCGCGTACAAGTCCAAATCCTGCGGAGTGTCTGTAGCTTCGGACAGGATCGCCGAAAGCGCGCCGGCCGCTTCCATACTGTCCGGCTCCGGCTTCTCGTATTCGAATGTGCTAACGATGCGATACAATCCCGGCGCAAGGCCGGTGAAACGATACCGCCCGCGCACGTCGGTGCGCGTCGTGCGGAGTTCACCCAGGCGCTTTTGGGTGTCCTTATCGAAGGCCTCCAGATACACTGGTGCGCCCGGCACCGGGTCGTGCCCCGCACCGCTCACCAGGCCGTGGATTGAAGCCGGCCGCGACGAGAGTCTGATGGTAATCGCGTCGAATCCATGCAGCACGATTTCGTTCCAGCCGTCCGCGCGGACGGACTGCGAATCGGGCATCCTATAGCTGCCGGAAACTTCGATTGGATAATAACCAGCCGGCGGAGCGACGGACATCTCCCAGGGTCCCGGCCCAAGCGCGGCCCTGCCGTCTACCAGTTTCAGAACTTCGGGGCGTCCGCCCCCGTCCAGATCCTTGCGGCGCGCGGTGATCTTCGCCGTTGCCGGATCCAGGCGGTTGCCTTTCTCATCCTGCATGCGAAACTCGGTTTCGCGCCAGGTGGTGACGGGTATCCGATATTCCCTGTCGCGATCCACGGAGATCTCCTGGTAGGTTCCGATCTTGCCGCCGCTGTTAGGATCGTCGCCCTCGGCAATGATCTCATAGGTTCCCGGCGCGACTTGTGCGAAGTCGAACGCGCTGGCGGTGGTGGTCTGAACCCGCCCAACATCCGAGATCAGGCTTAAGGTCACCACCGCAGGCGGACTTACCAGGACCCTCCCGCTGACCCGAAACAGCCTGCCGGACAGTGGGCGAATGACAATCTCGTCGGCCTGCTGGTCAAGATCTGCATCCACCGTAATCGACTGATCCACCGCCATAGTCTCCTTGTGGAATGTCGGCAGCAACCCGGAGCCATCCTCCAGTTGTTTGGCCGCGACGCGCACATAGTAAGTGCCTGGCTCGAGGCCGTGAATACGGTAGATGCCGCGGTCGTCGGTTATCGCGGAGGCCGCGATGCGCAGTGGCAGCCTGGCGGCATACGCGATCACCTTCTGGTCGGGGATGCCGATTTCGTTTTCGTCCAGCACGGTGCCCGAGATGGCCGCGAAACGTCGCAGACGGATATCCAGGTACAGCGAACCATCTGGCTCAACGGACATCGGCTTGCCCGCCGATTTCCATTCCTTCTGCCCGTACTCGAAGGGCGCAAAGCCGTCGCGCGTGGCGCGCAGCAGGTACATGCCGGCGATTACCGTAAAAGCGAACTGTCCGGTCCGGTCGGCGCGCACGGCTTGTGGGCCGCCGCCGACGCCATCCACCGGCCGCAGAGTCACCATCGAGCGCGCCAGGGGGCGGCCCGTCGCATGATCGAGCACTACACCCCGTATGACCGCGGCGGCTGCGGCATGCGCGGCCCAGCCATAGAGTGCGGCCACCAGTAACGTACGCATGTTTGCCTGCTCTCGAATATGACGCACGGCCGGCCGGAAACGCGCATATGATAAATTAATCCGCAGGAAATCATGGCGGGGCAGGCGCTTCCGCCTGCCGTTGGTGAATTTGATGCAGCCTTTTTCCGGCGTGATCGCGGCCGCAGTGACGCCCCACGGCAAACGGGGCGACGAACCCGACATCGGCGCCACTCTCGAACTGATCGATTTTCTATGTAAGGCGGGCATCCAAGGCATTGCCTTGCTCGGCTCCACGGGCGAGTTCGTCAATCTGAACTTCGACGACCGCGTGCGCCTGGTCTACCTGGCTGTGAAGCGCAGCCGCGTGCCGGTGCTGGCGGGCATCTCCCACTCGACGCTGGATGGCGCGCTGGCGCTGGGGCGCGAGGCCTGCGCGGCGGGCGCGGCGGGTCTGCTGCTGATGCCACCGTACTTCTTCCGTTACCGGCAGCCGGAGATCCACGAATTCTACATGAGGTTCGCCCAGATGAGTCACGGCGAGTCGATTTATCTGTATAACATTCCGGCGTTCACCAGCGAGATTTCGACCGAAACCGCCGTGCAGTTGCTGTCCACCGGACGCTTCGCCGGCATCAAAGACTCGAGCGGCGGCTGGGACAACTTCCAGGCCCTCAGCCGATACCGGCAGGAGCATCCGTACACCCTGCTGGTGGGGCACGACGGCATTTTTGCCCGGGCGCGGGAGGCCGGCGCCGATGGCGTGGTTTCGGGGGTAGCCTGCGCCGTGCCTGAACTGCTGCTGGCGCTCGACAGTGCGATCATGCAGCATGACCAGGCCGAAACGGATCGGCTGGACGCGCGCCTACACGAATTTCTGGAACGTATCGAGCGCTTCCCCACGCCCGTGGCCATCAAGGCTGCGCTCGCCGTGCGCGGCATCAAGACCGGGCCGCCGCCTGTGCCGCTGGCGCGCGAGACGCAAGCCGCGCTGGATGAGTTCAGTGAGTGGTTCCGTACCTGGCTGTAACATATGCGGGATCTACAATCTTCAGTTCGCCCGTGCCCCGGAGGACCTATGCGCTCGTATCGAACTCACTCGGCCTGCGGGGCTTCAGCTTTGCGTCAGCTCATATATTTCACTGTGTATTCGCGCGTTCTCCAAAAGCGTGGCTTTGCGTGCTACCGAACCTTTGGCGCGCCAAAGAAAAGCTCAGCCATCGTAGTCGAGGGGATCCCGATATCACCCGGCGAGTAGCGTTTTGACCCATTGCGGCATCTCAGCGGGTTGACGCCGGATCAAGTGGATGCAGGCGTCGGTGTCGAGCGGGATCCTAAACCGCCAACCGGTCCAAACGCGGGGGGCACAAGGAAAGCCAGAATCACAGTGATCCAGATCACTGCCCATTAAGGTCTGCTCGGGCACCACATCCCGCGGCTATGGAAGCGTAGCTCGCGTCCGCTAGTTGCGCGATCATGCTAAGTCGACGACGGCAGGTTGCCGTTGGAAAGTCCATCAACCGTAGAAGGAAGACGGTGGACTGTTGGCGCCCCCTCCGAGCGCGATCGCTTTAGCTCCTACGAAATCGGGCGATTCGCAAGGGCGCGACGCGCTAGGCGGCTTCGGTATCCCGGTGAAGGACGAGCAATTGTTCGGGCCGGACTGGGATCATGGCGTATATCTCTCCCTGCTCATCGGAGAATTCCACTAGAAGCGCCCGGCCCCGTCTCGTTCGAGATGCTCGACCACCGTGCCAATTTGCCCTCGCGTTAGTCTGTTGCCGGGAGCATATTCGGTCAGTGCCACTAAGGCCTGGTGGCGGCTGCTTCCAGGATGCGTTCGCGAGCCATTCGGCATCGTCACGACTCACTCCCAACACGGACTTGAAAACACGGGCCTTGGACTTGCCGTCTTCATGGTGAGGGTTCAAACTGTCGCGCAGTTTCACTAAGTCAACGACGACCTTGCGAAGCGAAGCAGGCGGCCTGCGAGGCCGCCGCAGGCTGAGAGCCTGCCCCACATTTCCAAACAGACGCGGCCGTTGTGGTACGGGCATTTCCATGCACCGACCAGACAGGCGTCCGGATCGTCTACAGCTTTCCAGGGCGTGCCGTCCGGCTTCAATTTCGCGTGCCATTCGCCGTGCACGTGGTCTACGACCTTATCTTCAATGTATTCCCAGGCGCGATATGCGGCGTTCCGAAAGTGTTCCTGGCCGGAGACTTGCCATGCGTTATAGAAGCCGACCACGGCTTCCGCTTGCGCCCACCAGTGTTTGTTCGCATCGACCATCCGGCCGTGAGACGCCTCGTAGAACAGGCTGCCATCCTGGTCGAGACCTTCTTCATAGACGGCCTGGGCCATACGGACAGCTGGTCTCCGCGCACGGTCGAGCAGGTCCGCATCGCCGAGCACCTCGGCCGCTTCCAGGATCAGCCGTCAAAATCGACCGGTCGTTTATCAGCGGGATGCCGGTGCGGGAAGGAACCCAGCACCTGGTGGAGACAATTCTGGGGATGGCCCGTTCTCTGAACCTGGAAGTGGTGGCGGAGGGAGTGGAAACGAAGGATCAACGCGAGCGGTTGGTTGCGCTGGAGTGCCCTCTGGCGCAGGGCTACTACTTCTCGCGGCCGGTGGACAGCGACGCGGCGGAAAAAACTTTGCGCCGGGACCATATTCCATTAACGGGAACTTCCAGCTCGGTGGAGGCGCTGGCCGAGGCTCTCGCGTCTTCAACGACCAAATGCGCACCTCCCGCGACGGCCCCTTTGAACGGGCACGGCGCCGACGTGTGACCACGACAGCCGAGACCAGGATGCCGCACGATTGCGCGTCTTGGCGTCCTTGCAGTTGCTGGCGCGGCGATCTGGCGTGGCGCCAGGGACGCGCCAGACGTGCCAGGATTCGGTGCGCCGGGTCAGCCGAAACCAGCCGCGTGCCGGAGCCGCCACCGCGCAAGCAACACCGCGCCGCCGGCTGACTGCCGGTCGCTGACTCCGCTGATCGTTCTAGCGCTGTTGAGATTTAGCGGCGACGCCGTCGCCCAACAAGCCCTTCAGTCTGGTCTTTAGCGCGACGTCCGCGGGCGATCCGCCCGGCCGCCGGAGCCATGCGTCAAACGTGTTTCGGGTCAGCCGGTGCTCGGTGGTGGGTTCGCGCGATGCCACGATGAATTCGTGCATACCCTTTGGCTCGTATTTGACATGCTCACAGCGCCGGAAGCGATCAATTGCCAGGCCCACAGCCTCGTATAGTGTCCGGGCTTCCACTTCAACCGCGTGCTCGACACCTTCCGAATCCCGGAACGCAACGCGACAATGCTTCACTTGGGCAGCGTAGCATATTCGCTGTTCGTTCGCCTACCGTACTGTGCCTCACAAACGGCTTCCGGCGGGCTTTGTCCTCGCACAATCCCATGTAGATTGGGCTCCGCGCCTCGCCGCCACTCCCGGCCGCATCCAGTCCGCGGCTGCTGGCGCGCCGGATCGGCGGTGTGCCCGGCACATGGGCTTAAGCCGTTGGCGGCGGGAAGCGCCGCGCGCCCTAATCGGTAGTCGGCACACACTCCACTCCCGCCACCGCCTTGGCCCCGCGCCGTGCGTTTGGCGATGTGCCGCCGTGCCGCCGGCTGGGCAAGAACGGCGCGCGTGCTGCTGGAGTCCGCGGGCGCGCCCGTTCCGCATTATCGCCGGTGCGCGCACAAAAGTTTTACGCGCGCGCGTAGGGGGTGGGGCAGAGCGGGGCAGAGCGCGCACATTCGCGCAGGTCTCTAGCGAAGTTCGCCGCGGCATCATAGCGGATAGGCCTCAACTCAAGGAGTCGTTTCGTCGAAGAGCACGGGCCCCGGCCGCAACCACGAGCCACACCGCTCCCGCGATCATTAGTTGAATCCCGGACTCGTCCCGACGGTCACAACCTCACTTCCCGGCTTGCCAAAACGAGAGTTCAGCCGTCGAGGTGGGAACGAAGACGGCCGCGCATTTCGACGGGCACTTAGCGTCGGCTGAAAGGAACGCCCGAGGGTCGACTTTCCATTCCGTGGTGTACGTACTCTGCGCGGACGTGATCTGGATTGCAGCGGTGAAGCGTACCGAGTCGGAGTCGTCTGGCACATACAGAACGAAGTCTCTAGACGCTTCCTCGGATGTGTCGAACCAGTAGCCAGGGGCCAGCAAAGCCCCATTGGCGCAAACCAGCGGGTCCTGCTCACTGTAGAAACGGCGATGCCTACCCGGCGAGTAAGCGGTGCCCGGCTTTGGAAGGGCCTCCTTTACAACACCGACGTAGTATTCAGTGTCGGCGGCGGGCCCCTTCAAGGCCGGGTCGATCTTAAATGCCTCGACATTATACCAGGAGGCTACGGAGTAAACTGTTCGCCGTCCCGAGTTCTTGAGCTTCACGTGTGCCTTGAGCGCATGCAGCCCGTTTTTGCGCCCGATGTCGCTGAGTTCAGTGGACACATCTAGCTGCACCGGAAGTTTGGAGGGCACGTACCTGTCCTGATACCAAAACGTGGAAATCGCCCAGGCACCGGCGCAAAGAATGCCCAAAGTTTCCACCACGTTCTTAATTAACTCCGACGCTGAGTTCATGCTCCGTCATCCCTCCGAGTGAGCGAGAGTTCCACTAGCATAGCAAAAGGAATGCGGTTATACGTCCCGTGGCGTCCTACTTTTGAAAGTCTCAGCCTGCGTCCGACGGCTGCTGGCGCGGCGATCCGGCGGGCGCCAGGGACGCGCCAGACGTACCCGGATTTGCGGCGCCGCGCCAGCCGAAACCAGGCCGCCGTGCCGGTAGCCGCCACCGCGCCGCCGGCTGCCTGCTGATCGCTGGCCCGCTGACGCCTTTAACACGCATGCTGCCCGCTCCGACGTTCCACAGCCTCGCGGGCGGTCCGGAACGGTCATTGCTGGACATTGATGGCCTCTTTGTTCAGCAACTCGGCCGAGTGCTGGACTTGCTCACGTTTCATCGTTACATTGCGTATAGTAAGGCAATAAGGACCGCCAGCAGAAACTTATTTTCAATTTCATCCCGGACATTCACAGGAGATCGACAATGAAGCGCATTCCCTTAATTGCGATCATGAGCTTTTCGATGTTCGCTAACGCTGCGCTCGCGCAACGATCCGCTGCTAAGCCAGGCGGCGAGGCGCAAGACAGCCTCCCCACGGTCGAAGAGCAGCTTAAGGTGCTGAAGGAGAAACTCGGTCTCAGCGCGAAGCAGCAGGCCAAGGTCAGGCCCATCCTGCAGCAGTTGCATGACGCCACCGAAAAACGTCATGCAGGATCAAAGCCTATCGCGCGAGCAGCGTCTCGCCAAGGTTAGACCTCAGCGCCGGATGGCAGACAAGAAGATGCGAGCGATCCTGAGCGACGAGCAGGGGAAGAAACTCGATCAATACGAGCAGGGGCCGCACGGCGAGATGCACGGGACTTTGAGCGGGAAGCCAAAACCGCCGGCTCAATAGTAATCATCGAGCATCCAGCATTACTCGAAGGTTCTCGCCGGGCAAACGAGTTGGGCCGCCTATGCGGCGGCCTCTTCTGGAACGGCGGCGCGGAGGTTTTGACCTGAGCTCGCGACGATGTGGTAGGTGGTGATCTTCACACCTTGGCTTTCTTACTCGCGGCTGCGCAGCGCCTTCGATTAAAATCTCAGCCTGCGTCCGGCGGGTGCTGGCGCGGCGATTCGGCGGGGCGCCAAGGCACCCGCCAGGACCTACCCGGTTTGGCGCGCCGCGCCACCGAAACCAGTCCTCGTGCCGGTAGCCGCCACCGCGCCACCGGCTGGCTGCCGATCGCGCTGACTGCGCTGATCGCCTTAAACACCCAGCAGGCGCTTCGCCGACCGACGGAGGGACGATTCGAGGGCTGATTCTCCTCCTGCTCACCTGCTGAACGCAGGAGGCTCGGAGAGCATCCCTCATACGGATCTGCAGCGGAATACCCCGCAAGCCTCCTGTCCAGCCGCCGGACGGCCCGCCGTTCCAGACACGTACGTCGCTCAGGAAAAGCCAGGATATGCTTGCCTGGGTCACCGTGATCACCTCCTCGCAGCCGTCGTCATCACTGTTCGCGCGTACAGTCCTTAGAACGGCCTGGGAGGGTACACTCCAATCGACAGCCACGCCGTCGCCTGGCTGCCCGCGACAGGTGAATTGGCTGTTTCCGTAAGCGTACACCCGTTTGCTGTCTGCGTGAAGCGCAACAATCCGATGTAGGACTTGTTATCCGTGCCCAGTTCGGGCACATAGAGGAGGCCGCCCGTGCCCGCGGCAAGTTCGGTGGCCACGGCGCCGATGTACGCGTATTTTGAGTAGAAGCCGCGCAGTGGGCGGGAAGTGCAGCCCGGCCGCACTTTGCCTGTCGCCTTATCGAAAAACGCGGCCGTGATGCGTCCGCCCGAGCTGTTGGAGATGTACAGCAGGCGCTCATCCGGGCTGAGGCGGACGCTGCCGGAATTCCACGCCACGCCCAGATTGTACGCCACGGTGGGCGTCAGCTTCCCAGAGGAGATGTCAGAGATTTCGACGGCGCTCGCGGTAGAGCCGCAGCCGAGAATGGCGAAGTGACCGTCGCGAGTGATATCCACTGCGTCGGAAACGCAATCGGCTTTTGCGCCGGCGTCGAACTGGGCATCGCCATTCGAAACCGGCATGCCGCCGGAAATATTGAAGGATTCGATGGAACCATCGCCGTAAGCGGCCACCAGTAGGTTCCCATGGATTGCCATACCTTCCGCAGGGCCGCCATTCAAACCCTGGGCGTGGAGATCGCCCACAAACTCGAGCGCGCAGTCGGGCCGGATCCGGAATGTTCCGATGTTGCCGGAACCCGAGAACGCGGCGTAGAGATGAGTATCGCTACCGGCCAAGCCGATGCCGTCGCTAGCCAACTTGTTATCGCTGTGGGAGCCGTGAAAGACACCGGCCAGTTTGAGCGTGCGTACATCGATGCTGGATATGGTTTCGGACTGCGAGTTGGAGGCGTAGATGCAAGCTTCCGAGCCACGCGGCGCGATCAGGATGCGGGAGGCGCCGAAATAACCGCCTGCCATGCCGTTTCCGCCCGTCGATACGCGCGCCGGATTTGTCAGCGTGCCATCGGCGGCGATGGCGTAAAGACTGACCGTATTGGGCGGAAAGGGGGCCACCGAGTCGTCGTTGGCGGCTAGAAAATGAAGAGGTACATCAGCGCCCCAGACGGCCGTGGCCAGCAAGGCCGCCGCCTGGAGTGCCGCAGTGAGGTTCAAAATGCCGTTCCGCCGCAGCCGTTTACAGTGTGATGCTGATGCCATCGACGTACATGTAAACGTAGTCCGGGGAATAACCATTGCCATGCACGCCAAAGTACAGCCGAATGGTCTTGCCAATGTACTTGCTCAGATTGTAGGTGACCTGAGTCCAGGTCTGCGTGTTGCTGCACACCTTCATAACAGTGGCATCCGTAGAGCCCGAGGTGCTCTGGATCAGGCATTCCTGGTAGGCGTAATCAATGTTGTCGTTGGTTCCCGGCCAATACCAGAAAGTGAGCGTGGCGGCCTTGGCCGTACTCGGAATGCTAACGGTTTGGTAAATATAGCTGGTTCCATCCACCTCAGGCGTTTGGGCCTGGCCGAGCAGCGCACTAAAGCTGCTGGAGTGTGTTTCGGCCGTCGTGATGGTTGGTTCCACTGGTCCGCCAACCGTCCAATCAGTGAAACTGCCGGTTTGGAAGCTGCCATTTTGAACCAGATTCGGCGAGGCGCTGGTGACGGTAAGAGTTACCGTGGTGTTCTCCACAACGCCGTCAGAACCGCTGCCGATTACGTTGATGGTGTAGGCTCCCGTGGCCGCGCTGCTGCTGATGGTCAGGGTCAACGTGGATGAACCCGAGCCCGGCGAGGGGATACTGGCGGGATTGAAGCTCGCGGTCACTCCGGAAGGCAAGCCGCTGGCGGATAGCGCAATCGCGCCGTCGAATCCCCCGGAAGCAGTAGCCGTGATAGTAGACGTCCCATGGCCTCCCTGTTGAACCGTGACTGAACCGGGGCTGGCCGTGAGGGTGAAACTCGGAGCGGCGGCCGCCACGCTCAATGAGACGGTCGTAGTAGCCGTGTCGCCGCCGCCTTTACCGGTGACCGTTATTGTGTAAGTGCCGGTCGCCGCGCTGTTGCTGACAGTCAATGTTAACGTGGATGAGCCCGACCCGGGCGAGGCAATACTGGTTGGGTTGAAAGCGGCGGTAACGCCGGAAGGCATGCCGCTGGCTGAAAGCGAGACGGCACTATCGAATCCGCCGGAGACGCTCGACGTGATCGTAGAAGTCCCGTTGCTTCCCTGGTTTACGGTCAGCGAACTGGGGCCGGCGGTCAGAGTAAAACCGGCAGTGCTGCTGGTAATCGTGAGCGAGATCGTGGTGGTTTGCGTCACTCCGCCGCCCGTTCCAGTGACGGTGATTGTGTAAGTCCCCGCGGCCGCGCCACTGCTGGCGTTGAACGTCAATGTGGAAGTGCCTGATCCTGGTGCGGCGATGCTGGTTGGGCTGAAAGTTGCAGTCACACTGGAGGGCATGCCGCTGGCCGAAAGCGCGACAGCGCTGCTGAATCCGCCGGCGACAGTCGACGTAATAGTCGATGTACCACTGCCCCCTTGATGGACGCTAACTGATGCGGGGTTGGCCGAGAGAGTAAAACTCTGGCCGGACGTGATCGTGAGTGAAACCGTAGTGGTTTGAGTAACGCCGCCACCCGTCCCCGTGACCGTAATGGTGTATGTGCCGGTGGCCGCACTGGTGCCGACGGTCAGCGTCAGCGTCGTGGAGCCCGATCCGGGGGCGGCAATGCTGGAAGGGTTGAAACTCGCGGTCACGCCTGTGGGCATGCCGCTGGCAGAGAGAGCCACAGCATCGTCAAATCCACCGGAAACCGAAGAGGTGACGGTGGAGCTCCCGCTGTTTCCCTGCGTTACGTTAACGGACGCAGGACTTGCAGCAAGCTCGAAGGTAGGTGACGAGGTGAAGTTGAAACACTGCGTCAAATTACCGGTAGCCGAATTGCCGTCGCGCGGCGGGAAAGGCGCGCCGTTAGTGGAGTTGTTGGTCAGCGGAGTGCTCGTGTTGAACGAAGAGTTGATGGAAGCCAGCGTGGGCAGGCCGAACACTGCCTCGATGAACTTCAATTGCGAAGCGTGACACTGGAAAACCGTGTCAAAGTATCCGGCTTTCGCGAACGGCGAGATGATCAGCAAGGGCACGCGCACGCCGGGGCCGTAGGCATCCAATTGCGTCGGTGGGACGTGCTCGAAGAAGCCGCCGCCTTCGTCATAGGTCAGCAGAATCACGCTGCTTGACCATGCCGGAGAAGCTTGCACTGCCTCGATGACCTGCTGCATCTGCGCTTCGCCGGTCTGGATGTCTTCGGGCGGATGCTCATCGTTCGGGGACTCATTGGTGATGAATACAACGTTGGGGAGCGCGTTATTGGTGCAATCCGTGAAGAACTGGGTTTGCGATTGGTTTAGCTCGTTGTTGGCGCCGCCTGTGGCCCAATTCGACCATAACGCCAGGTAGGAGTAGTTGTCCGGAACGCCGAAATTGTAATTAGCGAAAGTAATGCCATACTGGCTAAGAAGATCCAGAATGCACGGATAAGTAGAAGAATCCAATGTGCCGTTGGTTTCGATGCAATCGCAGCAATTGCCTCCGCTGGTGCCCGAGTAGAGGATCATGCGGTTGGGCTGGGTGTCGCTCAGCATTCCGCAGAAGTAATTAACGCACAATGTGTATTGCGGGATCAGCGAGTAGTAGTAGGCGAGGTCGGACGACTCGTAATATCCGAGCGCGTTGATGCCGTTGGCCGCATACCATCCGTTCATTGCGCCGTCGGCGTATCCCGTGTGGATGGCATCCCAGTCGTGATTGGGATCGGTGTTGTTGTCAGTCAGAGTCGTGAAATGAAAAGGCGCTTGCCCGCCGCTGGTATAGCCGGCCGGTATGCCGTAACCGCTGGGAAGGCCGGCATAGCTGCCGAAGTAATGATCGAAGGAGTGATTCTCCTGGCACAAAACGATGATGTGTTGAACTTGCGAAATGCCCAGTCCGCGTTTGTTTATTTTGGACTTGGGATTCTCGCCTCGCAAAGGCCCCGCCAGGGCGGCCAGACCCGCGCCTCCGAGTTGCTCCAGAAACCGTCTGCGGGATTTCAAGAAAGCACTGCTGGAAAGTAGAGAGCGCCGGCGAAAATCTCGCGGCACGGGAGGAGATTTCTGGTTGTCCATGATTATTACCTCGGTCGTTGAGCAGTCGCCGCCTCGAATACCCCTCAGCGGCCATTCCAGCAGGTAAGTTAGCAGAATAGCCCCCTGAACTGTCAAGGAGTTTTCACCGGATTGGGTTTGTTGCGCGGAATAGCTCGTAATTTTGATGATTTCGCCTGGCGGATTTGGCGAATAAATTGTGAGAAAGCGCACTAAGCCGTCGCCAAACTACTTCGGATTCACTTGGACCGTAGCCATCATTCCCGCATCCTCGTGGTCGAGTATGTGGCAGTGAAATGGGAAAACGCCGGCGATGCTCGGATCGCGAAAATCCAGACGCAGTTTCACGGTGGGGTACGGACCGGCACCATCCCAAGCCGGCAGAATTACAGTGTCTCGCCATTCTGGACTCGGCAACTTCATGCCATTCACTTCCAGAAACAGAAAGTGGATCTGGTGAATATGAAAGGTGTGGACCTCGCCGGCGTGATTGGCAATCGTCCAATCCTCTACGGCACCGACCTTGGTGATCACTGCGGGCGCGCCCGCGGGATCGAAGATAGTGGGGGGCGTGCCTTCGGCTACGAGGAAGAATCGCGTGGGACCGTTAGTGCCATTGGCTGCTTCCGCGAAATAGAACCGACGGCGCGTGGTCACCCGGCCATCTGCAGGCCGTTTGTATGGCGGCGCGGTCCCGGGCGGCGCTGCGGGAGGGACGGCCGCATCCGAAATGGCCACAATTCTGGCCAATTCCCGCGGCGGATTCAGTGGGCCGATCCAGCCAGTATTGAAACCCGCTTGCCGGAAGGAAGCTGCTTGGCCGTCGGCGGGTCCGGTAACGATGAATTCCGCGCGGCCCGCAGGAGGCAATTCGATCTTGCTTAGTTGGACGCTGCGCCGCACGGGGACGCCATCGAGCGCAATCAGCGTCACGTTTTGTGGAACGCCGTCGTAGAGGAGCTGCAGCGCCAAAAACGCTTGCGAAGCGGCGTTAGCGATGCGCCAGAATTCTTTAGCGCCGGGTTTCATTTGGATTACCGGCGATCGCCTGCGCGGATAGATTGCAGGCTGGAAATTGACCGTAAGGCTGTTGGGTCCGGGCAACCAGGAGTTGGCGTCTTTGAATTCCTGGCGGATGATGAGAACCCGCTCGGGAAGTCCGGCAACTTCCGGCTTTACTTTCTCCATGCCGCTTATGATCAAAGCGCCGGCCGCGCCGCCGTTCACCTGTAGCGTCGAGAAGCCGTGCAGGTGCGGGTGATACCAGTACAAGCCGGGCGACGCGTTGAGGGGAACTTCGAGGCGATATTCGAACGGCGCCGCCGTGTTCGCTATGCTCGTGGCCAGCACGTCATCCTGATGGCACTTCGGGGGGATACCCAACCCGTGGAAATGAAGATTCGTAGAGGTGGCTGCCATACTGCCACCGGAGCACGCGCCGGGCGGGGTCTTTTCCTCATGATTGTGCCCCGCAACGACGTTGGGCGGACCCGGCGGAACGTAAGTCAGGCGATTAGTCAGGACCAACTCGAGCCTGTCGCCGGGATTGAGACGTACAGTGGGTGATTCCACTGGCCCTGAGGCGGATTGATAAACGTAGCATTCGTGCAGGGCTAGCTCGTGCATCTTCTGGCTGCGAAGGGTGAAGGCTACATGTAGAACGCCATTGGCGCTCGACAGACCCGCAGGATTGCGGATGATGCCGTCGACGGCGAGCCGGATCGGGCATCCGGTGGTCTGCGCCAGCACGGGTGCGCCTGAATTCAGGAGACAGGATGCCAAGACGACGTAGTATGTAGCTCTGCAAGCGGCCGACCGGCGTGAGTAGTTATCGCTTGGCAACGGTCACCATTCATCAGCAGCCCGGGCCTTCAGCGTAGTGATATCTGGCGTGTTGAGCAGCGCCTCGGCTTGCTTCTGGGACGGCCAGTGCCCATCCGGACGCCGATGGATTTGGCGCTCTTCATGCGTTGGATTCCGGGGACCCAGTGCCGGCACCAGCAGGCCGTTATCCATTGCCTCCACTGCCAGCTTGAGAATCGCTGACTTCGTTCATTATTGCATCCTCGGCGTATGCGCCGCATCGACACAGCCGATGCTTCAATTATTGAGAGGAAGGCTTCCAGAATGGGCCGCGCTCCTGGCAATTCGCGCAAATCGGGCATTGAGGGCGGAGGAGAAAGAAGCTTGCCACAAGCAATTGATCGGGGGTGAATCCCCTTCGCCAGACGCGAAATGCAGGCTTGCCGCGCATGCGCGAGCGTTGGGCAGCGGAGGGGGCTGCAGCGCGATGACCAGCAGGAATCTCGCGCGGCGTTCCGGCCACTCAGCAGTGACGCCTGTGGGAGAACACACTGCCGTCGTGTGGAACCGGTTGTACGATAACCCCTCCGGCGGTCCCATCGGGTATATGCGGCGCTGGACCGGCAGTGACTGGGAATGCCGCATTTAGAGTGCAAGGTGGTGAACGTTTGATCGGGGAGGACAATTGCGATCATTGTATACAGCACAAAAACAGCGTACGCCCTTCCCCAGTTACTTTGTCCGCTATGGCAACGATTGGTTTCATCCGATGTGCTCCGTTTGTTACATGGGATTCCAATTGGCTCCCCCGGGCGAGAGTATATCACGGCCGCGGTGCCAGGCAGTACCGGCCGCGGCAGATTACAAAAGCGAAGTTGGTGGGCCGCCGGATCTACAGCAATCGGGGCGCGCGCCTGGTGATATTGGCCCAGTGTTGGGTCTATCGACTCACTGCCGAAACACAAAGAAAAGGCTCGGACAGAAGAGTCCGGGCCTTTGCATCGTTCAGCGCGTGGCTCAGATAGGGCAGGCGATTCGGTCAGCGTCGTATCTGGAAGGTGAGCGTTGTGGTTTCGGTGAGGCCTCCACCCGTACCAGTTATGGTTATGGGGTAGGTGCCGGCCGGGGCGTTTTCGGCCACGGTCAGGATGAAATCGGACGTGCCGGAACCTGGCGCGGCGATGGAGGATGGGCTGAAGCTGAAGGTGACGCCGGAGGGCACGCCACTGGCAGAAAAGGCAATGGCCGAGTCGAAGCCGCCGGAGACTCTCGTGGTAACGACCGCATAACCGCTTTGTCCCTGGTACAGGTATCCCGAAGTGGGCGAGACGGAGATGGTCAAGGTGCCGGTCGTGTGCGCCGTCACAGTGAGCGATACCGTGGCCGTATGCGTGATTCCGCCGCCGGTGCCGGTTACCGTGATGGTGTATGCGCCGGCCGCGGTGGTGGAGGCTACTGCCATAGTCATCGTGGATGTACCGGAACCCGGAGCCGCGATAGGCGTGGGATTGAAGCTGACAGTCACGCCTGCCGGCTGGCCTGTAGCGGATAAGGCAATTGCCGAGTCAAAACCGCCCGAGACGCTGGTAGTGATCGTGGATGTGCCACTGCTGCCCTGTACCACGGACACCGAAGTGGGTGCGGCGGAAATGGTGAAGCTAGGGCTGGCCGTGGCGGTCACCGTCAGCGAAACCATGGTGGTTTCGGTAATGCTGCCGGAGGTTCCGGTCACCGTGACGTTATACGTGCCGGTGGCGGCGGAAGCGCCTACGGTCATGGTCATGGTGGAAGTGGCGGCCCCGGTAATCGATGCCGGATTGAAACCGACGGTCACGCCGGTTGGCTGGCCGGCCGCAGTCAAGGAAACGGCCGAATCGAAGCCGCCCGTCACAGCACTGGTAATAGTGGAAGTTCCTGAACTGCCCTGTACCACGGATACCGAAGTGGGCGAGGCCGCAAGACTGAAGCCGGGAGTCGACGTTCCGGAAAGAGCGTTGATCAGCCCGGCGTTCGGACTGCCCCAGCCGGTCACGAGATCATAACCAACCACAGCCGAATAGCTTCCGGAGCTGCCGCTGGTGATGTCGTGGAAGTCCGCCGTATAGCTGGACGTCACATTCTGCGCGTAGATCGTCGGGTTCAGGAAGCCAATGGTT
>Ga0302326_10011883_pt1 | contig 18667 bp, 15 predicted proteins | sample Palsa_T0_3_FD_202264 | JGI IMG/M metagenome (GOLD analysis project Ga0302326, IMG submission 202264) | Peat permafrost microbial communities from Stordalen Mire near Abisko, Sweden - Palsa_T0_3 | ecosystem: Environmental > Terrestrial > Soil > Palsa > Peat permafrost | place: Sweden: Abisko...
GTCGGGCCGCAAGGCCGGAATCACGGAAGAGGAAATGCGCGCTCTGCAGACGGAGCAGGATCACGGTTTCAGCCCGGCCGAGCGGGCTGCCATACAATACGCGCGCGAGCTGACCCAGACCGCCGATGGCGAGGATACGCGCGACGCGCTCTACGAACATTTCGACGATGAACAGATTGTGGAGATTACGCTGGTGGCTGCTCTGGCGAATTTCACCAACCGGTTCAATAACGGGCTGAGCTTGCAACCGGAGCCGTGAGCATACTGAGCGGAATCAATCCCGTACTCGAGAGCCTTAAAGCGGGACATCCCCTGGAGCGCATCCTGGTGGCCAAAGGAGCGGGCGGGCCGCGCTTGCAGCAGATTGTGGAACTCGCCCGCCGCGCGTCGGTTCCGGTGCGCTTTGAGGAGCGCGCCGGGCTCGACCGTGTGGCGGGCTCGCCGGCGCACCAGGGCGTAGTGGCTATGGGCGCCTCGAAGCGCTACGCCGAGTTGGAGGACGTCGCACCCGCGGCGCAATTGCTGGTGATTTTGGACGGCGTGGAAGACCCGCATAACCTCGGCGCGATCGTCCGCACAGCGCATGCGGCTGGGGCTGGAGCCATCGTGATTCCAGAACGGCGCGCGGTGGGGCTTACCGATGTGGTCGCCAAGGCGGCTGCGGGTGCGCTCGAATATCTTCCAGTCGTGCGTACCGTTAACATCAACCGCACGCTCGAAGAATTGAAAAACCTGGGTTACTGGGTTTACGGTCTGGACGAGCGCGGTGTATCGGACTACGATCGCACCGAATTCAACGCGCCGACGGCTCTGGTGTTCGGCGGCGAGGGCAAGGGCCTGCACGAGCTGGTGCGCAAACACTGCGACGTGCTGGTGCGCATCCCCATGGAAGGGCACATTCCCTCGCTGAACGTGTCGGTGGCCGCGGGCATCGTGTTGTTTGAGCACAAACGGCGTCGTGCGCGCACCTCATAGTAGAATCATAGGTCATGCGCAAATTAGTGTTGGTGTTCTGGCTGGCGGTGCTGCCGGTGTGGCCAGCACAGCCGGTTCATGCGCGCCACGCGATGGTGGTTACGCGCGAGACGCACGCGACCGATGCGGGAGTCGCCGTGCTGGAAGCGGGGGGCAACGCGGTGGATGCAGCCATCGCGGTGGGCTTTGTACTGGCAGTGACACATCCATCCGCGGGGAATATCGGCGGCGGCGGGTTCATGCTGGTACGTTTCGCGGACGGGCGCTCGACGTTCATCGACTTTCGCGAGCGCGCGCCGGAGCAGGCATCGCGCAATATGTATCTCGACGCGGCGGGGAAGCCCACCAAAGATAGCGAAGTCGGCTATCGCGCGGCCGGAGTTCCAGGCACGGTGAGAGGATTTGAATACGCATCGAAAAAGTATGGCAAGAAGCCCTGGGCGGATTTGGTGGCGCCCGCCGTGGAATTAGCCGGGAAGGGTTTCCCCGTGCCGTATGGGCTGGCCCAATCGCTGCGAGGGACCGCGGGCCTTTTGGAGCACTTTCCGGAATCGAAGCGCATCTTTCTGAGGGACGGCAAATTTTACGAAGCCGGTGAAACGCTGATGCAGCCCGAACTCGAGCGCACCCTGGAGCGCATTCGCAAACAGGGCGCGCGCGATTTCTATGAAGGCGAGACGGCGCGGCTGTTGGCAGCCGATATGGAGCGGCACGGAGGTCCGATCACGGCTGCCGATCTGAAGAATTACACCGTAGTCGAGCGGACGCCGCTGACCGGGAGCTACCGCGGATACGACATTATCACCGCGCCGCCGCCCAGCTCGGGGGGAGTGGGCATCCTGCAAATGTTGGGGGTCCTGGAGGGGTCTGGATACGAGAAAGCGGGGGCAGGCTCGGCCGCGGAGCTGCATTTTCTGGCTGAGACGATGCGGCGGTTCTTCGCCGATCGCGCGGCGCACATGGGCGATCCGGATTTCGTAAGCGTGCCGGTGGCCGGGCTGCTGGACAAGGGCTATATCGGGCGCTTGCGGCAGTCCATCGATCCGGAACATGCCACGCCCAGCACTCAGATTCATTCGGGCAGTCCGGCGGCGGCGGAAAGCAGCCAGACTACACACTATTCGATCGTAGATGCGGACGGTAATGCAGTGGCCGTGACGTATACGCTGAATGGCTCATTCGGCAGCGGCGTGACGGCGACGGGCCTGGGTTTCCTGCTCAACAATGAGATGGACGATTTCGCCGCCAAGCCCGGCGAGCCGAACGCCTACGGCCTGGTCCAGGGCGAAGCCAACGCTATTCAGCCGCGCAAAAGGCCGCTGTCTTCGATGACTCCTACCATTGTGACGCGCGATGGGCATCTCTACCTGGTGCTGGGCACGCCCGGCGGCCCGACGATTATTAACAGCGTTCTTGAAGTGCTGCTCAACGTGGCGGATTTCGGCATGAATATGCAGGACGCCGTAAACTGGCCTCGTATTCACCATCAGTGGCTTCCGGACCAACTGCTGCTCGAGCGCGGCATCTCGCCCGATACGGTAGCGCTGCTGAAAGCCCGCGGCCACCAGGTGAAAATGGTGAACGCCATCGGCGAAGTGGCTGCCATTCAGGCCCGCGACGGGTGGCTCGAAGGCGCGGCCGATCCCCGAACCGCGGGCACGGCCAAAGGATATTAGGCATGCAACACGTTTTGTCGACGCACTTGTTTGTCAATCACCGCCTGACGGTGGCGCAGCTCGATAAGGTGCAGCACGCGGGCATCGACGCGGTGGAGATCTTCTGCGCGCGGCAGCACCTGGATTACCGCGATGGCGCGCAGATCACCGAGCTGGGCCACTGGTTTCGCGATTCCGGATTGAAACTCCATTCGCTGCATGCGCCGATGTACACGGACGAAATGTGGGGGCGCTCGGGGCCGCAGTCGGTGATTTCGATTACCGAGCCGGTGAAAGGGAAGCGGCTGGTGATGGTTGACGAGATCAAGCGCGCGCTGGAGATTGCCGAGACTATTCCGTTTAAATATTTGATTCAGCATATCGGCGTTCAAGGCGAGGAGTTTTCGGAGCGGGCGGTGGATGCGGCGTTTTCAGCTCTGGAGCAGATCAGCCTGTTTGCGCGGCAGCGGGGCGTGCAGGTGCTGCTGGAGAACATTCCGAACAATCTTTCGAGCGCCGAACACCTGATGCTTTTTTTGGAATTGACGCATCTGGACCTGCACTTCGTTTTCGACGTGGGCCATGCCAATATCGGCGCGGGGGTAGAAGCGGAATTCGGCATCATGAGGGATCGCATACGCTCGACGCACGTCCACGACAACGACGGCCAAGCCGACAAGCACCTGTTTCCGTTAATAGCGGAAGGCGGAACGGTGGACTGGAAACAAACAATGGATTTGCTTCGCACGCGCGCGGATCAGTATCCGCTGGTGCTGGAGTTGAAGGAAGTACCCGAGCTTTCGCAGCCGCTGGCGACGGTCAACGAAGTCTTCGAACGGTTGGAGAATCTGTAGCGCGATGACTCGAATTAGCATTGCCGACGCATCGCGGCATGCCGGCGAAACCGTGCAGATTGCGGGTTGGCTCTATAACTTGCGCCGCTCCGGGAAGATCGTCTTTCCCATCGTGCGCGACGGCACGGGCCTGATGCAGTGCGTGGCGGTGAAGAGCGCGCTGCCGGAAGCGTTGTTTGAAACCATCAAGGACCTGACCCAGGAATCCTCCGTGGTGGTGACGGGCAAACTGCGCGCCGACCCGCGTGCCATCGGCGGACATGAGATGGATGTGGAGGATCTCGAAGTGCTGCAGAGGGTGTCGGAAGCCGACCCCTATCCGATTACGCCGAAGGAGCACGGCACGGAATTCCTGATGGACCATCGCCACCTGTGGCTGCGCAGCCAGCGGCAGCACGCCATCATCCGTGTGCGGCACGAAGTGATCCGGGCGGTGCGTGAGTATTTCGATACGCACGGTTTCACCCTGGTGGATACGCCTATTTTCACACCGGCGGCATGCGAGGGCACGACTTCGCTTTTCGAGGTGAACTACTTTGAAGACGCCAAGGCGTACCTGACGCAATCCGGGCAGCTTTATAACGAAGCGACGGCCATGGCGTTCGGCAAGGTGTATACATTTGGTCCGACCTTTCGCGCCGAAAAATCGAAAACGCGGCGGCACCTGACGGAGTTCTGGATGGTCGAGCCGGAGATGGCGTACGCCGATCTGGAGGATGTCAAAGCGCTTGCGGAGGACATGCTGGTACACGTGGCCGGCCGGGTGGTAGAGAACAGGCGGCCCGAGCTGAAGGTGCTGGAGCGCGATGTGGCGAAGCTGGAGGCGATCAAGGCGCCATTCCCGCGGATGAGTTACGACGAAGCCGTGAAAGTGCTTGCCGCTAAGGGCAGCGAGATACAATGGGGCGGCGATTTCGGCGGGACCGATGAGACGCTGCTGAGCCAGGATTTCGATCGGCCGCTGATGGTGGATGGGTATCCGGCGGCGGTGAAAGCGTTCTATATGGCGCCGGATCCGGCCAGACCGGAGGTTGCGCTGGGGGTGGATGTGCTGGCGCCGGAAGGCTACGGCGAGATCATCGGCGGCGGACAGAGGATACACGATCTGGATTTGTTGCTGCGGCGAATTGAAGAAGAGCATTTGCCTAAGGAAGCTTTCGACTGGTACCTGGATCTGCGGAAATACGGCAGCGTACCGCACGGCGGCTTCGGCATGGGCATCGAGCGCTGTGTGGCCTGGCTGTGCGGGCTGGAGCATATACGGGAGACGATTGCGTTTCCGCGGATGCTGAATCGGCTGCGTCCCTGACGCGGCGACTATTCCATTCTGTTCGCGCTCTCGATTTCGTTTAGCTCTTCAATCTCCCGCTGCAGTTCCCGCTGTCCTCGTATCCTGATAACGAAGACTCCCGCGATCCAGACAATGACCATCGCAGTGAAGGGTGCCATATTTCGGAAGAGCGCCCGATTGCTGATCCCAACCGCCAGAATGAGGGCGCCGATCGCAAATACGACCGGGCCAAAGGACCATTGCAGGATGCGACCAAAAAGATCCCGCCGACGTTTGATTTCCTGCCGGTAGAACTCGAGACCTGTGGTGAGTGCGGCGTCTCCCAATAGTGTCCTGGACCACATTCCGCGATTTAGGAAATATTGGCCTGTCAGGCTCCATAGAATGGCTAGCACGAATGCCGTTCGCTGCAATGGATCGTCGGTTCGCGCAATTCCGAAGCCGGAAAAGGCGATGACTATCAGCGGCATGGCGATGTTACCGAGCAACTCGCGGCGCGTCTTGGTGTGAAGCTCCCTGGCTTTTTGTCGAATTTTTTCCATGGTCATTGCGAATGGCTCCGTTGGCTGATTTTGCCAGATTGCTTTTGGGTCGTTTTGAGATGGATCATCCGGCATGACTGCCTCCTTCGTGAAAGCGGCGCGCCAGGATATTTTTGATACGGTGAATCCTCATGGCCACGTTGGCGGGTGACAGCCCCGTGATTTCCCCGATGGATGCGGCGTCCATGTCTTCGAGATAAGAAACGATCACCTGGCGGTCGAGCGGTTTCAGCCGCTGGATCAATACCGACAGCCGCTCTAAGTTCATGCGCTCGACCACGGCGACCTGGCCCTGGTGTTTGTCGGGGAGCATTTCGAGTTCTTCGAGACTTACGAGGGTCGAAAAAATCCGGCGCTGGCGCAAGACGTGCGAGGCGGCCACATTGTGGGCAACGCGATAGACCCAGGTGCGAAGGGAGCAGCGGGCATCGAAGCGCCGGAAGCTTCGCCACAACTGAAAATGGATCTCCTGAATCAAGTCGCGACGGTTTTCCGAATCAGCCTCGTAAGCGCGGGCAAGGCGCTCGAGTGACGAACCGTATTTGTCCACGGCATCCCGGTACTGGTCATCCTGGCTCGTCTCTCCGGTCGAGATGGACTCAGATCCTCCCACACCCAAGGTAGTCATAGTGGATCCTGATTTCTAACAGGTTGCGATAAACTTGTTTTTAGACAAGGGTCATGCGGCAGTCTCACATTGCTATTATCGGAGCTCCGCTCGACCTTGGCCAGGGTCGCCGCGGCGTGGATATGGGCCCATCGGCGATCCGCGTGGCCAATCTGAACAAGCGCCTGGCGGATCTGGGCTATCACGTCGACGACTTGGGCAACATTCCAGTGGATCAGCCGGAGAGCCTGCCGGAGGGACCTGCACGGGCTAAGTACCTGCCGCAGATCGCGCTGGCATGCAAGCGCCTGGGAAGCATCGTGGCTCGAGCTCTCACCATGAAGAAGATGCCGCTGGTGCTGGGCGGCGATCACTCCGTCGCGGCCGGGACGGTAGCCGGCGTCTCGCGGCATTTCCGGCGGAAGAAGCAGCACATCGGTCTGATCTGGATCGACGCGCACGCCGATATGAATACTCCGGACAGCTCGCCCAGCGGCAATGTACACGGTATGCCGCTGGCGTGCTGCGTGGGCCTGGGCCCGCCGGAGCTGACCAACCTGTGGGGCTACGCGCCCAAGGTGAATCCGCGCAAGACCGTGCTGGTGGGATTGCGCGACGTCGATTCGCTGGAGAAGGAGCATGTGCGCGACATCGGCGTGCGTGCGTTCACCATGCGCGACATCGACGAACGCGGCCTGCGCTCGGTAATGGACGAAGCGTTCCGAATCGCCACCGAAGACACGGCGGGGTTCCATCTCTCGCTGGATATGGATTGGGTAGACCCGCAGTTCGCCCCTGGAGTGGGCACCCCGGTGCGCGGTGGAGCCACGTACCGCGAGGCGCACCATGCCATGGAATTGGTCTGCGATGGCGGCCGCATGCTCTCCATGGAAGTAGTCGAAGTGAATCCCGTAATCGACGAGCGAAACCGGACCGCGGATTTGGCCGTTGAAATGATCATGTCGGCGCTGGGGAAACGCATCCTATGAAAACCCGAGTCGCCGTCATCTACGGCGGCCGCAGCGGCGAGCACGAGATTTCGATACGGTCAGCCAGGTCGATCATGGCGGGACTGGATGCCGCGCGGTATGACGTCATCGAATACTTCATCGACAAGGCGGGCAAATGGTCGCCTCGACCGATACAGCCGGAGCCCGGCGCGCATCCGGAAATAGACGTTGTGTTCCCGGTTTTACACGGCACTTTCGGAGAGGATGGCACCGTGCAAGGCTTGTTGGAACTTGCCGATCTGCCCTATGTGGGGGCGGCCGTGCTGGCTTCTTCCGTCTCGATGGATAAGGTGGTGATGAAGCGCGTCTGCACGGAGCGCGGTCTTCCGGTGGTCGAATACGTGGCGCTTACGCGTCGCGAGTTGAACGCCGGGGCGGCTGTGGAAGGGTTTGCCTATCCGGTGTTCGTCAAGCCGGCCAACCTGGGCTCGTCGGTGGGAATTACGAAAGCTCACAACAGCGCTGAGCTCGAAGCGGCGCTGCGCCTGGCGGCCGAGTTCGACCGCAAGATCGTGGTGGAGCGCGGTATACAGGGAAGGGAATTCGAGTGTGCCGTGCTGGGCAACGACGATCCGGAAGCGTCGCTGCCGTGTGAAGTTCTTCCGTCGAAAGAGTTCTACGATTACGAAGACAAATACCTGCTCGACCGGGCGCAGTTCCGGCTGCCCGCCGAGTTGGACGAGGAGCAGACCACGGAATTGCGGCGGCTGGCTGTCGAATGCTACAAAGCGGTGGGCTGCGAAGGCATGGCGCGCGTGGATTTTCTGCTGGAGTCAGCGAGCGGCAAGCTGTACATCAACGAGATCAATACGATTCCCGGCTTCACGTCGATCAGCATGTATCCGAAGATGTGGGAGCGAAGTGGCGTGCCGTTTGCCGCGCTGCTGGATCGGCTGATTGAACTGGCACTCGAACGGCACGAGGCGAAGAAGGCCACCAGGTTCACGCGATAATAGGGCATGGACATTTTTTCGTGTGCGGAGTGCCAGTCCATCTATCAGGATCTGTCTGAGGCGTCGCGCGCGGCTCGGGAGCACGGTCCAGACCCGGCCGCCGCTCGCCTGCCACTTAGCACATGGCTTGAACAGCTCAATGAAGAACAGTGCGCCCGGATGCGGGAAACGTCAAGTCTCTGGAGAACATGGCGCAGGCTGCAAGAACATCGCGTACTAATGGGTCACTATCTGTCAGCACTGGCAGTACCGCGGAACGCGATCTCGAATCGAAACTGAGATTCCCTTCAATTCCCGAACCAGCCTTCTTGCGACCGCATGCCCTGCGCACGGTAAAATAGTAGTACCGAATGCCTAACCACCTCCGCGATGCAGCGGCTCTCGCAGGGCTGCTGTGCCTGTCGTCCCTGTACGCGGCGGACGACATGGAATCCAGCGTGAAGAGCATTACCGAGGCCTACGCCATTGCCGAAGATAACGCGGCCGATCCGGTCTCCGCCGAGCAGGCGTTTTTTCAGGGGGCCATTCCGGGCATGCTGCGGCGCCTCGACCCGCACTCGGTCTTCTTCGATCCCGGCCAGTTCGAGCAGCTCAAGAAGATGGAGACTTCCACGCAGAAGGGGTTCGGCAGCGTGGTCTCGGTGCTGCCCGGGCGCGTGATCGTGCTGCAGACTCTGCCGGGGACGCCGTCGGCCAAGTCCGGCGTCGCGCCAGGCGACGAGATCATGGCGGTCAACGGCTACGCGCTCAACCGGTTCAGTATGGAGCAGATTATACAACTGCTGACCCAATCGCGCCAGCAGCCGGCTCAGCTGGTGGTCAAGCGGCCGGGCAATGCGCGGTTCATGAATTTTGTGCTCACGCCTGAGGAGATGCTCTCGCCCAGCGTGGATCGGGCCTATTTTCTGAAACCAGACGTGGGTTACGTCCGGGTAACCAGTTTCGATGAGAAGACCGGGGGCCAGATCAAAGAAGCCATCGAAAAACTGGGCGGTGGAAAGCTGAAAGGCCTGGTACTGGATCTGCGCAACAATCCCGGGGGGCTGGTGACTTCGGCGCTCGACACGGCCGCGCTTTTTCTGAAACCCGGGGCGAAGCTGGTGACGGTGCGCGGGCGCAATGTCGCCGAGAAATCGGAGATGGTCCCGGCCGGCGCGACGCCCTACGAGTTTAAGCTGGCAGTGCTGGTGAACGCCAAAAGCGCGAGCGCGTCCGAGATTGTGGCGGGCGCGCTGCAGGATCACGACCGGGCCACTATTATCGGCGAAGACAGCTTCGGCAAGGGCCTGGTGCAGGGCGTATTTCCGCTATCCCAGGGCGCCGGCCTGGCATTGACCACAGCGCTCTATTACACGCCGAGCGGCCGCTCGATACAGAAACCGCTGGACGCCCTGCGGTTCGCACTGGGGCCTGTGACTGCCCATCCCAATAGCCAGTCGGAGTTTCGTACCGAGAAGGGTCGCAGGGTAACCGGGGGAGGCGGCATCGTTCCGGACGATGTGGTCCTTCCTCCTCCGATGACCCGGCTGCGGGCCGTCCTGGACGCCAGCGGCTCCTTCACCACTTTCGCCACGGATTATGTGCGCAATCACAAAGTGGCGGAGGATTTCGAAGTGACCGCGGCTCTGCTCGACGATTTTCAAGAGTTTCTTTCGCAGCGCGAGATACAGCCGGGCGTGGCCGATTGGTCGGCCGAGCGGGAGTTCATCGAGAACCGCCTGAAGACGGAAATCTTCAACCAGGCGCTGGGGGTGGAGAAGGGCGACGAAGTCGAAGCGCAGCGGGATCCGGTGATATTGAAAGCGCTGGAAGTGATTGGGTGAGTCGCTCAACGCTGCTACAATAGCCTGTTCATTTTGCAAACCGGAGGTCTTCTGGTGAGGGCCGTTCTGCGCATATTCAGTTACCTTTTTCACGGGCTGTTGACCTTGTTTCTGCTTGCCCTTGCGGCCATGGCATTGTCCAGCGGCCAGATATTGCATCTGGACATGCTGCCCTGGCACGGCCAGAGTCTCAGCTATTGGCTGCTGTTTTCCGCGCTGGCCGGCTTGATTTCGCTGATCCTGGCGATCCTGCGCACCTGGCGGCTGCTTTTCGTGCTGTGGAGCCTCGGCGTGCTGGTGGTGATAGTGCGCGGGTTTTTCCTCGGTCCCTACGAGTTTGCCGGCCGGCCGGAATTCTATCGCGCGCTCTACCTGTCGGCGGGCGCACTGATCGCGGTATTTGGAGCGTGGTTCCAGCTGCGACTCAAGACGGGGCCCTAAGAAACCGGCGCCCGGCACGCGGAACCCTCGTTAAACCGTTAGATTTGTTAAGATAAGACGACAGAGCCAATCCGTAACGATATGGTAGCAACTCTGCTTCCCCTCGCGTTCCTGGCAGCTAACTCGACCGGTGCCCGCATTATGCGGGGCCTGTTCGATGACACGTTTGCCGGTGTCCATCAGCTGGCCTGGTTCGATTGGGCGATTCTGATTCCGTACTTTACTATTCTGGGATTACTCTCCATCTATGGCTTGCACCGTTACGATATTATTCGCACTTACTTCAAGTATCGTAAAAAGGCCACAGGCGAGCCGCTCAGAAGATTTGCGCAGTTGCCGCCGGTTACAATTCAACTGCCGATTTACAACGAACGCTACGTCATCGAGCGGCTGATCGACGAAATTACGCGCATCGAATACCCGCGTGAACTGCTGCAGATTCAGGTGCTGGACGATTCGACCGACGACACGGCTCCGTTTGCCGAAGCGCTGGTGGAGCGCTACCGCGCCCTGGGATTTCCCATCGAATACCACCACCGCGCCAATCGCGAAGGTTATAAAGCCGGGGCTTTGCAGGCAGGCCTCGCGACCGCGACTGGCGAGTTCATCGCTATCTTCGATGCCGACTTCGTACCCCCGCAGGACTTCCTGACGCGCACGATCCATCATTTCGCGGACGCGTCGGTGGGCGTGGTGCAAACGCGCTGGAGCTATCTGAACCGCGACTACAATATCCTCACCGAAGTGGAGGCGATGCTGCTGGACGGGCATTTCATCCTGGAGCACGGGGCCCGCTCGCGCGCGGGCTACTTCTTCAATTTCAACGGCACGGCGGGCATTCTACGGCGCAAGATGATTGACGACGCGGGCGGCTGGCAGCACGATACGCTCACCGAAGATTCGGACCTCAGTTACCGCGCGCAGTTGAAGGGCTGGCGTTTTGTGTATGTACCCGGCCTCGATTGCCCTTCGGAGCTTCCCGTGGAGATGCACGGATTCCAGGTGCAGCAGTCGCGCTGGGCCAAAGGCCTGACGCAATGCGCCATGAAGCTGCTGCCCGCGATCTGCCGCGCGAAGCTTTCGCGCCGCGTGAAGATCGAAGCTTTTCTGCACCTGACGCCCAACCTCTCCTACCCGTTGATGATGGTGGTTTCGGCTCTCATGCTGCCGGTCATGATCGTGCGGTTTTACATGGGGATATGGCAGATGGTGTTTATCGACCTGCCGCTGATCATGGCCGCGTTCTGGTCAATCTCGGCCTTCTATGTGGTGGCGCAGCGCGAGCTATATCCGAAGAACTGGAAGCGTTCCGTATTCCTGTTGCCGGTACTGATGGCGGTGGGGGTGGCCCTCACGGTAGTCAACACCCGCGCCGTTCTGGAAGCGCTGTTGGGCATTCGCACCGGTTTCGTGCGCACCGCCAAATACGCGGTGGGGGACCGGCAGGTGAAACTGGAGACCAGAAAGTACCGGCGCAAGAGCGGCCTGCTGCCCTACATTGAAATCGCCATCGGCACGTACTTTGTGGGCATGGTCGCATTCGCTATTGAGACTTATAACTTCTTTTCGATTCCGTTTCTCCTGTTATTCGTGGCGGGCTATTATTGGGCCGGGCTAGGTACGCTGTACCAGGAGCAGCAGAGCCGTCTGCGCTGGATGAGGCAGCGCCGCCTCGAGCTGAAGACGGCGCGCTCGTGAAGAATCACTCGATTTACGGTTGCGGGACGTATACCTTGGCAGGGCCAGCCAGACCCACGTGCGGCACTTCGGTCGAGAGCTTGATTCTTTGAAATCCGCCCTTATGCTCCGGCTCCGCCAGGAACGTGAGTAAGTATTGCTCGTTCAAGCGGCGGTTCATACCATCCAGATAAGGAGTCAGTGACACGGGAGCATGGTCGCCCTCCCAGTAGAATTCGCCGCCGGTTTCCTCGCTGAGCTGCGAAAGATAGTTTTGACCCCAATCGATTCGCCGGTAACCGCGTCCGAGACGGCCGGCATTCGGAAAATAGATTGAATAGACTACCACTCCGGCGCGCTGGGCGGTATCGATAGCGCGGCTCAGATAAGGATTATCAGGCCCCGAGCCGTAGTCGGGATCGATGCCGCTCGAGACCATCAGGACTTCACGCGCTTCAGGCGTGGCGGGCCACTTGTGAATCAGCTCCGTAAGAGCCAGATACGGGCTGGCGGAGATTCCCGGTACACCAATGGGCAGGCGCATGGATTTGGCGGCCAGATCGTGATCGGCGGTAAGGGGCTGGACCACGGCGACACCACCGTTCCGCATGTAGCCGATGCCGATCTGCGTGGTGGACGGCTGTTGCCGCACGAATTCGCGGAGGTCGGCCAGTTGCGATCCGAGAGAACTGGCGGAGCCGTCGTCAATCAACAGCCAGAGTTGCAGGCCGCCCTGATCGCGCAGGGGCGCGAAACCGGTGACTTGCATGTGCCGTTTATTTTGAGAAACCAGCACGTCGTCTTGAGTTACATTCGGCTGGGGCGCATTCTTCTGCGCTTCGACGGTAGTAATGACACTCACGGGTACACCTGTTGCAGCGAAGGCGCCCTGAGCGAAGCCTAACGCCGCGGCAAAAGAGGCAGCGATCAGCGGGCTAATGCGAGTCATAAAGTTATAGCTCCACTGTGTTAGACGCGCCGGAGGGCCGCGGCGATACAACAGGATGCGGACGGCTGCAAGCTGCGAGATACGTTACAGTTGATGGCATGGTTCGCAATCTATCGCTAATCGGCCTGGCGCTGCCGATGGCATTGACAACGGCGGTCGTGGCGGCGCCGGGCGGGATGTCGTTCCCGGCTCCAGCAGCCAGTGTCGAAACTTACGATTTCATCGAGATCGCCGCACACGTCAGCGCACCCGACACAAGCAACCCATTCACCGGCGCGCCGCTCACCGGATCGTTCGAAAGAACGGACTCCGCCGCAAGAGTCCAGTGGATGGGTTTTGCGATTCACCCGATGGGAGCGAGTTCCGCATCCGCTTCATGCCATCCTCACCGGGAGAGTACGCTTAATCGCTGACCTACCGGCGGGACGGTTTCGAGAATACTTACGCGGGCCGCTTCCAAACCACCGGCGCGGCCTCCTTCGGGTGGATCGGTTCCACTGCGAAAAAATCGGGGTGCCGATCTTCTAGCTTGAGACGTGTCCATCACCGCAGCCAATCCGTTCAAATGGCGACACTATCCCGTGGTCTTGCCCATTGCAGAGACCACCACCACCGGGTTTTGATTTAAGTGCCGCTCAACGATTGACACTGCCTGTTGGATAGCGCCGGCGGACTCTAAAGAGGAACCGCCGAATTTCATGACGGTCATGACTCGTGATATCCAGCGCCTCCCAAACTCGTTGCAATGGTGCCGGGCGTCGGCCTGCTGATCGCCGCGGACTTGCAGTAGCCAAGCTATCATCGGCTTTCTTAAAATGGCGTGCGTGCGCGCAGGAGCCGCACCATGGCGAGACCTCGAAATACAAAGTACATTTCGTCCCCGTCGAAGATGGTGTGTAGCTGGAGCGCTCGATTGGGGCGGATACGGACGCGGAGATTAGCTTTGTGGGGCGGACGAGTTCAATAACCGCAGTCTCGTGAAAGGAGTCACAAGCACCAAACGGAGCACATCAACCGTTTTGGACGATATGCGCTGAAGCGGGATCGACTGCCGGAACCGCTGGACCGGGTCAAGCTTTTGCGCATGCCGCCCCGATCAGAGGGGCTGCATGCGGAAAAGATTAAGAAGAGTGTGACGATTTAGCCAGGATCTTTACCGCTACCCATTGCTGCGAGATACGTTCGAGCGAACGGTCCGCCAGAGACTCGTAAGCCTTACCCGACCGTACTATGCCTTGACGTCAGTGGCGTCCTCCGCCGTTAGCTTGCGGTACTGCTCGGCGGCCTCGTCGAACCGATTCACACCCATCAGCGCGCCGGCGAATATTCCACGCGCATCAAGATTCGACGGCTCCAAACTCAACAGCTTCTTTAGCGGGACCAGGGCAAGCTGCGGGTGATTCTGGCCATTTCTTCGTCCAATCCCAGATTCAACACCAAGCCGGGACTTCCGGGCATCGCCCTGACGGGCTGTTCGCAAATCGGTATGGCCTCTTCAAATGCTCCTCGGCCATAAACCGCTTTACCCTGCGGGAAAGCACGGCGAGATCTTCGTTCTGCGCCGCCAACAGACCGGCGCAAAGACCGGCAAGAGCACAAAAAGCGGCCCGCGAACCTGTCATCAACTAAAGCATTACCACTGCAAGCGAAGTCCGAAGCGGATGTTTCTCTCGCCGGACGAGCTGGTCACCTGCATGAAAGTGCTATCGGTCACACCGCTGTCGACACCACCGCCGCCATTGCCGAAGCCGTTGGCTGTGGCCGCGCCCGTAAAGTGCGAAGTGTTCGGCAGGTTGTTGGCCTCGGCGCGGAACTGCAGCGTCAGACGCTCTTTAAGCGGAAACGTGCGCATGACCGAGAAGTCCGTATTCCACATCCCGGGATTCCGGAGAATGTTAAGGCCGGAAGTTCCGAAGCCGACCGTAGTTACTGGCGCGAATGCCGCCGGATTATAGTAGTGGGCGCCAGGACCTACGCCGCCGAGGAAGGCGACGTTTGCCAGAACCTGATTTGCCGTCTGAGTATTGGTGCCGCCATCGTTGAGAGACGTATCGGGCGCCGTCACGGTGAACGGAGTGCCGCTGTAGCAGGCCTCTCTGCCGCTTAACTGCCAGTCCCCCAGGACCTTCGCCGCAACGCCGGAAGTCACGTAGCTTTTGTTTTTGCCGAACGGCAGCTCGTAGACCCATCCGACCTGAAAGTTCTGTGGGACGTCGAAGCCGGCGGTCGCGCGGTTGCGCTGGAAGTCGGGAGCATAGTTGAAATTTACTCCTGTCCATCCATCGTCGTCCGCATAGTCGATGGCGTGAGACCAGGTGTAGGCGCCCTGGATCATCAGACCCTTCGAGAACGAACGCCTGAAAGCGACCTGCAGCGAGTTATACTCCGAGCTCAGATAGCCGTCCCACATATCGGTCGGCTGAGTGCGTCCATAGAGCAGGTTATACGGCAGGTTGGCTAGAGTCGAACCTGGATACCCCGTATTGATGTCGCGGTCCGCCAACAGGTGTACCGAATGCGAACCGACGTAACCCACGGAGGTAAGGATTCCGAGCGGCATCTTATGCTCGAGCGTCAAGTTCCAGGACTGGACGTAGCCGCGGTGAATGTATCCCCACGGGCTGCGTTCGCTGGCATCCCCGGGGAGCGGAACTATACCGGTCGAAATATCGGGCAGCGGAACCGGCGGAATGCCCAGAGCCAGCGTGCTGGCATAGGAGAAGCTATTGGGCGATTTCGTCTCGGCATTGATGGTCAGCGGATAGAAGCCGCGTAACGGGCGGGAGAACGGGATGGGATCGTAATTCAATCCGTAGCCCGAGCGTAGGACGGTGTTCTCGCCCAAGCGGTAAGCCAGGCCCACGCGCGGCGAGAACAGCTTGTGGCTGACATGGATACCCGCGTTCTCGGGAACGCTGCCTCGGCCACCCATCTCGACATCGTTCGTCGCAGGGAAATATTGCTCGATACCATATCCGTTGCTGCGGGTCATGAGCGGGTAGAACTCATACCGCAAACCCACGGTGACGGTTAGTTTCCTCGAAACCTGCCAGCGGTCCTGCCCGAACCATCCGAACTGCCATTCACGGCCGGTCATTAAGATGTACTGCACGCCCTTCTGCACGTCATCCGATAGACCCAGCAGCATCTGGGCATAGGCGTTGAGCTGGTTTTCGGATGAGGCATTGCCGTCGCCGGTATTGAGTGTCGTAGTCTGACCGTTGAAGTCCAGCAGACCGCGCGGGCCGCCGACGCTCAATTCAGGTTGCCAATGGTTCAAGTGATGCCGGATCAGGTCGAAGCCGAAGCGAAACTCGTGCGCGCCCTTGGTCCAGGTCATGCTGTCGCTTTGGGTGAACGTTTCATCGTGACGGAACAACGGCATCCAATCCGGAACGCCGAATCCCGTGTATGCGCCAATGCTGACGTCCGGGAAACCGCTGTCCCGGATGTCGTTGCCATTCAGGCCGGGAATTCCGAGGATGGTGCCGTAGTTCTTTCCATAGTCATCCGAGATGACGGTTTGGTCCAGGCGGTTCAAACCGAGGCTTGCGGTAAACACGAGGTTAGGCGTGAAGGTATAGGTAGTCCCAACGGTCGCGACGTAAACATTGGTGTGGCCTAAACCTGGATCCGCGCCCGGCGCGGGACCGCCCGCTACTCCGAAGATGCCCTGGCCGCCCGAGGTCGCGATCATCTCTCCATACTTGAGGAAGATACTATGCTTCTGCGTGCGATTCCAGTTGAGTTTGCCGTCGGTCTGATAGCGGTTCAGAATGGGTCCGCCGGAAGCGTAGTAGTTGTTGGCAATACCGGGAAGGTTCGGCTCCGGATAATAAGCCTGGAGCTTCTGCGCGATCGGGCTGATCAGTGCCTGCGGAATGATGTTATCGGCGAACGGCTGCCGATTGGTACCGTCGGCATTTCCAGTGAATGGGTTGTAGATCGTGGTTGCGTTGGGGCCCGTCAGATACGCGCTGAAATTGCCGCTGCGCTGATCGTCGGTGGGCACGGTGTAAAATCCGTTCGCGGCTATCTTCTGATTGGTCCCGTCGAAACTCATGAAGTAGAACAACTTATTCTTGCGAATCGGACCGCCCAAAGTGCCGCCGTAGTTGTTATAGATGGCAACCGGCTTGTCCGTCGCGAAAAAGTTCCGCGCGTTGAGGTGCTGGTTGTTGTCGAATTCGAAAGCGCTGCCATGAATCTGGTTGTCTCCGGACTTGGTCACCAGGGTGATGGCCGAAGAGCCGGCCAGCCCTTGGTCGGCATCCGCCGCGCTGGTCGTGACGTTTACAACTTCGACGTCCTCCGCCGGCACTACATAGCCCACATGATGAGGCAGCCAGACGTTGATGCTCTCGGCACCATCGATTTGCGTGATATTGGTTTGCGCATTGCCGCCGTTGATGTTCGTGTGCAGCGCGCGCCCGGGCGTATCGGTGATCGAATTTTGGAATGTCGACGGCGTCGCACCGGGCACCAGATCGATCAGGGCCTGATAGTTCCGAAAGCCGCCCAGTGGCATATTCACGATGCCCTCGGAGGTAATTTCCGTGTGCGTATCCGCCTTATCCGTCTGGAGTTGAACCGCGTCCGCCGAGACTGTTACCGTTTGGTTTGCTTCGCCGATTTCGAGGTGAAGGTCGAGACGGTTGACAGTGTTCGGTGTGATCGCGAAACCCGCTTGCTCCACGGTTCGAAAGCCTTTGGCGACGGCTGTGACCGTGTAGGTGCCGGGAAGGAGGTTGACCAGGCTGTAACGGCCGCCTGAATCCGACGTCTCCTGGCGTGTCTGACCGGTCTGACTGTCGACGACACTGATGATGGCGCCGGGAACAACCGCGTCACTTTGATCCGTGACCGTACCCACCAGCGAGCCGTAGAGATTCTGGCCAAAAGCTGGCGAATGGATGGAACCGGCAACCACGATGAGCAGCACGGCCAGGAGCGGAAGGCACATCTCCGGCTTGGAACGAATACGCTGGGTCATAGGAATCTCCTTGAATGCCCTTGAATTCCCTTTTTCTGCCGAGTTTTTTCCTCGTGAGCGTGGGATGAAGATGGACGGCAAAACCGGGGCGAAAGTGACCGATCGGCCAAGTTCGAAGTCCGTCGCATGCGGCCAGCCGCATATATATGAGCCCTCATACACTCAAACCGACAGCCCATTTTTCTTCGAGTCCCACCCAAAATCTGACATACCGAACCGCCAACCGGTGTAACCACCAGCTTGACAGTCAGTGAAACCGTTAGCTATTGGGGGGATTATATGACAGCTCAGCGTTTGGCTGCAATAGATTTTTGAGATATTTTTTAGGTACCTGCCGCGAATACATCCATCTCTTCCGCCCGATTCACCTATTAGCGGGACTTTTGCCGGGAAACGCTCGAAAATAGCGATCTATTCGTCACCTGCCTTGGATGGCCGCCAGGGCTTGCCGGGCCGGCTGAAACCCGGAATCGATGCGCAACGCCGCTTCGAACTCCGACCTTGCTTCATTCAGCCGTGCCAGCTTCGCGAGCGCCATACCCAGGCTGGTGTGCAGTTCGGCATCGGTGGGGCGATAGGCGAGGGACTCGCGATAGCGCAGAACCGCCTGATCGAAGTGGCCCGAGTCGGCAAGCTCGTCCCCCCAGAGCAACAGCACTTCACCCAAATGCTGCCGCGCTTTCGCGTTGGCAGGGTCTTCGACAAGCGCCTGCTTGAAATCGGCTGCGGCAGGTTGCCATTGGCCGCCGGCAGCTTCCACGCTTGCGAGATTATAGCGTGCGTCCGTGAACTTTGGATCGAGCTGGAGGGCGCGCTGGAACCGTTGTCCTGCTTCGAGCGGCTTTGACGCGGTTAACAGCGCAACCCCCAATTCGTTAATGGCGAGGGCGCTGTCAG
>Ga0302326_10011884_pt1 | contig 18667 bp, 8 predicted proteins | sample Palsa_T0_3_FD_202264 | JGI IMG/M metagenome (GOLD analysis project Ga0302326, IMG submission 202264) | Peat permafrost microbial communities from Stordalen Mire near Abisko, Sweden - Palsa_T0_3 | ecosystem: Environmental > Terrestrial > Soil > Palsa > Peat permafrost | place: Sweden: Abisko...
TACTATGGCATCTGGCTGCTGAAGATGGTGGGGTTGGCCAAGCAGGTGAAGATTGCGCAGTGGGACCAGGAAGATCCGCAGCCTTCGGGAGCGATGCGGGCATAACTCTGCTAAGTGAGCGGGAATGTTCAGGGCGGTGCGGCTTCGGTCGCGCCGCTTTGTTTTTGGGGCAGCGCGGGTACCGCTTACCAAATGGCCGTCCGCTACTTACTTAAGTCGTAGGAAAGATGGGATTATCCCGGCGCAGGCCGCGATGAAGCTGCTAGACTGCCGTAGTTCGTGACCGGGTGCAGGAAGCCGTCTCTGGGGATGCAGCGCTGATCGTTTTCCGATCAGCCAGGGATCGGATTTCAGTGCATCTTATGGGTTTTCCCGGCAAGTTTTCCGGGCAAGGATTCCTGACAAGTTTTCGAGCGAGTCGTTCGGGGACACCGAAGTTTCTGGGGGGAAACTTTTATGCTGATGTTGCGCCGCAATTCTGTTGTTGCGATTATTTTGCCGATTTTGCTGGGGAGCTGCCTGAGTTCGAGCGCGCAGTCCCGGGCGCGGACGTATGCTGCACAGCCTAAGGGCGGGAACGCGCCGACGCAGAGCGTGCTCTACAGCTTTTGCGGGCAGGGTGGGCAGCTCTGTACTGATGGCGTCTATCCGATGGGGCAGCTGGCGCAGGGCATCGATGGCAATTTCTACGGCGTGACCGAAGATGGCGGCAGCAATGGCGAGGCCTATGGCGGCTTTGGCACGGCTTTCAAGCTGACGCCGAGCGGGACGCTGACGACGATCTATGATTTCTGCGCTCTGAGCGATTGCACGGATGGGATCAACCCGCAGGCCGGGCTGATTGTTGGCGGTGACGGCAACTTTTACGGTGTCACTACGGGCGGCGGCGCGAACGACGGCTTCGGCACGGTGTTCCAGCTGACCCCAGCGGGCACGCTGACGGTGCTGTACACATTTCAGAACACGACGGATGGTGCGTATCCCTCGGGGCCGCTGGCGCTGGGCAGCGATGGCAATTTTTATGGCACGACGACCAGTGGCGGCGCGAGCGGGCCGGGCGGCAGCGGCACGGTCTTCCAGCTGACGCCTGCCGGCAGCATCAAGACGCTTTACAACTTCTGCAGCGCGACCAATTGCACGGACGGGGCGACGCCTGAGGGCGGGTTGCTGCAGGGCAGCGACGGCTATTTCTATGGGACGACGGCGGGCGGGGGGTCGGATTCTTCGGGATGCTTCGGATTTGGCTGCGGCACGATTTATCGCGTCACTATGGCGGGGGCGCTGGCGACGCTGTACAGCTTCCAGGATGGCGCGGATGGCGCGAGTCCTGAGGCGGGGCTGGTGCAGGGGAGCGGCGGATTTTATGGGGTGACGTTCACTGGCGGGACGCCGTCGGATGGCTGCGGCGGGTATGGCTGCGGGACGGTGTTTGAATTTGTGCCGTTGGGAGCGGGCGGAACTTTGACCACGATCTACTCGTTTGGCGGAGCGGCCGATGGCGGCGAGTCGGAGAGCCGGCTGGTGCTGGCCAGCGACGGAAATCTCTACGGGACGACGAACTATTACACCGTGGGCACAGATGACAACACGGGCGGCACAGTTTTCCAAGTGACGCCGACCGGTGGACTGACGACGCTGTACACCTTCTGCAGCTTGACCGACTGCGCGGACGGCGAGCAGCCGGCGGATGGTGTGACGCAGGGCAATGATGGCAATTTTTATGGCGTGACGTTGTACGGCGGGGCAAACGAAGAGTCCGCGGGGGGGGCCGGCACTGCATATAAGGTCGGCTTCGCAACGCCGCTGGCCGCGCCGATTCAACTGTCGGTATACGGGCAGCCGTATCAGAACCAGCCGACGACGGTTTACTTCAACGTCGCCAACGCGCACTCGCTGAGTAGTCAGCAGTGTTATGCGTTCGCGACGGACGAGACTGCGTCCGAGACTTATGCGCTGGGCAAGGTGACGGGGACGCTGAAGGGCAGCGTTTTCTCGGGCAGCTTTACCGTGACTCCGCCGACGGCGGCGACTTATGTTGGCGCGCTGACCTGTGGCGGCACGGAGACGGGCTTCATCTCCGGAGCGGTGATGGCGACGCATGCGACGGCGACGGTGCTGACGGCGGCGCCGAACCCGGTGTACGCGGGAGGCAGCGAGCAGCTGACGGCGACGGTGACGCGGACGGATAGCTCGGGCACACCGACGGGCAGCGTGACTTTTTACGTTGGCACCTATGTGCTGGGCACGGCGAGTGTGAACGGATCCGGCGTGGCGACGTTGTCAGCCAACGCGAGCATTGCGCCGTACGGCAGCTATGCGATCAACGCGGTGTATGGCGGGGACACGCAGGATGGGGCGAGCACGTCGAACACGGTGACGGTGGTGAGCGAGAAGGGCGTGACGTCGACGATGTTGACGGCTTCGCCGAATCCCGTGACGGAGGGGCAGCCGGTGACGTTGACGGCGGTGGTGTCGACGAATGGCGGGACGGTCATCGGCTCGGTTGGCTTTTATTCCGGGTCGGTTTATCTCGGCACTGGAAATATCAGTGGCGGCACGGCGCATTTTGTCGCGTCGAGTGCGGGCATTCCGCCGGGAAATTATCCGGTGACGGCGACTTACAGCGGCAGCAACGGGCAGAGCGTGAGCACGTCCAGCCCGGTGACCGTGACGGTGAACCCGGCGCCATAAGCAACGCGGTAGAACGAAGCGGGCGTGGTCGCGTCGCAGGATGCTGGCACGCCTGAATGTGCCGGGCGAGTGCCCACCTCAAACCGATGAAGCCGCGGCGGAAGCGGGGCATCTAATTGGTTACACTTGAGGTGAGGAGCTTCCCCCGATGCACATCTATATTCCGGCGCCATTGCGTGTTTACACCGGCCAGCAGGAGGCGGTGACGGTCGCGGCTGTGACGGTGGAGGCGGCGCTGCAGGCTCTGTGCGCGCAGTACCCCGAGATGAAGAAGCACCTGTTTACGGCTGACAACAAGCTGCGGTCATTCGTGAACCTCTATTTGAATGATGACGACATTCGCTATCTTGAGGGGCTGCAGACGCCGGTGAAGGATGGCGACTCGCTGACCATCATTCCAAGCATTGCGGGCGGGGCTGCGAGTTTGGAAGCCGCCGCGGTGGCGGACAGTGGCGAGACGCTGCCGGAGTTATCGAATGCGGAGATTGCGCGATATTCGCGGCACCTGATTTTGCCTGAGATGGGGATGGAGGGGCAGCGCAAGCTGAAGGCGGCGAAGGTTCTCTGCATCGGCACGGGCGGGTTGGGATCGCCACTGGCGCTGTATCTGACGGCGGCTGGCGTGGGGACGATTGGGCTGGTGGATTTCGATGTAGTTGACGAGAGCAATCTGCAGCGGCAGATCATTCACGCGACGCCGGATGTCGGCAAGAAAAAAATCGATTCCGCAGCGGAGAAATTGACGGCGCTGAATCCGTTCACCAAGCTTGTAAAGCACGAGACGATGCTGACGAGCGAGAATGCGCTCGGCATTCTTGCCGACTATGACATCGTGGTCGACGGCACAGACAATTTTCCGACGCGCTACCTGGTGAACGATGCGTGCGTGCTCAGTGGCAACAAGCCGAATGTCTACGGCAGCATTTTTCGCTTTGATGGGCAGGCGAGTATTTTCGCGACGAAGGAGGGGCCGTGCTATCGCTGCCTCTATCCTGAACCGCCGCCGCCGGGTTTGGTGCCGAGTTGCGCGGAGGGCGGCGTGCTGGGAATTCTGCCCGGGCTGGTTGGCGTGATCCAGGCGACGGAGACGATTAAATTGATTCTCGGCGCGCCGGAGCCCCTGATCGGACGGCTGCTGCTGGTGGATGCGTGGCGGATGAAATTCCGCGAGCTGAAGCTGCGGAAGAATCCCGATTGCCCGGTGTGCGGGACGCATCCAACGGTGACGAAGCTGATTGACTACGAACAATTTTGCGGTCTTGGAGGACAGGAAAAAGTGGCGAACACGATTGATCAGATGCCGGTCGAGGAGCTGAAGCGCCGGCTGGACGCGGGCGACGACATGGTGGTGCTGGATGTGCGCGAGCCCAACGAATACATGATTGCGAACCTGTCCGAGGCGAAGCCGGATTTGAAGTTCATCCCGCTGGGCGACCTGGGCAAGCGGATCGGCGAGCTGGAAGAGTTCAAAGGCCGCGAGATCGTGGTGCATTGCAAGATGGGCGGGCGGAGTCAGCGGGCGGCGGAGCAGTTGCAGGCTGCGGGATTTACCCACGTCCATAATCTGGCGGGTGGGATTACGGCTTGGAGTGAGAGAGTGGACCCGAAGATTCCGAAGTATTGAGACGGAAAGCGAAATCAGGAACTGAGAAATAAAAGGCGGCCGGAGAAACAATTCTCCGGCCGCTTTCATTTCTGTTGCTGGCTACCACTGCACGCCGGGGTACATGCTGGGGAGGCGGTGGCCGCGATACATATTGGTGCCGGGCGTGGCCATGGACCAGACCTGCTGCGGATCTGTTCCCTGGGTGGTTTCGAGGATGGTGGAGCCGGTGGGGCCGCCGCAATAATCGCCTTCGACATCGCCGTTGGCCAGGACCTCGGCGTTGCCGCCGAAGCTGTTGTAGATGGGGGAAATTGCTGGATTGCTGAGAGTGGCGGTCATGCTGGATTCGTTGATGGTGAAGATGGGCGCGCGGGAGTAAAGGCAGGGCAGGTTGGAGCCGGTGCCGCACTGATAGCCGGAGGGGAAGATGCGGGAGTCGCCGTTATCCATCAGGATGAGGCCGAAGGTGCCGGTGGTGTTGGTGGTGGTGAAGCTGGGTTCGTGTTGGGCGTACTGCCAGTCCTGCGGGGCAGTGCCGCCTTCGAGCTCGAAATCGCCCTGGTAGCCGAGGCGCCACACCAAGTCGCCGTTGCCCTGACCGTCCTGGTACGCGACCTTCATGACCCAGCTTTGATGGCGGCTGGAGACGAGGATGTTGCGGTCGTCGGCGGAGTAGACGATGGCGTTGGAGTGGGTCCAGTCGGGAAACATATAAGGGTGGCGGTTGACGTCGAGGTGATCGAATTCATTCCACACCCAGTCGACTGCGAAGCCGTTGCTGGGATCGACATCGATGACGATGTCGCCGAGGACGGTAACGGGTGTGGTGTAGCCGGTCACCGTTTTCGTCTCCAGTGTGTTGGCCATGATGAGCCAGTGGCCGGTGTTGGGGTTGATGGTGACCTCATGATGCATGTCCTGCAGGATCGGCGTGACGCCCTGATCGTTTTTGTAACCGAAGGCGTTGAATTGGGTTTGCAGAGTGGCCAGGTCCAGCTGGTTGATGACGTTGTTGGCGTAGTCCACTTCAAGATCTGCGATGAGGGTGCCGGCGGGGATGGTGGGATCGCCGGTCAGCGCGTAGGAGCTGGATGCTCCTGCCTGAATCAGGATGTGGCCATTCGGCATGAGCTTGACCGGCTGGATCTGATCGTTGCCGGTGTAGAGATTTGCCGGGAAGCCCCAGAGCAAGTTGCCCTGCAGGTCATAAATGAGCGCGCCGCGGTCGAGGTCGGTGAGCAGTTCGACGCCGGGTTGGGGCGTCCGGCCGGGGGCGGTGCTGACCTGAACGGTTGGCGGCAGCTGATTGGCGGGGAGAGACTGCGTGGTGGTGAAGACGTGGTCGGTGTCGTTCGAGGTAGTGCCGTCGGCCAGGGTGATGTTAGCGCGCATGTGGTATGTGGTGTTGCCGAGCATGCCGGCGACGAGGATGGTGGTAAGTCCGCCGCCGGTTGGAGAGGCGACTTTCCAGGTGGAGCGGCCGTAGGTGGTGTCGGTGCCGAACTGCACGGCCATGGTGCCGGCGCTGGGCATGTTGAAGGTGTAGGAGGCGACTTGTCCGTTGGGCGTGGTGCTGACGCTGCCGGAGCCGACAGGCAACGATGCGGAGCTGCCGCCGCCGCCGCCGCAGCCGGACAGCAGCGCGGCTGCGCAAAACGATAAGGCAAGAGTTGGTGCAAGACGAAGGGCGCGGAATCCGGACATGGGACACACCTGCTAAGAAATCAAGGTCAGTGTAATGGCGATGAAGACGAAGGCAAGGGAAAGTTTGACGCAAGTTTTCTGAGGGCGCTTTGCAGATTTTTCTGGAAAGCAGGATGATGGGCGGGATGAAGTCTTCCTCTTTGTGTCGTGGGTTTGTCGTCGCTGTAGTTCCGCTGCTGGCTGCGCATGGAGCGAGGCAACAAGCAGCTGCGCCAGCGCCGAGTGCGCCTACCGTTGTTCACAACATCACGATGCATCGGTCGCCACAGTTGCCGGAGATTCATAGCGATGGGTCGGTCACATTTACATTCACCGAGCCGAATGTCCAGGAAGTGAAGCTGGAGCTGGATGCGATGCTGCAGCCGGTGGCGATGGTGCCGCAGTCTGGCGGGGTGTGGAGTTACACTACGGTGCCGCTGAAGCCGGCGATTTACAGCTATCACTACATTGTCGACGGCTACGATTTTGTGGATCCAGCGAGCGTGGATGTGACGTCGAACCTGCTGTATCACAGCACGGAGCTGCTGGTGCCGGGGTCGGCGGTGGGATTGCCGCCGCAGCCGTGGGAGCACACGGATGTTCCGCATGGCGTGGTTGCGCACCACTTCTATCATTCGCGCGTGATTGGCGATGATCGCGATTATTTTGTTTACACACCGCCGGGGTATGATCCGCGCGGGAAGAAGAAATATCCCGTGCTGTATTTGTTGCATGGCTACTCCGACAGTGCGGAGGGATGGACTGCGGTGGGGCGCGCCAATCTCATCTTCGACAACCTTCTGGCCGCGGGCAAGGTCGAGCCGATGCTGGTGGTGATGACGCTGGGCTATGGCGATCCGAAAATTCTGCATTCGAAAGAAAGCCCGTTTGATCAGCCGAAGGTGATTGCGGGGAACTACAACAAATACACCGACGCGCTGCTGACGGAGGTGATGCCGGCGATCGGCCGCGAGTACCTGGTGAAGACGGGCGCGAACAATACTGCGATAGCCGGGCTGTCGATGGGCGGTGCGGAGAGCTTGTACACCGGGGTGGCGCATCCTGAAATATTTGGATATGTCGTGTCGCTGAGTGCGGCGCCGGTGGAATTTCAAAATCCGGCGAAGCAGCTGGAGTGGAGGGCGCCGCGGGAGTTGCTGTGGCTGGCGTGCGGCGAGCAAGATCCGCTGGTCGGTGCGGCGAACCGGGCGCTGGATCAATATTTGAAGGCGCAGGGAGTGGATGCGAAGTTCACGTGGACGCAAGGCGCGCACACGTGGCTGGTGTGGCGGGAGAATGTCGTCGCGTTTGCGCCGCTGTTGTTTCGCGGCAAGTGAGTGCGGGTTGCGCGCGCGGGGATTTCAGAAGATGATCGGGTTCGACAAGCTGGATCGGATTTGGGGATGAGACGGAGGCGCAGTTGATGGACGAGGGCAGAAGGTCAGGGCGAGGCGTGGGATGGTTACTGCTCGCGGTTGTGGCCTGCGTGGCGGCGTTTGTATTTGCGGGGATGACGGCGCAGCATTCTGCGGGGGCGGGGCTGCGCGGCTTTGCCTTCCAGGTGAAGCGGGCAAATTACTGGCTGCATGCGCCGCGGACGAAAGATCCGCTGCCGGCGAATGGTGAGGTGGTGGATGCCGGGCAGGCGACTTACGCGAACCAATGCTCGACCTGTCATGACGCGGATGGCCGCGGGACCGCGCTGGGGTTGAGTTTTTATCCGGCGGCGACGGACCTGACGACGAAGTATGCGCAGGGGTATTCGGATCGAGAGCTGTACTACTTGTTGTGGAATGGCATTGGCCACACCGGGATGCCCAAGTGGGATACGCAACTGCAATCGGAACAAATCTGGCAGCTGATCCACTACATGCGGACGATGCCGGGAGCGGCGAAGCCGGGGCCGCAGAACGGACCGGGGACGGAGGCCAACCAGGCGCTGCTGGCGCAAGGGCATCAGCTGTTCAAGACGCAGGGCTGCATGGAGTGCCACTCCATTGAAGGCAAGCCTGCGGACAGTCCCGACCTGACGTATGAGGGCGACCGGGGACGCAGCCGGGCGTGGCTGGTGGGACATTTGATTGTTCCCGATGCGTATTCGCCGGGCTCAGAGATGCCGAGTTTTGGCAAGCTCACGGGCGCCCAGCTGGACGCGCTGGCGGTGTTTTTGAATTCGCTGAAGCGGGGCAACGCGCTGAAGAACCACAACGCGGGGATGTAGCTGCTCGGGCAGATGTCGGCGTTGCGCTCTAGGCTAGAATTCACAGGACATGGAACTCGGGACGATGCTCGGGCCTTACGAGCTGCAGGAGCGCATTGGCGCGGGCGGCATGGGCGAAGTTTTTCGAGCGGAGGATACGCGGCTTGGGCGCGTGGTCGCAGTGAAGGTGCTGCTGACCTCCGTGGCGAGCGATCCCGACCGGTTGCGGCGTTTTGAGCAGGAGGCGCGGACGCTGGCGTCGCTGAATCATCCAAACATTCTGGCGGTGTATGACATCGGCACGGTGGAGACCGCCGAAGGTGGCAGCACGCCGTACATCGTCTCGGAGTTTCTGGAAGGTGAGACGCTGCGGGGAAAGCTGGACGATGTAGGCGCGGCGTCGGCGCGGCGGGCGATCGAGATTGCGCTGGGCATTGCGAAAGGGCTGGCGGCGGGGCACAGCAAGGGGATCGTGCATCGCGACATCAAGCCGGAGAATATTTTTCTGACGCGCGATGGGCGGGTCAAGATCCTCGACTTCGGCCTGGCCAAGCTGGTGCAGTCCGGTGGCATGGACAGCGCGGAAACGCTGATGACCAGCGGGGGCGGAACGACGCCGGGGCTGGTGCTGGGGACGGTTGGATACATGTCGCCGGAGCAGGTGCGGGGCAGGCCAGCGGAGGCGACGTCGGATATTTTCAGCTTCGGCGTGGTGCTGTACGAGCTGTTGAGCGGCAAGCGTGCGTTCAAGCGGGACACCGCGGCGGAGACGATGACTGCGGTGCTGCGTGAGGAGCCGCCGGCGCTGGCGGAGAGTGGATGGCATGGGCCGCCGGGGCTGGAACGGATTCTGGAGCGGTGCCTGGAGAAAGATCCGGAGCGGAGATTTCAATCGGCCAGCGATCTTGGGTTTGCGATTGAGGCGCTGAGCGGGAGCAGCAGCGGGTCGGTGGTGCAGAGCGGCATTTCGCAAAGTGCCGTGGCAGCGCCGCCGCCGGTGACAGATAACAAGCGGAGTTGGATGTTGCCGGTGGCGCTGCTGGCTGTAATCGCTGCAGGGCTGGGGGGATGGTGGCTGGCGCAAAAGATGCTGGAGCGCACGGCGCCGGTGTTTACGCAGCTGACGTTTCAGCGCGGGCTGATTACGAATGCGCGATTTGCCAAGGATGCGGACACGGTGATTTACAGCGGCCAGTTTGATAACGATCCGCTGCAGATCTATTCCCTGCGGACTGGAGTGCTGCAGCCGCTCAAAGCGAGTGTGCCGAGTGCAGCGCTGTTTGCGGTGTCGCCGGGAGACGAGATGACAATGGGAACGGACCCGGTGGTGCTTAGCAATTATTTGTCGGGCACGCTGTCGGAAGTTCCGATCACGGGGGGCACGCCGCGGCCGCTGCAGAAAGATACGAGTTCAGCGGATTACGGAGCTGATGGGAAGACGCTGGCGTTGACGAGGCTTGCCGGAGGCCGATGGGTGGTGGAGTATCCCGCGGGAAAAAAATTGTACGACTCCGCCTCCTACCTGAACGCGGTGCGGGTGAGTCCGGACGGCAAGAGCGTGGGATTTCTGGAGCATCCGAGGTTTGGCGACGACCGCGGATGGGTGGCGATGGTGGACAGCGCGGGAAAGATGCGCAAGCTGACCGAGGAACAGGAGTCCATCAACGGGCTGGCGTGGGCGCCTGGCGGGGACGAGCTCTGGTATGCGGCGGCGATGAGCGGGGTCAGCGACGTGCTGTGCGGAGTTCGCGTGTCTGGCGGAGCGGGGCCGGGCAGGGTGAGAAAAATTCTATCGATGCCTGCTGGCATCAGCCTGATGGATGTGGCGGCGTCGGGCCGCGTGCTCCTCGCGACGCAACAGTCGGATTTCAGGATTTCGGCGACGGACGGGGCGACGGGCAAAGAGATTCCGCACATGGAGTTGTATAACGGCTCCGTGTTGACTGATATCTCGCCGGACGGAAAGGCAATTTTGTTCACCGAGGTCGGCGGGTCCGTGGGACCGCTGTATGAGGTTGTCTACCGGAAGACGGATGGATCGCCGCCGCTGGTGCTGGGAGCGGGATCCTCGCCTGCGCTCTCGCCGGATGGCGCGAGTGTGGCGGCGATCTTGTTGACTTCCCCGGCGCAGATCGTGATTTACCCGGTTGGAGCGGGAGAAAACCGGACGCTACCGATGGGAAATATTGATGCGGGGCGTGCGATGAGCTGGTTTCCGGACGGCAAGCGCCTGGCAGTGCTTGGCTCCGAGCAGGGCAAGGCGAGGCGGACTTATGTGATGGATGTGGACAGCGGGAAGATGGAGCCGCTGGGGCCGGAGCACTTCCAGTCGATCGCGGTGGCCAAGGACGGCAAGCGGATCCTGGGAGCGCTGTCGGGGCAGTATGTGATCTTCCATACGGACACGCAACAGATGCAACCGCTGGCCGGGATTGGAAACGATGAGAGCCCGTGGAAATGGACGAAGGACGGACAGGGGCTGATCCTGATGGCTGGTCCGATTGGGGGGCCAGTTGTTGTAACCCGGCTGGAGCTGGCGACAGGAAAGCGGACGGTGTTGAAGACGGTGGAGGCGAAGGACCGCGCGGGCGTGCTGGGAATGAACGTGGCGATGGCGGAGGATGAGAAATCCTACGCGGTGTTCGAGGTGTTGGCGAAGGACGCGCTGTGGATGGTGGATGGGGTGCGCTGACGCGCGTTAGCTGGACTGGGACGCGGGCCGGGTTTTCCTGCGCCGGATTTACAGCCTTCAAGGTAAACTGCTGGCACAGTTTGCCGTGTTTCCATTGCTGCGGTTTCCTGTCTTCCTATGAGCGTCTCCTCCGGCACACAATTTGGCCCATATCGCATCCTCGAGAAGGTCGGGGCGGGCGGTATGGGAGAGGTTTACCGGGCGCTGGATACGCGGCTGAACCGCGAGGTCGCGATCAAGCTGGTGTCAGATCAATACCTGGCAGAGGCGTTTGGCAGTGGCAGTCCGACGCCGGGGACGGGGAGCGGGACGCCGGGGACGGTGTCGCACCGGAGATTTCTGCGGGAGGCGCAGTCTTCGAGCGCGCTGAACCATGCCAACATCTGCACCATTTATGACATTGGCGAGCAGGATGGGCGGCCATTCCTGGTCATGGAGCTGCTGCGCGGAGAGACGCTGAAGGAAGCGCTGAAGAGCGGGCCGCTATCTGCAACTGAAGTGGTTACGTTTTCGGGGCAGGCGGCGAGTGCGCTGGCGGCGGCGCATGCTTTGGGGATCGTGCATCGGGACATCAAGCCGGCCAACATATATGTCGTGGGGTCGGAAGGCAAGCGCCAGATCAAGATATTGGATTTCGGCCTGGCCAAGCAGCAGGGTGCGGGGAACCTCCCGGAGTCCGGCGATGCGACGGCGACATTTGGCGGGCAGGCGACTGTTCTTGAGACCGAGATGGGCCTGACGCGGGAGGGATCGACGCTGGGGACGGTGGCTTACATGTCGCCGGAGCAGGCTGAAGGGAAACTTCTGGATGCGCGGACGGATTTGTTTTCGCTGGGCGCGGTGATGTATGAGATGGCGACGGGCGCGCCGCCCTTTGCAGGAGGAAGTACGGCTGCGATTTTCGCGGCGCTGCTGACGAAGGAGCCGCCGCCGGTGAGTTCGGTGAATCCTGCGATGCCGAAGGCGCTGGATGCGATCGTGGCCGGGCTGCTGGTGAAAGATCGCGACAAGCGGACGCAGAAGGCAGAAGTGCTGGTCGTTGAGTTGGAGGCGATTCCGGCGAGTGGCAGCACGGGAACGCATGCGGCGATGAGTGCGGCGGAAACGAAAGCCTCGATGCCGGTGACTCCCTACAAAGGCCAGGGGGTGACGCGGGAGAGGCGGACTGCGCGGATTATCGGGGCGCTGATCGTCGCGGCCGCATTGATCGGCGGCGCGGTCTATTACCGGATGCAATCGAAGCCGGCGCCGCCGACGGGACCGCAGGCGATGGGCGTGGGCATCGCGCCGTCCATGGTGAAGGACTCGATCATTCTGGCGAATTTTGTCAACCAGACGGGGGACCCGGTTTTCGACACGACGCTGAACCAGGCGCTGCGCATTGATCTGGAGCAGTCGCCGATCATTCAGATTGTGAGCGAGGAGCACCTGCGGCAGAGCGTGAAATATCTTGGCAAGCCGGAGGACACGGTGGTGACGCCGGCGATTGCGCGCGAGATTGGCGAGCGCGAGGGCATGAAGGCGATCCTGACGGGGACGATCGCCAAGCTGGGCAACGAATACCTGATCACGCTGACGGCGCAAAACACGGCGACGGGTGACGAGATTGCGAGTGAGCAGGTACAGGCGGCGGACAAAGAGCACGTGGTGGATGCACTGGGCAAGGCGGCGACCAGCATCCGGCAAAAGCTGGGCGAGGATCTGGCAAGCATCAAGAAGCTGAACACGCCGTTCGGGCAGGCGACGACACCGTCCCTGGAAGCGTTTCGAGCGTATGCGCTGGGCGACGTCGCGCATGAAAAGGCGTCCGACATTCCTGAGGCGGAGGGCCACTACAAGCGGGCGATTGAGCTCGACCCGAATTTTGCGATGGCGTATGCGCGGCTGGGCGTGGTTTACATCAACTCCGGACAAGTGTCGAAGGCGAATGAGAATTTTGCGAAGGCGTTCGAGTTGTCGAAGCATGTCAGCGAGAGTGAGCGGCTCTACATTTCTGCGCACTACTACCAGAACGTAACCGGGAACCTGGCGAAGGATATCGAGACGCTGCAGGAGTCGATCCAGACGTATCCCGGGCAGCTGGCAAGTTACATCAATATCAACGTTGCCTACCAAGCACTCGGCCAGTACGAGAAGGCGTTGCCATATGCACGGAAGGCGGTGGAGCTGCAGCCGGAGGACGCGATTGCTTCGGAGAACCTGCTGTCGGACCTGACGGCGCTGAATATGACGGGTGAGGTGCGACAGGAACTAGAGCGGATGCACCGACTCGGCCTGGATGCGAGCACGTCGGTGACGGCGAATGCGGCGCAGGCCTATTTTGCGCTGGGGGACACGCAAGGGATGCAGAAGCTTGTGGCCAGCGCCGCAGGACGGCCGGATGAGTTTCTGGTGACGATAGCGGTGGCGACGACTCAACAGTACGCAGGGCAATACGCGCTGGCGTCGGCGACGTTCCAGCAGGCATTCGAGCAGGCGGGACGGGCGAAGGCGCCGGACGCGCAGGCGGGATTTCTGCTGCAGGACGCGCAAGGGCGGGGCTTGGCGGGGCTGTGCGACAGCAACGAAGCGGTGGTGCAGCGGGCGCTTGGGCTTGATAAGTCAAAACAGACGCTGGAATACGCCGCACTGGCAGCGGCGCTCTGCGGCAACGGCAAGATGGCACTGCCTATCGCGGAAGATCTGGCGAAAAAATATCCGGACGACACGATCATTCAGGAAGTGATTCTGCCGCTGAGCAAAGCCGGGACAGCGCTAAGCGCGAATCAGCCGCAACAAGCGGTTGCAGCCGCAGAGCAGGCCAAAGCCTTCGGCACTGTTTTTCCATCGACCTACATGCAGGGCCTGGCGTATTTGGAAATGCACAACCCGGGTGCGGCGCTTCGAGCATTCCAGAGCGCCGCGCAATTTCCCTTCTCCGCCATTTCGAGCGGAAGCGGCGGTGCCCCGTACTATGCGCAGGCGCAGCTCGGGGTCGCCCGGTCCTATGCCATGGCCGGGGACAAAGTAAATGCGAAAAAAGCGTATGAGGCTTTCTTTACAACGTGGAAGAGCGCGGATGCCGACTTGCCGCTGCTAGTTGCGGCGAAGAAGGAATATGCAGCACTGTGAGTGGAGTCAGCTAGAATCTTGCCACTTGCCGCGGCAGTAATTTTCAGAATTGAAATGCGAGAGCTATGACGATTGCTTCGGGGACTCAGTTCGGGCCGTACAAGATACTGGAAAAAATTGGTGCCGGTGGGATGGGCGAGGTCTATCGCGCGCTGGATACGCGGCTGGAGCGCGAGGTCGCGATCAAATTTGTCTCTGACAGTTATCTGGGGACGGGGCTTTCGAGCGGGACGCCGGTCAGTGGCACACCGCAAGGGACGCCGCACAGCGCGGCACATTTATCGCATGAGCGATTTTTGCGGGAGGCGCGGTCGGCGGCGACGCTGAACCATGCCAACATCTGCGCGATTTATGACACGGGCGAGCAGGATGGGCGGCCTTACCTGGTGATGGAGCTGCTGCAGGGCGTGACGTTGAAGGAGCTGCTGAAAAGCGGCGCACTGCCGGCGGGCGAAGTGGTGGCGTTCTCAACGCAGGCGGCGAGTGCGTTGGCGGCGGCGCATGCCAAGGGGATTATTCATCGCGACATCAAGCCGGCGAATTTATTTGTCGTCGAGGGCGGGCGCGGGCGCAAGCAGGTCAAGATTCTCGACTTCGGACTGGCGAAGAAACACAGTGGCGAGGCTTCGCCGGATTCGCGGACGTTTGATGGCGGTGCCGACCTGACGTCGGCGACGGAAGCGATGACGGCGATGGACCTGACCAGTCCCGGCTCGACGATCGGGACGGTGGCGTACATGTCGCCGGAGCAGGCGCGTGGCGCGGCGCTGGATGGGCGGACGGATTTATTCAGCCTGGGCAGCGTGATCTACGAGATGGCGACGGGGAAGTCGCCGTTCAGCGGCGGCGCCGGTTCGTCGTCGACCGCGGATGTGTTTGCGGCGCTGCTGATGAAAGATCCGCCGCCGGTGACGACGGTGAATCCTTCGATGCCGAGGGAGCTGGATCCGGTGGTGGGGAATCTGCTGGCCAAGGACAAGGAGCAGCGGACGCCGTCGGCGGAAGATCTGCTGATGGAGTTGGAGGCGATTCCGGCGAGCACTGGCGGCAGCAGCGGCAAGGTTGCTGCGCAAGGAAGCGGAGCCCAGGCGGCGGCGAGTTCGGCGCAGTACGCGGCGCAGAGCGGGACTGGAACACACGAAGTAATGGCTGCTAAGGCTCCGCTGCTGACACCGGTGGATCCAGGGGATGCAGCGCGGTCGCGGCGCCGACGCAACCTGCTGATTTTCGCGGCAATTGTTTTGCTGGGCGCGGCGTTTCCATTCCTGCGTCATAAGATGGGAGCCCCGGCAGCAAGCACGGCGACGGATAGCGCGGCTGGAACTGAGGGGGCGACCGCAGCGACGGCCAGTTCGGATGCGAAAAAGGATTCGGTCATCATTGCGGATTTTGTGAACCAGACGGGCGATCCTGTATTTGACACGACGCTGAACCAGGCGCTGTCGGCGCAGTTGGCGCAGTCTCCAGTGTTGAATATTGTGAGCCAGCAGCATCTGCGGCAGAGTTTGGGATTTCTTGGCAGGAAGCAGGACGAGCCGATCACGCCGGCGATTGCGCGCGAGATTGGCGAGCGCGAAGGGATCAAGGCGATCCTGACGGGGACGATTGCGAACCTGGGCAAGCAGTACCTGATCACGCTGGCGGCGCAGAACACCGCCACCGGCGACCAGATCGCGACGGTCGAGGCGCAGGCAGCGGGCAAGGAGCAGGTGCTGGACACGCTGGACAAGGCGGCATCGCAGATGCGCGCGAAGCTGGGCGAGGACCTGGCCAGCATCAAGAAGTTGAACGCGCCGTTTGGCATGGCGACGACGCCGTCGCTGGAGGCGTTTCGCGCGTACGCGCTGGGCGACCTGGCGCATCAGAAGGGCAACGACATTCCGGAGGCCGAGGGACATTACCGGCGGGCGCTGGAGCTGGATCCCAAGCTGGCGATGGCATGGGCGAGGCTCGGCGTGGTCTATCTGAACAGCGGGCAGCTGGGTTCGGCGATGCAGTATTTCACCAAGGCGCATGAGCTGACGGCGAATGTCAGCGAGCGGGAGAAGCTCTACATTGACGGCCACTATTACACCGAGGTGGTGGGCGACCTGAACAAGGGAGCCGAGACGCTGGAGGTGGCGACGCAGGAATATCCGCTGCAGATCGACAACTTCATCAACCTGAGTGCGATTTATTTAAACCTTGGGCAGCTGGATAAAGGGTCGGACGAAGCGTTGAAGGCGCTGGCGCTGCAGCCGGACGATGCGGTGGCGCTAGGCAATGTATTTACCAACTACACGCAGATCGACCAGCTGGATCAGGCGCGGAAGTATCTCGCGCAAATCCACAAGCTCGGCCTGAATGGGACTAGCATTCAGCTGTACCAGATGAATATGGCGGAGATGAGCGGGGACACGGCCGGCATGCAGAAGGTGTTGGCGGACACGGCGGGGCGGCCGGACCAGTTTGTCGTCACCTCAGGTCTAGCGCAAATTCAGTGGTCCAATGGGCAGTTCAAGCTGGCCGAGGCGACGATGCGGCAGGCAGGCGAGCAGGCAGCTCAATCGAAAGCGCCGGATGCGCAGGCGGGATTTGTGCTTGGGGCAGCTGTTCTCGGCTGGGTAGTGGATGCATGCCAGGATGTGGAGGGAGCAGAGAAGCAGGCCCTGAAGCTGGATAAGAGCAAGGCGACGCTGGCTTCGGTCGCATCCGCTCTAGCGGCGTGCGGCGACGCCAAGCGGGGAGATGCCGCGCTGAAAGATCTTGCCAAGAAATATCCCGAGGACACGATTATCCAGCGGGTAACGGTGCCGCAGGGTCTGGGATGGCTGGCGTTCAAGGCGGGTCAGCCGCAGAAGGCGATCGATCTGATGCAGCGAAGCCAGGGATACGACTCGGTGACGCCGGGGGGATATATGCGTGGCCTGGCGTATTTGCAGTTGCATGATGCGCAAAATGCGATCGCTGCGTTCAAGTCGGCGACGAAATATCAGGGGCTGAGCTTTACCGCCGGAAATCCCTACGCGCTGGCGACGTTGGGGTTGGGACGGGCGTATGTGATGGCGGGGGACAAGGTGAACGCGAAGAAATCCTACGACAGATTTTTTGAGTTGTGGAAGAACGCGGACAGCGACCTGCCGGTGATTGCGGAGGCGAAGAAAGAATACGCAGCGCTTTAGGCAATTCCTGTGATGGTGCTAGAACGACAATCTTGTTTCGGGGCAATGTCTGCGTGGCTCGACTAAAATCTCAGCACCGGGCCGGAGTTGAAATCACAGCTGGCGGGCCGACAGGGACGGGATGATTTTTCAGAGCGGGACAAAGCTGGGTCCGTATGTGCTGGAGGAGCGGATCGGCAGCGGGGGGATGGGCCAGGTGTTCCGCGCGCGGGACACGCGGCTGGACCGCGAAGTCGCGGTGAAGGTCATCTCGGAGACGTATCTCGGCAGCAGCGGGACGTCGGCTTCGCATTCCAATTCCCGGGAGCGGTTTCTGCGCGAGGCGCAGGCGGCGGCGACGCTGAATCATCCCAACATCTGCACGATTCACGACATTGGTGAGGAAGACGGGCATCCGTTCCTGGTGATGGAGTTGATGCGCGGGGAGACGCTGCGGCACGCGTTGACGCGCGGACTGCTGCCGGTCGAAGAGGTGCTGCGATTCACGCTGCAGGCCTCGAGCGCGCTGGCGGCGGCGCATGCCAAGGGGATCATTCATCGCGACATCAAACCGGCCAACCTATTTGTAACTGAGCCTGTACATGGGCACCGCGATCTCAAGATTCTGGATTTTGGCCTGGCGAAGCGCAGTGGCGAAGTTGCGTTGCCGGATTCGCGCGCCGAGACAGCGATCGGCGGTGGCGACCTGACGAGTCCGGGATCGACGGTGGGGACGGTGGCTTACATGTCGCCGGAGCAGGCGCGGGGCGAGCAGCTGGATGCGCGGACGGATTTATTTTCGCTGGGCACAGTGGTGTACGAAGCGGCGACGGGGCAGGTGCCGTTTCGCGGGCAGTCCGCCGCGGATACTTTTGTTGCGCTACTGACGAAGGAGCCGGCCCCCCCGAGCAGTGTGCGGCATGAGCTGCCAACTGGACTGGACGCGATCGTGATGCGGCTGCTGGCCAAGGATCGGGTGGAGCGCTACCAGAGTGCGAGTGCGCTGCATGGCGATCTGGAGCGGCTGCTCGGCGTGCACCATGAAGGAAAGAGCGGCGCGTCGATCGACTCTGGAACTGCGAGTGGCGGAGTTTCGAGAGTGGCGGTATTGCCGCCGGCGGAGAAGCACTTTGGCACGAGCCGCGCTTTGGGTTATCTGGTGATGGTGGTGATCGCGCTGGCGGTGATTGCGGGGGGATGGTGGCTGTGGCAGCGACGGCATCCAGCGGAGCTGAGCGGACAGGGCAGCGCGGGGGGCACGCTGCAGCAGCGCGATTCGATTATCCTGGCGGATTTCGATAACAAGACGGGGGACCCGGTCTTCGATGCGACGCTGAAGGAGGCGCTGGCGATTCAGCTGGAGCAGTCGCCGTTCTTGAACATTGTGAGCGACCAGCATTTACGGCAGGGGCTGCAGTATCTCGGCATGTCTCCCGACGAAAAGATCACGCCGCAGATTGCGCGCGATATTGGCCAGCGCGAGGGGTACAAGGCGCTGCTGACTGGCTCGATCACGTCGCTGGGCAAGGAATACGTGATCACGA
>Ga0302326_10011885_pt1 | contig 18664 bp, 14 predicted proteins | sample Palsa_T0_3_FD_202264 | JGI IMG/M metagenome (GOLD analysis project Ga0302326, IMG submission 202264) | Peat permafrost microbial communities from Stordalen Mire near Abisko, Sweden - Palsa_T0_3 | ecosystem: Environmental > Terrestrial > Soil > Palsa > Peat permafrost | place: Sweden: Abisko...
CCCGCCGACGATCTTCTTGGTCTGGTCGGAAAGCGTGTAGAGCTTTTCGGTGGTCAGATCAAAAAACTTGTGGTGCTGGTAGCCGATCACGTTGGCGATCACGAGAATCACGAGCACACCGAGCGCCAGAACGGAGGTGTTGGTTCCCAGCTTGGAGGAACGCTTCGAGAAAAACGAGGCGATGCCGCTGAAGCCAAACACAATGGCCGCGACCACGAAAACGGCTCCCGCGATGAGCAGAATCTTGCTCATCGTGAGCAGCTCCGATTGTATGGAATACCGCAGGTACCCGGCTACCAGCATGGCCACGCCGATACTTCCCAAGAACTTCCCGATTTCTACCCGGTCCCACTTCATTCTATAAATCCCCTCCCGAGCCGCACGCTCGTCTACGATCTTCGATCAGTCACCGGATGAATGATTAAGCGCGGCGCCATCGCATGGAATCGACTGCGCGCACCGTCAAGAAAACGAACAGAATCATGAAGCTTGCGTAATAAATCAAACTGGACGAATCGATCACCCCGCGCGTGAAGTCGTCAAAGTGACGGATCACGGACAGGTACTCGAGCACGTTCCCCGCGCCGCCGCCAGCGTTGCGCCCCAGATCGATCACCCACACGCCCAGGAAGGCGGCAAACGTGAGCACGGCGGCGATCAGCTGATTTTCCGTGAGCGAAGAAATAAACGAGCCGAGCGACAGCAGGCAACCGCCCAGCAGCATCACTCCGACGTACCCCGCCACCAGCAATCTCCAGGGCGGAACCGGATCGCTGTGGACGTAGATGAAAACGAGATAGGCGGCGGTGGGAAGCAGCATGATGGCAAACAGGGTGACCGATGCGAGAAACTTCCCGACGACGATCTGGATTTCCGTGATGGGCGAGGTCATCAGCAGCTCCATCGTGCCGCGCTTGCGCTCCTCGGAGAACACGCCCATGGTCAGCATCGGGGTAAGGAACAGAACGAGCGTGGAGAGCAATCCGAAAAAGGCGCGCATCACCTCCATGGTGACGTCGATATTCGGGTGCATGCCCATTTCCATTTCCTGCATCTGCATTTGCATGGCCTGCTGCATCACGGCCGCGAGGAAATAGTTGAAGAAGAAGGCGCTGAGCGCCAGAAAAACGCCCACGACCACGTAGGCGACCGGCGAAACGAAGTAATGGCCCATTTCCTTGCGATAAATAGCGTAGAGACCTTTCATCTTTTCCGTATCGCTCCTTTAGTCCGCTGCTTCTGAATGAGCTGAATCTTCGGTGGTCAACTCGAGGAAAATGTCCTCGAGGCTGAGGCTGACGCCGCGAAGCTCGAAAAGCGGCCAGCCCTTCTGAACAACACCTGCGGCAATCTGGCTGCGGACATCCTTACCGGCGGCCGCTTCCACCGTGGCCGTCACATGGCCGTTCGCGTGAGCGGCTTCGATCTGCGTCCGGCTGACGCCGGGAATCTGCGCGAGAAGCTCCTGCAAAGACCGCTCGGGGGCCTGCACCTCGACGCGAATCTTCTGGCCGCCCTTGAGCTGTGCGGTGAGGTTTTCGGGCGTGTCCACCGCGGCGACTTTTCCCTTATTGATGATGACGACGCGGTCGCACGTCATGCTGACTTCGGGCAGGATGTGCGTCGAGAGAATGATGGTGTGGTTGCCCGCAAGGCCCTTGATCAAATGCCTTACCTCGATGATCTGCTTGGGATCGAGGCCGACGGTGGGCTCGTCGAGAATGATCACGTCGGGGTCGTGGACGAGCGCCTGGGCCAGCCCTACGCGCTGTTTGTAGCCGCGGGAAAGGCGCTTGATGAGCTGGTCGCGCTTGTCTTCGATATTCGTCTTGTGCATCGCATCGGCCACGCGTTCGGCGCGGCGTTCCGAGGGAACGTTCTTGATGCGCGCCACGAAGTCGAGGTAGCTGGCGACCGTCATATCGGGATAGACAGGGGGCGCTTCCGGCAGATAGCCGATATGGCGGCGGACTTCCAGGGAATCGTCGAAGACGTCGAAACCCGCGATGCGCGCCGTGCCGGAGGTCGCCGGCATGTACCCGGTGAGAATGCGCATCGTGGTGGTCTTGCCGGCGCCGTTCGGGCCCAGAAACCCCAGGATTTCTCCTTTATTTACGGTAAACGATACGTGGTCCACGGCGATTACCGAGCCGTAGGACTTGGTCAGATCCTGTACTTCGATCAATGCATTCTCCTCCGAACAAAAGAAAAGGACGACTCCCGCATAGCCTCAGAGCGGGCGGTCCGTTATACTAAACTTTACTCAAAATTGGTATCGCCGATTCACGAAACACCGGTGCAGAAGGGGTTTGGAAGCCCCGCCCAGATTGAAGTTTGCAGGCGCATAACGATTTTTCGCCTCTCACTCTTCCATTGGATAGACGCACCAGAACTGAAAATGGTTAGGCAACGGGGTTTCCGGGCACCGCATCCACATGCCTTACCAGCTGATTCCGGGACTGCCGGGCGGGCTCGTAAGTAATGGAGATGAAATGGAGATGTGCGTTGACACACTCCGGCTGTTTTGTTATTCAGCTCGTTTGTCTTAATATGGCCAGGGTTTGAATACGGTGATCTAGCCGCCGCCTGGGCTTATCGAAAAGCAATCCAAAGGTGATAATGACGAGTCCGAAGGTTTATGCCCGCACAGGCGGGAAATCCGCGAAGGCTGGCGGCGCGCACGACCAGGGGTTTGGCGGTTGGATAAGGGTGCGGGAATCTCTCTTAGCTCTGCTGGTCATCTGCGGCGGGATTCTTCTGGTGTCGGGATGCCACAGCGGCTCCGCGGGCATCACGGTACAGATCCTGCCCAACAGCACGGTCTCGCTGGACTCGGGGCAAAGCTACAACTTCACGGCCACCGTTGCCAACGACATTCACAACCAGGGCGTTACGTGGAGTCTGACTCAGACGACCAGCTGCTCGGGAAGCGGATGCGGCACGCTGAGCAAGGTGACGAATTCTTCGGTCACCTACACCGCGCCTTCCAACCTTACGGCGGCCTTGTCGATCACGCTCACCGCTGCATCGGTATCTCAGACCAGCGCCACTACGACCGCAACGATCAGCATTGCCATTCCTGTTACTTTCACAACGACGACTCTGCCCAACGGCGCCAATGGTGTTCCTTACAACCAGTCGATCACTGTGACGGGAGGAGTGACTCCGCTTACGTTCTCGCTTCAGTCCGGCACATTTCTTCCGCCGGGGCTGGCGCTGAATTCCACCGGAAGTATCGTGGGAAAGCCGACCGCTCCCACGGTAGGCCAACAGATGACCACATCTTCCTTCACTGTGGTGGTCACAGATAACGGCACGCCTCCCGTGGCGGTGACCGAACCGTATACGATCTCGGTTACGCCACCGCCCGTCCTCGCGATCACGTCGACTTCTGTGCCAGCCGCGGTTGCCAATACAAACTACGCCGCTCAAGTGGCTACGACCGGCGGCGTTTCGCCGTTAACGTGGACCCTGTTGACAGGAACCGGCGCCGCGCCTTTCAATACTTTGCCGCACGGTCTCGGCCTGGGTACGAATTCCGGGCAAATCACGGGCGTGGTTCCGCAAACATATGGAGGACTCCCCACTGCGGGAACGTACAATTTCAAGGTGCAGGTGCAGGATTCGTCGCTGCCGTCGGCGCAGTCGTTGCAGCAATCGCTTTCGATCGTTGTTACGACGCCACAGTCATTGACCATATCCTCGACCGTGCTGCCGACAGGCACCACGGCCACCGCCTATAACGCCTCTTTGCAGGCGGCGGGCGGGATTACACCGTATACGTGGACAGTGACCAGCGGCCAGCTTCCCTCGGGTTTGACGCTCGGGCCGGACGGCACGATTTCGGGAGTCCCTGTGCTGGCCACGACGTCGCCCGACAATTTCACCGTCAAAGTTACGGACTCGGAAGTGATGCCGCAAGTTGTCTCGCAAGCCTTGAGCATTTCGATTACGGCTGGCAGCACGAGCGGCGATTCGCTGATCAATGGCTCTTATTCGTTCCTGTTTAACGGATTCGATTCCAACGGATCGGTGGCCATCGCGGGTTCGATCGCGACCGACGGAAACGGCAACATCACTTCTGGCGAAGAGGACAGCAACCGGTCAGGAACCAACAACCTGATCACCGCAATCCCGCTGGTGGGGTCGTACTCGCTGGGATCGGATGGCCGCGGAACGATGGAACTGGTCGCTTTCAACCCGAGCACGCACGTAAGCCTCACCACCGATTACCGGATCGTGCTCGATTCATCCGGCACGATTCATTTCATCCAGAATAACGACATCACCACCGTCGGCGTGGGCACCGATACCCTCGGCACGCACGGCGAGGGCATCATGAAACCCATTGTGGGAAGTTTCTCGGGCGTCAGCTTCAATGGAAACTATTCGTTCCTGTTCGCCGGACAGGACACGAGCGCCAAACCCGCCGCGCTCGCCGGAGCGATCCGCGCAGACGGCAACGGCAACATCAACCCCGCCGCGGGAGGCGTCAGCAGCGATTTCAACGACAACGGCACCCTCACCTCGCAGAATATTTCCGGCACCTTTTCCGTGGGAGCCATGAACAATCGGGGCACCGCTGAATTTCTTTTCCAGATTCCCGGAAAATCGGCGAGCACGCTGCAATTCGCCTTCTATTTCGTCACACCCCTGGATATTTATTTCGTGGAGACGGACAGCTCGACGACCGCTCTCTCTCCGGTGTACTACCGCCTGAGCGGCGAAATGATCGCCCAGAATTCCAGCTATGCGTTTTCGAACAGCTCCTTGTTGGGAACCAGCGTGGTGAGCGGAAGCGGATTAAACGGCAGCAATGCGAGCGTTCTGGCGGGCTTGCTTACGTCGGCAGCGGGAGCCGGCGGCGCCACCCTGACGTATGATGAAAACAATGGCGGTGCGATCACGTCTCCCTCGCCGAGCTTCAGCGGAACATATTCAGTGGCGGGAAATGGCCGCACGCCGTTTACCAGTCTCGGGTCGCGGGCTGCTGTGGCTTATCTGACCGGTCCGGGCCAGGGCTTCTTACTTGGCAGCGATGCCGCGGTAACCACAGGCTTGCTCGAACAGCAATCGGGCGCGCCTTTTGCTACTTCGTCGGTGCAGGGCGGATATACGATCAGCACATCTTTGCCCGTGGAAACCAACGTTCCAAACTTGATGGGCCAGGTCAGCTCGGACGGCGCAGGCAGCGTGACGGGCATCGTGGATGAAATCGATCCTCCGGTCACGGCCACACCTGAGGGCAAGGCGAATCTGAATCAGTCATTGATCGCGCACATCAACTTTATCGGCGCGAACGGCCGGGGAACAGCCACCACAAATTCACCTACTGGGATGCCGGCCACCATGGTGTTCTACGTGGTGTCCCCGGCGCATTTCCGGGCTATCTCGGCGGATTCGAACCCGGGCAATAGTCACCCGGACGTGCTTTTCTTTGACCACTAGATTGGTTTGTAGTGCAGCGGGCGGAAGGATGCCGACGTTTATAAGGCTTGGCCGCGCGAACTTCAAATCACCGGCTGCACACTAGGGTCATCCTCGAGGTTATCGCGAAGCCACAGAGAGCGAGCAGATTTATGCTTTTTTCTTGCCTTGGTCTTCGTCTTCTTTCTCGACCAATTGAAGCGCCGCGGAGTTGATGCAGAACCTCAATTCTGTGGGCTGCGGACCGTCCTCAAAAACGTGCCCGAGGTGCGCGTCGCACCGGCTGCATAGAACTTCCGTGCGGGCCATCCCGTGGCTGGCGTCGCGCTCCATCTCCACGTTTTCCGCAGCGATCGGCTGCCAGTAGCTGGGCCAGCCGGAATCCGAGTGAAATTTTGCTTCGGAGCTGAAAAGCGGCTGTCCGCAGCAGACGCAGACATAGGTGCCTGGAGTCTCGGTATCTTCATATTCGCCTGAGTAAGGGGGCTCGGTGCCCTTTTTTCGCGTTACGTGAAATTGATCTTCGTTCAGCTGGGATCGCCATTCCGCATCGCTTTTTCGAATTTTGTCGCTCATGGCTCTAGGTTACTATCAGCCGCGGGAGGCGTCCAGATGAGCCTCGGTCGGTCGCGTGGTTCTCGCCTCTCCTGCGTTATTTGCCACGGTAAGGAAAATCTAATGCGTCCTGCCCCGGTATGGTGTTAAATTCCGCATAGAGGAAGGCTTTTGCTTAAACCCCGATTCTTCGCCGTCTGCACGCTCGGCCTCCTGCTGGTTCTTTCGGCTGGCGGGGCGCTGGAGGGGGCTCGGTTACTCGCGAATTCCGCGGGTTCTTGGAATTCCCACGCCATCGAAAGCACGCTCCAGGGAGTGCGCGTTCGCGAGATCGATCCCACCCGGGCAGAAATCGTGTTTCTCTACGATCTCGAGAACAAAACCGACAACGACTATCAGCTTTCCAAAGGACCAGCCGTCGTCATTATGAGCCGCTTGAAGTCGTCGGGCAGCCTGAGTTCGGAAAAGCAGGTCACGCTGAATTCCGGCGCTTTTGTGCCGGCGAGAAACCGCACCCGCATAGAAATCGGGATCACGCAGCCGTTCCGCTGGCCTTCGCGGATGGATGCAGCCGGGCAGATGCGGATACGGGAATTGGTGGCGGGTGAGGTCGCAGACCTTGGGGGATTCGCCCTGTTCGACCAGGGGACGCGCTATCAGATCGACTTACCTGGCGCTTGGCCGGAGATCGAAAAGGTTCCGTAGGGTTCCGACAAGGTATCGCGGGCCGGTCCTTGCCCTCGCACTCGGCCCTTGAGGTCTGCGTTTGCGCTCTTGCATTATGGCGAATATCGGGCGAAGATAGGCTCCCGCATCGAAGAAAATGCGGACCCCCTTCCGCATTAAAGGAACCGATTTAGGAAATGTCCCAGGTCTCCGCACACGTCGACGGAAGCAAACAGGGTTTCGATCGCCGTGTGCACGCGCGCCGGTCCGTGCGCTCCCTCGCCTATGTCGAATTGGGCGAAGGGAACGGAGGCATCGTACTCAACGTCAGCGAAGGCGGAATCGCCGTACAGGCCGTCATGAGCCTGCTCGGCGATGAATTGCCGGCCGTGCGGGTCCAGCTTTCGCACTCGAAGAAAAGCATTGAAGCAAGAGGGCGGATCAGCTGGACGAGCGGCCTTCGCAAGACCGCGGGGCTCGAATTTGTCGGGCTTTCGCCGGAGGCTCGCAGCCTTCTGCGCGAATGGGTAGCGATGGAAACCCCAGCGGGCGACTTGATCGAGGAGATGACCTCGCCCATCGAGAAAGGCTCCCTCGAAGCCGCGGCGCCGCCTCCTCCAACGGAAGCAGCGAAATTGGACTTGAAACGCGGATTCGCTTTGTCGCCGGCTGAAAAGCCAGGCAAGCTCACGGAATCGCTGTCGGTGGCGAAGGAAGAAGTCGCCGAACGTTTTCCCCTGCGCCGGATGTATCGCACCTTAACTGATATCGACGCCATTCCTGCTCCCCCTGTGTTGTCAGTTCCGGCCACGCCGGCCGAACCCGCGGTGAATGTACCGGTGGCGGCAACAGCGCCGTCCGCACCGCAAGCCGCCGAGGCTGACTCACCTGGCTTGCTGCATCCTTCCGCGTCCCTGCCGGACGACCGCTTTGGGTTCAAGCAACTTAGCGCCTTGTCGGGCTCGCGGGCCGCCACCCCTCCGGAGAACCGCTGGAAAATGGCGAAGCTGGTGGCCATTTTTGCGGGAGTGTCTCTGGCCGCGGGCTGGTTTGCCGGACACGGCGCGTTGCATGGGAAGTTCGGTAAAGCCGCGAAGGAAACCTCCAATTACGCTGTTGCGGCCGAAAATCCCGAAGTGGCGCCTCCGGGCAAACCAAACATTTCCAACATCGAAGTCGTCGATTTGAATAACCAGCATTGGCTGATCCCGATGCAAGGTCCATTGGGACCGCCGCGGTCTTCAACCGGGCAAGGCTCGAGCAGCGCTTCGGAGCAAGTGCAAAAGAGCCAATTGAAATCGGACGTCCCGCTGCCGACACCCGAGCATGCGAAAAACCAAGTCACCGGCGGCGAGGATAAGGCGAGCAGCCCCTTGCTGAATCCCACTTCCGGCGGCCCGGAAAGCGTCTTGTCCGGGAGCGCCGCATCCAATTCGCAACCGCTAGTTCCACTTCCGACCCCGGCAGCAGCTGCTGATGATCCGGAAGCCAAGAACCTGCGGTCGGGCGAATTAATCCACCGCGTTGACCCTGTCTATCCCCCCAGCGCGCTGGCACAGGGCATCGAAGGCACGGTCACGCTGTATGCCGTGATAGCCTCTGACGGCACAGTGAAAAATTTGCAATCGCTCGATGGTCCCCCCGCGTTGGTTCCTGCGGCATTGGCCGCGGTTCGGCAGTGGCGTTACAGCCCAAGCCTTCTCAACGGACGGCCGATTCAAACGGAGAGGCAGATCAAGATCCACTTCGAGCTCTCTCCGCCCCCGCAGTAGCTTCCGTTCCTCGTCGTAACCGTCCGCCTAAACTCCCACCCTGTTTCTACCGATAGTTTCAATGAGTTCCCTTATGTCTGAATTGGAAAGTTCCGAGATATTTCGCGTGGTTCTGGAGAACCTCCAGACGGGGGTCTATTTCGTGGACCGGGACCAGAAGATTCTCTTCTGGAACCAGGGCGCGGAGAAGATTACGGGCTATCTGCGGCAGGAAGTGGTCGGATGCTTTTGCCGGGACAATATCCTGGCGCTCGGCGACGGCAATAAGAGTGTGCTGGCTGACGCAGCCGAGTCGATCACCGGGGTGCTGCGTGATGGGAAGGCGACAATCTCCGAAGTATCGCTTCGGCACAAGGAGGGGCATCGAATTTTCGTCCGGCTCCGAGCTGTCCCAATTCGAAACGCCCATGGCACGATCATCGGCGCCGCCGAGAGTTTCGACGAAAGCCTTTCGGCATCCGATTGGGACCGCCGCCAGAGACGACTCGCCGATTATGGCTGCCTGGATGAAACGAGCGGAGTCCTGAGCAAGGGTGTGACGCTGGCGCACCTTCGCGAAAATCTGGCCACCTTCGCCGAGCACCGAGTGCCTTTCAGCATCCTCTGCATTGAAGTGGACCAAATGGACCACATGCGGGCGACCTATGGCCTGGCGGTATTGGGCTCTATCCTGCACGTGGTGGGACAGACGATCGAAAACAGCCTGCGGCCTACCGATTTTCTCGGGCGCGTTGCGGAGAATCGTTTTCTCGCGATCCTCACCGAATGCGGCCCAGCGGACATCGAAAAAACAGCCCGGCGCGTGAAGAAAATGGTAAGCACCTCGGAAATCAAGTGGTGGGGCGATGAGTGGTCCGTGACGGCTTCGTTTGGGGGCGCCACCGTTCAGACGGGCGACTCCTGCGAATCCGTGCTGGAACGCGCGGAAAAGTCGCTCGCCGAAAGCATCGCGTCGGGCGGAAACCACGTCCACATCGCGGCCTGAAATCTGGCGTCACCGGAGGCGTTTTTCGGATGTTCACGATTATTGGAGTTGTCGTTGTATTCGGCGCGGTTCTTGCGGGCTACCTGATGGAAAAAGGCCCGCTGGCGGTGCTCATCCAGCCGGCCGAGCTGATTATCATCCTGGGCGCGGCGATCGGAACCGTGCTGATTGCGAATCCTCTGCACATCCTCACAAAAATTGGCGGAGGCATTGCCGGTGTCTTCGGCAACTCTCCGTTCACGAAGCAGCGCTATCTCGATTCGCTCAAGATGATGTACGAGATCTTTGGCCGCGCGAGGCGGGATGGAATGATGGCGCTGGAGGCCGACAGCGATGCCCCGGACAAGAGCGTGGTCTTCTCGAAGTATCCTGCGTTCCTCAAGGACCATCACGCACTGGCGTTTGTCTGCGACTCGATTCGCATGGCCTCCGGCGGAAGTATCGAGCCTTTCGATGCCGACCAGATGATCGAGCTCGACATGGATGTGCACCATCACGAAGCGACGCTGCCGGTCGCGGCATTGTCGACCATGGCCGATTCCCTTCCCGGATTGGGGATTGTGGCGGCGGTGCTCGGCGTGGTGATCACCATGGGCGCTCTCGGCGGACCGCCGGAAGAAATCGGCAAGCATGTGGCGGCTGCGCTGGTGGGAACGTTTCTGGGCATCCTGATGTGCTACGGGCTGGTGGGGCCGATTGCCGCAAATATGGCGAAAACGGCGGACGAAGAGCATGCGTATTACAACGTGCTACGCGTGCTGATTATCGCGTTCATGAAGGGATCGGCGCCCGTGCAGGCGGTGGAATTCGGACGGCGCGCGATTCCGGGCCACGTTCGCCCGTCGTTTCAGGAGACCGAAAAGTTCATTCGCGAGAAGTCAGCCGCACCGGCCGAGGCGGCTGCTGCCTAGAAACTCCGCTGTCTGTGCGCAAATCATATGGCTGCCAAACCGATCATCGTCATCAAAAAGAAGGGCGGCCACGGCGGGCATCATGGCGGCGCGTGGAAAGTCGCCTACGCCGATTTCGTGACGGCGATGATGGCGCTTTTCATCGTTCTCTGGCTCTTGAACAGCAGCAAGAAAATTCAGGACGCCGTCGGCGGCTACTTTCGCGATCCTCATGGGACGGCGGACAAGGCCGGCAAGGATATCATCGGCTCGGCGGGAGGGTCGATCGTCCCGCATGACAATATGGAACAGCTCAAGAAGCAGTTGGAGAAGGCTATCAGCGGCGTCCCCAATTTCGACAAACTGAAAAGCCACATCGAAATGACGGTCACACCGGAAGGCTTGCGTATCGAGCTTCTGGAGGCCGATGCGGCCCACGGGACATTTTTCGAGAGCGGAAGCCCGAAGCTCAGTTCCGATGGGCAGGACATTGTCGTGGTACTCGCGCAACAACTCGGGAAGCTGCCGAACAAGCTTACGGTTGAAGGCCATACCGACGCGAAGCCCTATGCAAACTCGAGCACGTACGGCAACTGGGAGCTCTCCGCGGATCGCGCGAATTCGGCGCGCCGCCTCATCCAGCAAAATGGCGTGCAGCCTGACCAGGTGATGCAGGTGCGAGGCTACGCGATCAGAAATTACGCAAGCCCGATGCTCCGCTGGACCCGTCCAACCGGCGCATATCGCTGATCGTCCATTACCTCGATACGCCGGAGGGCAAGAAGCAGGATTTCAGCGGGCTCACCGGCGCGACTGCCGCTTCGTCCGCTCCAGTTGCGGCACCTGCTGCCCAAGAGCGCGCTCCTCTTCAACTCGGCCCTTCCCACCACTGAGCCTCCGCATTTAGCAACGCTATTACGGGCGAAAACCTCGTTCATTCAGCCTTAATGGGAAAACGGTATCTTCCTGTAGCGGGGATTTGATCGACGGGTACCGCGAGCCGAATTGATAGTCTGCTAGGATGAGCTTGTGAGCCCCGATGTGCCAGGCCGCGACGGCGCCCGAATCCTCACAATGAATCGCGGCTCGTCGAGCTTGAAAGCTGCGATCTACCGGGCGGCCGCGGACGAGAAATTGGAGCTGTCCATTCAAGTGGACCGCGCGGACTCCTCCGCCGGCCATGTGACCATCACCGATGCCGGCGGGAAATCGTTGCTGGATACCGCGGTTGGACATGACGATTCTGACGGGGCCTTAAACATTGTGTTCGACTGGCTTGCAAAACAAGGCTACCTCGGGGACATGGCCGCGGCGGGCCACAGAATCGTACATGGCGGCACACGGTTCACGGAGCCTCAGCGCGTGACGCCTGATTTTCTGACAGAGCTTGAGACGCTGGTGCCGCTCGATCCCGATCACCTGCCCGAAGCAATCGCGGGAATCCGGTTTATCTCGCAAAAGCTTCCGGAGCTTCCTCAAATCGCGTGCTTCGACACTGCATTCCACAGCGGGCTTCCCACCGTAGCGCGCATGTACGCAATTCCGCGCCACCTTTACGATGAAGGCGTGCGGCGCTACGGCTTCCACGGGCTTTCCTACGAATACGTCCTGCAGGAACTGCGCGCGATGGACGGCGGCCTCGCCGAGGGACGGGTGATCATCGCGCATCTGGGCAATGGCGCCAGCATGGTGGCACTTCGCGGAGGCAAAAGCGTGGACACCTCGATGGGCTACACTCCACTCGAAGGGCTCGTAATGGGCACGCGCTCGGGCGACGTGGATCCCGGGGCGCTCATTTACCTGCTGCAGCAGGGAAAAATGTCTCCCGGGGAGTTGGGCGAGCATCTAAACAAGCGCTCGGGACTGCTGGGCGTTTCCGGTTCGAGCGAAGACATGCGCGATCTGCTGGAGAAATCGCCTGACGATGCTCACGCCGCCGAAGCCGTCGAGCTGTTCTGTTATCGCGCCAAAAAATACATCGGGGCTTACGCCGCAGCGCTGGGCGGACTCGATCTACTCGTTTTCACCGGAGGCATCGGCGAACACGCCGCTCCCGTGCGCGACAAGATCTGCGCAGGACTGGAATTTCTCGGCATTCAACTCGACCCTACACGCAACCACTCCAATGCACCGGTCATTTCACGCACAGACGCCGCAGTGAAGGTGCGCGTGATTCCAACCAATGAAGACCTGATGATCGTCCGGCATGTTCGCGCCGCGCTTGGCTGGGCCTGACCGAATTCCCGAGGTGGCCATGTTCTTATTCGACCCCAAGTTATCTTCAGCCGTTGAAGTATCGCAAGCACCTCCAAAGGAGGCGGAGCCACCCATCGCGGGACCGCTCTCGCCGGAACTGCTGGATAAAATGCACCGCTACTGGCAGGCGGCAAATTTCCTGACGGTGGGCCAAATCTACCTGCAGGAAAATCCCCTGCTCCGCAAGCCGCTTCTCAAAGAACACATCAAGCCGCGCCTGCTCGGACATTGGGGAACCTCCACGGGCTTGAGCTTCATCTACGTGCATCTCAACCGGCTGATCAACGAGAAACAGGTCAGCGTCCTATATATCGCCGGCCCGGGGCATGGAGGGCCAGCCCTCAACGCAAATTCCTACCTGGAGGGAACCTACTCGGCTGTCCACCAGGAAATCACGCAGGATACCGCCGGCATCCGGCGCTTTTTTCGCGAATTTTCCACTCCCGGCGGAGTGCCCAGCCACTGCGGGCCGCATCTTCCGAATTCGATTCACGAAGGCGGAGAACTCGGATACGCGTTGCTGCACGCCTTCGGAGCCGCGTTCGATAATCCGGATCTGCTCGTCGCTTGCGTGGTCGGCGACGGCGAAGCGGAAACCTGCCCGCTCGCAGGAAGCTGGAAATCGAACCGCTTCCTGAATCCCGCGCGCGACGGCGCCGTGCTCCCGATCCTTCATCTGAACGGCTACAAGATTTCCGGCCCTACGGTTGAAGCTCGCACCCAGGACGCAGAGCTGACCCAGCTCTATGTCGGGCACGGATACAAGCCGTACATTGTCGCGGGGGACGATCCACCTTCGATGCACCAGAAATTTGCCGCAGCTCTGGATACGGCGTACGCCGAAATCCGCGCCATCCAGGAAGCGGCGCGCAAGGGCGGCGCGATCAAGGTCCCGCTGTGGCCGATGATCATCCTGCGCTCGCCGAAAGGCTGGACGGGGCCGAAGGAGGTCGACGGGCTCCCCATCGAAGGCACTTTCCGCGCGCATCAGGTTCCGCTCGCGACCGTGCGCGAGAGCCCGGCGCACCTCAAGCTTCTGGAAGAGTGGATGAGAAGCTACCAGCCGGAGAAGCTCTTCGACGCGGAAGGGAATTTCGACCCCGCCTTGCAGGCTATCGCGCCGCAGGGAGCGCTGCGCATGGGAGCGAATCCCGTGGCGAACGGGGGCCGTCTCCTGAACGCACTGTCGCTGCCCGACTTCGAGAATTACGCGCTGGAAGTTCCCGAGTCCGGTTGCGTGATCGCCGAGGCGCCGCGCAAGCTGGGCGAATACTTTCGCGACGTGATCAAATGCAATCCGGATAACTTCCGCCTGTTTTGCCCCGACGAAACCAATTCCAACCGCCTGAATGCGGTATTTGACGCCACCGACCGATGCAGCATGGCGGAAACCATTTCCATCGACGATCACGTGAGCCCCACCGGCCGCGTGATGGAAGTGCTCAGCGAGCACTGCTGCGAAGGCTGGCTCGAAGGCTATCTTCTTACAGGACGGCACGGCGTATGGACCACCTATGAAGGCTTCGCGCAGGTGGTCGATTCCATGCTTACGCAACACGGAAAGTGGCTCGAGCAGTGCGAGGAGCTTCCCTGGCGGCGGCCGGTTGCATCGCTCAATATTTTCCTCACCAGCCATTGCTGGCGCAACGATCACAATGGATTCAGCCATCAGGCGCCGGGTTTTGTCGATGGCGCCCTCTCACGACGGAGCACCGTCATCCGCGTCTATTACCCTCCCGACGCGAACACGCTGCTCAGCACGTTCGATCATTGCCTGCGCACGCGAAATTATCTGAATCTGGTCACTTGCGGGAAGCAGCCGCAGCTGCAGTGGCTCAATATGCAGGAGGCCATCGAGCACTGCTCGCGCGGCGCGTCACGATGGCAATTCGCCAGCAACGACACTGCAGGTAATGGCGTTCCCGATGTGATTCTCGCTTGCGTCGGCGACGTTCCCACGCTCGAGACGGTGGCGGCGTCCTGGCTGCTGCAGAAGTACTTTCCGGAGATCAAGGTGCGGCTGGTGAATATCATTGACCTGACCGTTCTGATGAGCCCGGACGAGCATCCTCACGGAATGGACGCGCTTTCCTTCGAGGCGCTATTCACGCAGGCCGCGCCGGTGGTGTTCGCGTACCACGGTTATCGGTGGGCGATTCACAGCATGATTCACGGGCGGCCGAACGAGGCCCGCTTTCACGTGCGAGGCTTCCTCGACAGGGGATCGACGACCACTCCGTTCGACATGGTGGTCCGCAACAAGATCAGCCGGTATCACCTCGTGCTCGACGCCCTGAAATACGTGCCGGACATTCGCGCGAAGCATACCGACATCGTCGACCTGATGAACAGGAAGCTTTTCGAGCATCATAACTACATCCGCGAACATTTCGAAGACATGCCCGAAGTCGCCCTCTGGCGCTGGACCAGCAATTTCAGCGAATCGCTCGAACCGCTGCCGTTAGCGAAGGGCCAGCCCCGCGCCGCCCTCTTCACCGACGGCTAATCGCTTAGGCCACCGATCCAAAGCTTATAAGCTTGCAAGAGGTTTGGGCGGCTGCTAGAATCGATACCGCACTGAATCAGTACTATATTGGTACGGCGAGCAGGGAATGGTAAAGCTTGGTAAATTAACGGATTACGGGCTGGTGCTGATGACTTGCATCGCCCGTAGCGAGTCTTCCCTGCCCCAGCGTACCGCCCGCGATTTGGCCGTTGAGTCCAAGCTGCCTCCCTCGACGGTGAGCAAGCTTCTGAAGGAACTGTCGCAAAGCGGGCTGCTTATCTCGCATCGCGGCACTAAGGGCGGCTACATGCTGGCCAGGGCGGCAGACCAGATTTCGGTGATCGATATTATTGCGGCCATCGAGGGCCCCATGGCCCTCACAGAGTGCAGTACGGACGTTTTGGGGGCGTGCAATCTGGAGCTGAGCTGCCCCATCAAGAGCAACCAGCGAATCATCAACCAGGCTGTGCGAGGCGTGCTCGAGAAAATCACGCTTTCCGACCTGGTGCAACCGTTGCACCTTACCAGCATCAAAGACGCGCGGGGCAGGCTGGTGCCCATGATCGCATCCGGGAGTATCCAATGAGCTCGAATACCGACACAATTCGTGAGTTGGCGCAGCAGGAGTACAAATGGGGCTTCGTTACCGACATCAACGAAGACCGCGCGCCCAAGGGCCTGAATGAAGACATCATCCGCTTCATCTCGGCCAAAAAGAACGAGCCCGACTTCATGCTGCAATGGCGGCTGAAGGCGTACCGGCATTGGGTGACGCTCCAGCAGTCGGACGCGGAACCGAAGTGGGCGAACATCAAGTATCCGCCGATCGATTACCAGAACATCGTGTATTACTCCGCGCCCAAGCAGAAGCCCAGCCTAAAGAATCTCGATGAACTCGATCCGGAGATTCGCCGCACGTACGAAAAGCTCGGCATCCCGCTCGAGGAACAGAAAATGCTCGCGGGTGTTGCGGTGGACGCGGTGTTCGACAGCGTTTCGGTGGCCACAACGTTCAAAGCCAAGCTTGGTGAAGCGGGCGTGATCTTCTGTTCGTTCAGCGAAGCGGTGCAGAAGCATCCCGATCTGGTGAAAAAGTATCTGGGCTCCGTGGTGCCCTACACCGACAACTTCTTCGCCACTTTGAACGCCGCCGTGTTCACCGACGGCTCGTTCGTATACGTGCCCAAAGGCGTCCGCTGCCCGATGGAGCTTTCCACTTACTTCCGCATCAACGCGGCGGAAACGGGGCAGTTCGAGCGCACCCTGATCGTCGCCGACGAAGGCGCCTCGGTGAGCTATCTCGAAGGCTGCACGGCGCCGATTCGCGATGAGAACCAGCTGCACGCGGCGGTGGTCGAACTGATCGCGCTCGACGACGCGCAGATCAAATATTCCACGGTACAGAACTGGTATCCCGGCGACAAGAACGGAAAGGGCGGAATCTACAATTTCGTCACCAAGCGCGGCAAATGCCTCGGCAGGAATTCCAAGATTTCGTGGACGCAGGTGGAGACCGGCTCCGCGATCACCTGGAAATATCCCAGCTGCATCCTGCAGGGCGATAATTCGATCGGGGAGTTCTATTCCGTCGCGCTGACCAACAATTACCAGCAGGCCGACACCGGCACCAAGATGATCCACCTCGGCAAGAACACGCGCAGCACGATTGTTTCCAAGGGAATTTCAGCCGGCCACGGGCAGAACACCTACCGCGGCGAGGTGAAAATCCTGAAAGACGCCGTCGACGCGCGGAATTATACCCAGTGCGATTCGCTGCTGATCGGAGATAAATGCGGCGCGCATACGTTCCCGTACATCGAGGTGAAGAATTCCACGGCGCGCATGGAGCACGAGGCTTCCACGTCGAAAATCGGCGAGGACCAGCTGTTCTATTTGCGCCAGCGGGGGCTGAAGGCCGAAGACGCCGTCTCGATGATCGTTAACGGCTTCTGCAAGCGCGTGTTCCGCGAACTTCCCATGGAATTCGCGGTCGAGGCGCAGAAACTGCTGAGCGTGAGCCTGGAAGGCAGCGTCGGATAGCCTGCGGTTTTCATTCATAAATCACTGAACGGTAGGGCGGACGGAGAAACGATGAGCTTGCTCGAAATCAAGGATTTGAGAGTCCGGGTGGACGAACGCGAGATTCTCAAGGGAATCAATCTGTCGATCAACCCGGGCGAAATTCACTCCATCATGGGACCGAACGGATCGGGCAAAAGCACCCTTTCGCAGGTGCTCGCGCGCCGCGAGACCTACGAGGTCACCGGCGGCGAAGTGCTGTTCAATGGGAAGAACCTGCTGGACATGAAAGCCGAAGAGGCGGCGTGCGAAGGCCTCTTTCTCGCCTTCCAGTATCCCGTCGAGATTCCGGGCATCAGCAACGCCTATTTCCTGCGCTCGGCGCTCAACGCCATCCGCAAGTATCGCGGCGAAGACGAAATGGACGCCATGGATTTTCTCCCGCTGATGCGCGAGAAGCTGAAGCTGCTCAACATGGACGAAAAGCTGATGAACCGCTCGGTAAACGAGTCGTTTTCGGGCGGCGAGAAAAAGCGCAACGAGATTCTGCAGATGGCCGTGCTCCAGCCGAAGCTCGCGATCCTCGATGAGACCGATTCCGGCCTCGACATCGATGCGCTGCGGATCGTCGCGCAGGGCGTGAACACCATGCGCAGTCCGGACCGCGCGATTCTCGTGGTCACGCACTACCAGCGGCTGCTCGATTACATCGTGCCCGACCGCGTTCACGTGCTCGTCGATGGGCGGATCGTGCGTTCGGGCGGACCGGAGCTCGCGCTCGAGCTCGAAGACAAGGGCTACGGGACCGAAACCGGCGCGCGGAGCGCCAGCGCAACTCCCGCCTGACGACGGCGCGCAACGGCGCATACATTTGCTTTTAGTGAGGACAGAAAGTGGCGACAGCAAGCCAGGCACTTCAAAACTACGCGGAAACTTTCGCCCACATCGTGAAATCCGGCGCGGGCCGCGAACCCGCATGGCTGCGGACGCTTCGGCAAACCGGTTTCGATCGCTTCAACGAAACGGGCTTTCCCACTACCCATGATGAGGACTGGCGCTTTACGAATATATCCGCCATCGCCCAGACAAATTTCCAGCTGAACGGCGCCGGGAACCGCATTCCCACGAGCCGTCAGATCGAAACCTTCGGTATCGTGGGTGCGGCGTGCCAGCTTGTTTTTGTGGACGGGCGATTCTCTTCCGCGCTTTCGACGCTGGCGAAACTGCCGGAAGGCGTGACGGTATCGAGTCTCGCCGCAGCGATCGCCGAACGCCCTGACGCAGTGGAACCGTATCTTGGAAAATATCTCAACATACGGCGCGACGCTTTCTCGGCGCTCAACACCGCTTTTATCGAGGACGGCGCTTTCATTCACATTGGCAAAGGCGCCGTGCTCGAAGCGCCCGTTCACCTGCTGTTTGTCTCCACCGCGCACGATGCGCCTTCTATGATTCACCCGCGAAACCTGATCGTCGCGGAAGAAGGCAGCCAGGCCACCGTCATCGAGGAATACGTCTCGCTCGGCGGGGCGCCGGCGCTCTGCAACACGGCGACGGAGTTGATCGCCGGCGACAATGCCGTCGTCTC
>Ga0302326_10011886_pt1 | contig 18663 bp, 17 predicted proteins | sample Palsa_T0_3_FD_202264 | JGI IMG/M metagenome (GOLD analysis project Ga0302326, IMG submission 202264) | Peat permafrost microbial communities from Stordalen Mire near Abisko, Sweden - Palsa_T0_3 | ecosystem: Environmental > Terrestrial > Soil > Palsa > Peat permafrost | place: Sweden: Abisko...
AGCCCAGAACTTCCACCCGAACTGCCGGCGAATCCCGCGGAAAATCCACCACCTGCGAATAAAATGCTTGCCCTCTGACTCGCGGAACCGTCGCCGAAAGTCTTCCATTTTCCCGCTGTCTTCGAGATCGCGCTCGATCTTCTGCTTCAGCGACTGCAAAACTCTCGGCACCGTCACCAGCACCGACACTCTCTCGCGCCGGATCGTGCTTACAATCTCCGAGGGCTTCAACTCTTCCTGAAAAATGACCGTCCCTCCCAGCAGCGGAGGCAGAAACATCCCCAGGAATTGCCCAAAGACGTGGCTGAGCGGCAGCAAATTCAAGAACCTAACCGGATGCACCCACCGCTCATACTTAAAATACCGCTGCATCTCCCGCTCCAGCGGAGCAATGTTAGCCAGCACATTGCCATGGGTGATTACTACACCCTTCGGCTCAGCTGTAGTCCCCGAAGTAAACACGATCTGCAGCGTGTCATCGCGCCCTGTCGGCAACGAAGATTGATCAGGAGATTGGTCGAGGGTGCCCCGTCCTTGTCGCGTTCTTTGCGACAGGGCGGGGATTTTGACTTCCTCAAGGACTACCACAGGAACTGAGCCTGCGATGCTCTCCGCCGCATGCCGCCGCGAACAAACCCAAAGCTTCGCCTCAACCTGCCCCGCAACCCGCCCAGCAAACTCCGCCGAAGCCCCATCGTCCATCGGAACCACAACCACCCCGCGCAAAGCGCACCCAAAAAACGCAGCAACCCACTCCGCCGAGTTCTCCCCCCACAGCATCACTCGCTCACCTCTGCGAATCCCCCGCGCCTCCAACTCAGAGGCAAACTGCAACGACATCTCCAAAACCTGCCCGTAAGTGAACCACTCCATCCGATACCCACACTGCTGCCCATAAGCGCGCTCCTCGCGGTGCGCTCGAAAGTTCGCCAGGAAAAACTCTGCTATGGATTCAGCCATGGAGTGGAGATAGAGGCGCTTGCCTCCAGGCAAGTTTAGTAGCAGAAGGGAATAATCGCACAATTGCTTGGACGCCGATTTAGCCGTAACATGAAGCCGAAATGAGACGACTCTCGTTACTGTGCCTCAGCTCTTTTGTGTTGCTGCCCTGTCTTTCGATTGGCCAGATGTCGACGCTACCAGCAGCGCAGGCCATCGCGGACCTTCCGGGCCAGCCGAAAAACCCGGCGATCTCTTCCCAGATGACGGCGATCTGGCAGGGTGGTCTACAGTATCGGAACACTGCAGACGTGAAAGGCCCGGTCGTCAGCGTGGAGCGCGAGGAAACTCAGTCACCGAACCAAAACCCTAACCCATATCACGCCACGACTGCCATGAAGTTCGACGACGATGGTCACTTAATCAAGTCCGCGTATGAGGATTCCCTACGCGTATCGACGACGATCAATGTCTGGGAGAACGGAAAGCTGCAAAGCCAAAACGTTACCCATCATTCAAAAAACGGGAAATGTTCTGACTCGAATGAGTGGCGACGTTGGACCTACGACAAGGATGGTCGCCTTTCTGAGTTTAAGGTGGGCCGCGACGGTCAAGCAACGAATGATTACGTCAACTTCAAGTATGACGCAAAAGGCAGGACTCTTGGATACGAGTTTTACGCGCAAATCTTGACGGAAATCTCCTACGCAGGCAACAAGATTACCTTGAGCCAGTTGCGGAAGTATCTGCGACACAAGTTCTTCGAGCAGGTTCAGACCGTCGATGACAAGGGGCGAGTAATTGATTTGAGGGTCTCTGACGGGAATCCATTGAAGCTTTGGTACCATGTGAGCTTCAAGTATGACGATAAGGGCCGCGTGGTTGAGCAGTCCACCGACCCGTTTAAGCTGGGATCTGGCGACGACGATTCCCCGATTCCGGGCAAGCTGGTTGTCAACTATGATGACGAAAGGCACTCCGGGGAGCAGAGATTCTACGATACCGATGGAAAACTGGCTCTTCACACGACCTTTGAGTTCGACCGTGACGGAATCTTGACCAAGCTCCGCGTACTTGACGCATCGGGTGAGGAGCAAACAGGGTCAGAAATTTTCGTTGATCCTCAGCACAAATCGAGCATACGCCCGGGAAACGTGGAGTGGGAGATCATCTACGACGACCACGGCAATTGGACGGAACGACGTCGCTGGTTCACTCCCGCAGATGGAACCCCTAGAATCATGACCCGACTGATCCGGCAAACAATTACCTATCGATAACGCCGGTTACTCCCGCCCCACCCCCAACGCATCCGCCACCCGATTTATATAATTAAACCACGAAGCGATCAACGTAATCTGCAGGATCCCGCGATCGTCAAACCCCGCCGCCCGCAGCCCCTCAATGTCATCTTTCCAGCACTTGGTAGCGTCCTTGGTCAGCTTCACCACATAATCCAGCATCACCCGCTCCTGCGGCGTGATGGGAGCCGTCGTGTAATCTTTCTCCAGCGCCTCCACCAGCTCTTTATCCCGCGTCACCCTCCGCAGAAACTCTGCGTGCGACTCGATTCAATACTTGCACCGGTTGGTCACCGAGACCATGGTGGTAATCATTTCATGCTGCCGCCGGCTCAGCGGCAACTCCGGCGACATCAGCGCCCCAAACGTGGCGAACGAGTGAAAGAGCGCGTCCGGAATCAGCGTATGCGAGCCCACAATCGACGACCCTCCGGACTCATCGGGATGCACCGGCTCGAAATACTCCTTCGGATACAGCCCCTTCTGCGCCTCGATTGCCTTCCGCAGCTTCTCGTCGGCTTCCGACATCGGTATGGTTCTAATCCAGGTCATGAGTGACTTCCTCCATCGAGCCCCGCTCAATTTTTGCAAAACCCAGGCCTCGAACCGTGCCCTAAGATTCCAAAGACTGAAAACCTAGCTCAGGCACTAAAGCGCTCGCACATCTGCCACAGCTTAGGGCACGACTAAACGTCGTTTCCCTCCTGACCCCCCAGATCAGGGTCTCTCCGCAGGATGCGAGTCGCGCCCTTTCAACAGCGTTGGCGGAAGATTACACTTTTCCGCGCACCTCGCCACATAGCGCTTTTGTACTAGAAAGCCGCCACTCCATCGGTTTCACCGCTGATTCCGAAGGTAACCCATTCGTACACTCCCTTTTGGTAACCCTTGGTAACCATGCACTTCCCCCCTCCCAGCCGTACAATTGCCCTTGTCCGATCGGCCATCTCTAAAAAAGGGAGTTTGGCCAACCTGACGTTTCCCCCGGGCAGTACTTCCCAGGAGCCGTCATCAGATTCTTGATGCGGAAGTTTCTCGGTTAGAAGATCGCCGATAAAACCAGCGGCTGGAGTTCGTACTCATATGGCGTTCGGTTTCGGGTTCAACAAACAAAAGGTTCTCAGCTCTGCGGAGAAGTATGTCCAGCAGGGCAAGATGCAAAACGCCATCGCCGAGTACGAAAAGGTCCTCAAAGCGGATCCCAAGGACCTCACCGTTACCAATACCGTTGGCGACCTTTACTCCCGCCTCGGCGAAGCCGACAAAGCCACCGAATGTTTCAAGACAGTAGGCGATGCCTATGCCACACAGGGCTTCACGGTCAAGGCCATCGCCATGTACAAGAAGATCAGCAAGCTCAAGCCCTCTCTTGAGAGCGTGCTGAAGCTGGCGGAGCTCTATACCCAGCAGGGACTTTTCAATGATGCCCGCGCCCAGTACCTGCAGGTTGCGGAAGAATTCCTGAAAGCCGGCGAACTCGAAAATGCAGTCCGCATCTTCCAGAAGATTCTCGAGATGGACCCGGAAAACACCGCCATGCGCGTCCGTCTGGCGGAAGTCTACGTGCGGCTGGGCAAGAAGAATGAAGCCTGGCAGATTTTCTCCGCCGCTGCCGAGACCCTGCGCTCCAAAGGCTCGACGAGCGGGGCAGAAGAAGTTTTGCAGCGCATGCTCACCCTCGATCCCGGCAACGGCTATGCGCTGCTCATGCAGGGCCGCAATCTGCTCGAAGCTGGCGATGCCGAAGCTGCCATCGAATCACTGCAGAAGGTTTCTGATCTCGACTCTAATCCCGATGGCCTGCGCGATCTGCTGAAGGCGTACCTGAAGACTGGCCGCCTTTCGGATGCGGGCACTCTTGCGAGCAAGCTCCTGACCGTCCACAACGACCTGGCGTCGATCTCGACCTTTGCCGACGCCCTCATGCAGGCCGGGCAATTCGAGAATGCACTCCAGGTTTACGATCAGCATGCGGAGCGTCTTCTGGCCGAAGATTCCGACAAGGTTCTGAAGAACCTGCACTCCGTCATCGGCCATGTGCGGGACAATCCCGCTTCGCTCGAAAAACTTCTCGATCTGTTTCACAAAGCCGGTGAGACCACGCACATCACCGAAGTCACCGAGTTGCTGGCTCACGCCTCGGTGCAGTCCGGCGACCTGGCCCGGGCCCGCGATCTTTATCAAAAGCTCGCGACCATGGAGCCCGGCAATCCCCTGCACATGAGCAACTATCAGCAGGTGGCCGGCCAGATCGGCGGCGACTCCGGGGCCAGCATCATCTCCCCGGAAGAAGCGGCCGTCATGGTTGATGAACTGGAAGCGACTTCTCCATCGATCCACCAGCACTATTCCGATGCCGTCGCTCTCGCGGTTCGTTCCGCGCTCACTGATGCAGAGCTCTTCATTTCGTATAACATGCCAGCTAAGGCGCTGGGACCGCTTATGGCAGCACTGCCACAAGCGCCGAGCGATCTGCGGCTGAATCAGCGTCTAGCCGCCTTGTACACGCGAGCCTCGAGTTTCGCAGAGGCCGGCGTCTGCTGCCGCACTCTGCAGAACGTTTACTCCGAAGCCGGGTATCCGGAAGAAGCCACGCGTTACGGTGAGCTTGCCGCACGTTACGAGGACCGCTCCTCCGCAGTCGTTCTTCCCGATCCCGTGATCGAGGAAGCCACTTCATCGGACGAATCACCTTCCGAGATTTCAGTCGACGCTCCAGACTCGGCGCCCTGGCCAACTACCTCCGCCCAACCTGCCGAAGATCAGGAATTTGCTGTCGTTAGCGATCCCGGCGAAGACCAGGAAAACACACAAAACGGCGAAGAGGCCTCGCCCGTTGCCGAATCTCAGGCCGGTCCAGCTGAGATCGATCTCTCCTCGGAGTGGGATGATTCGCTGACGATTGAAGCCGACGCGCCGACTGCCGAAGCCTCTGAAGTTGAGGTCGCCGATTCTGTAGGCGATCATGAAGTACCCGCCGGCAACCTGGGCGAAGCAGCGCCCGATGACGGGAAGGTCGCCGAGACTGTCGAAGAAATCCGCTTTTACCTCGAGCATGGCATGCCCGAGCAGGCCTCGTCCGCTTTCGAAAAGCTTCAAGCGATCACCCGCGACGGAGCCACGCTGTCCGCCCTGCGTGCCGAAATCGCAGCTGCGGCGCAGCAGGGCGCGGCAGTAGAAGAAGTATCCACAGTCGAAGCTGTTTCCGAATTCAGCATCGACGAGCCTTCTGCCGAGTTCGCCATTGAGGAAATTCCGGAGGCGGCTACCGAGGAATCTCCGGCAGTCGAGGAAGAAACCGTTCCCGAACCACAGATCGCTACAGTCGAAGCGGCTGCTCCGCCGGCTCTAGATGCTGAGCCCGCGCCGTCTGAACCTCCCGTTACCGAGCCTTCCATCACCGAGCCTCCGATCACCGACCCTCCTGTCGCGCCGGGCGTCCTTCGGGAGTTCGTTTCCGACCTTGAATCTTCCCTGGGCGACAGCTTCCTTCCGGGAACGATTTCGCACGAAGCCGAGCCTGCGGCAGAGCATGCATCGACTCAAGCCCACGACTCAGACTTTGAACTCCAATCTGAAGGTGGGCCCCGTGGCCATGTTCCTGAACTTGAGCCCATCGGGAACGCCAAGCCCACTTCCTTCGGCGTGCCCCAAACTGAGGTCATTGGCGAGTTCGTGGCAGATTTGGAAGCCTCCCTTGGTGAGGACTTCCTAAAAGATGCTCCAGTCGTGGAATCTGAGCCTGAACTGAAGAATCGGGCTGAGCCTCAGATTAAGACCCCCGTCGCTTCGGTTCCGGCGCAGCAATGGCCGACGCCCGCGCCCGTTGCCCCGCTTACCGCCCCAGTGGCCGCAGCGGCGGCAGCTTCCTCTGGTGCGTCGGCAGCTTCCCCGCAAACCCCGGTCCCAGTTCCGCAACGGCCGGCGCCGGTTTTGCCCAAGCCGCAGGTTTCCCCAGTGCTTCCCGGCGCAGCAAGTGCTCCCGCAGCCAAGGCGTCTCCCTTCGGCGAAGAGGCTGGTGTGGACCTCGCGGAAATGTTCGGTGAGCTCAAACACGACCTGGAAGCCGGTTCATCCACCACCGAGGAAGATCCTGAGACCCACTACAACCTTGGCATCGCCTTCCGCGAAATGGGCCTGCTCGATGAAGCCATTGGCGAATTGCAGAAGACCTGCCAGGCCGTCGATCGCGGGCATCCTTTCTCGCAAGTCATGCAAACTTATACCTGGCTGGCCCAGTGTTTCCTCGACAAAGGGGTTCCTGAGGCCGCGATTCGCTGGTACCAGAAGGCTCTTAACGCCCCCGGCATCGATGAAGAAACGCGCACTGCTTTGCACTACGAGCTGGCCGCCGCCTATGAGCTCGCCGGCGACAAACCCTCCGCGCTCAAGAATTTCATGGAAGTTTACGGCCGGAACATCGATTATCGCGACGTTGCCGAGCGCATCAAGCCCCTGAAGTCGTAGAATAACCCGATGGGTTTTGTCCCTCACTTTTTCTTCCAGCGTTCGATAATGCGGCGTTCGATGAAGCGGCGCTCGGTGAATGAGCGTGTGGGTACCCTCGTCCGTCTTGGCATCACAATCCCGCTGCAGCGGGGCACTCGGTGACCATCGATCCTAAATCGCCGGTCGAAAGTGGTGCGGCTGCGCCCGCTCAACCTGCGCCGGCGCGGACCGAAACAGCCACCACGCTCCTCGATCCCCCGCCCCCCGCTCCCGTGATGCCAGAGCCCGGCGGTCTGCGACTCTGGCTGCACCGCAGTTCCGTCTTTCTTTTCGTACTGATCAGTGCCGTCGCCGGCGTTCTGCTGGTTATCCTGCCCTGGACCGACGAGTGGACCGACAACTATCTTCTGCTTTGGTTTCCCTGGCTGCGCACTTTTGTTTCAACCGGCTTTTTCCGCGGTCTTTGCAGTGGTTTGGGATTGCTCGACATTTGGATTGGCTTCTGGGAAGCTCTTCATTACCACGAACACCAATAGCCTCGAGCGCTTAGAGGGTCGCCTTGCGCCTTGGCACATGGTTTCTGTAACGCTGATTTCATAATGCTGGATTTCAGGACGTGAGTCTTCTCCATGGTCGATAAGCTCGAACCCGCTCCGCTGGCTTACAAGAACGAACCTTTTCTTAACAGTCCCGACGGACGCATTCTCCGCATCCTGTCGGAGTATCAGGAACCGCTGTCGCGCTTTCGCCGCGAACAGATTCAGGACACCGTCGTATTTTTCGGCTCGGCCCGTTTTCAGGGAGGGGATGCCGCAAAGAAAAATCTCGCCGAAGTCGAGAGAAACGGAGCCAACACTCCCGCCCCGCAACAGGAGAAGAACCTGAAGCAAGCCTTGGCTGCGGTCGATATGGCCCGTTACTACGAAGACGCCCGGCGGCTGGCCCATCTTCTCACCGAGTGGTCCATTCAGATACCCGCCCGCCGCCGCCGCTTCGTCGTTACCACCGGCGGTGGCCCTGGCATCATGGAGGCGGCCAATCTTGGCGCTCACGAAGCCGGAGGCAAGAGCATTGGTCTCAACATCAACCTGCCGTTCGAGCAGAATCCCAATTCCTACATTACGCCTGCGCTCAACTTTGAATTTCACTATTTCTTCATGCGCAAGTTCTGGTTCGCTTACCTCGCAAAGGCGCTGGTAATATTCCCTGGAGGCTTCGGAACCATCGACGAACTCTTCGAAATCCTTACCCTCGCCCAAACCGACAAGCTGGCGAAGAAAATTCTCGTCGTCATTTACGGGAGCGAATACTGGCACCGCATCATGAACTTCCAGGCCTTTGTCGACGCCGGCACCGTCTCTCCAGAGGATCTCGACCTGTTTAAGTTCGTCGATACGCCAGAAGATGCCTTCACCTTCCTCCGCGAAGGCCTGACCGAACATCACCTCGGCGGCCAGCCCAAGAAAGAAAAAGAACAAGAAGTCCTGCCTGAGATCGCGAAAACCCGCCCGTGAAGGCTCGGGCGTCTGCTTTTTGCTCTAGACTGAAACTTGATGGCCGAGAGCTGCCTTCTCTATTACATCACCGACCGCGCCGCCTTCCCCGGTGACGAACGCGGGCGCCGCCGCTGCCTTGTCGACAAAATCGCCGAAGCTGCGATCCACGGCGTGGACTACATCCAGCTCCGCGAGAAAGATCTCCCCATCCGCGAACTCGAGTCGCTTGCCCGTGAAGTGATGCAAATCATCCTTGAGCAGAAAACTGAGAGTCGAGAACCGAGAACTGTGCTGCTGATCAACTCACGCACTGATGTAGCTCTATCCGCCGGGGCAGACGGCGTTCACCTCCAATCGAACGACATACTCCCCCAGGAAGTTCGAGCCGCATGGAGAACTGGAGCGTATGGCGCGGGAGAGCCACTGATAGGCGTCTCCTGTCACTCTCCACAAGAAGCAGTCCAGGCTGCCGCGAACCAAGCCGCCTTCGCCGTCCTGGCCCCTGTCTTCGAAAAGAAAGACGCAGCGGCGACTAAACCCGCCGGCCTTGATGCTCTCAGCCAGGCTTCCGACTCTGGCATTCCTGTGCTTGCACTGGGAGGGGTAACTTTGCAGAATGCCGAATCGTGCTTGCGAGCGGGTGCCGCCGGCATCGCCGCAATCCGCCTCTTCCAGGAAAACGACATCGCGACCATCGTAAGCACATTGCGCGGCTGACCGCTGCCATCGCGATGACCGCAAGAAAAAAGGCCACGCCGGTTTGCGGCGCGGCCTTCTCTAAAACAAACTACTGTGCCGGAGTGGCCGGAGGAGCAGGAGCCGGGGGAGCCGCCGCCGTAACTTCCGGAGCCGCCGTCGGATTGATCTTCACCGTGGCCAGAATTTTCTCCAGCCGCTGGAAGACTTCGTCAGGATCCACGTGTTTGCCACCGTCGGTCTCGACGCCAGTCGTCGCAACTCTGAGCGCAAATTCGTAACACGCCCCGTTTTCGAAGACATGGTAGTACTTTGACGCCTCCTCGCGAGTCCCTTGACTGGCAAGGCTTTCAGAGGATGCGAGTTCCATGTCGCCAATGATCAGCTTCGAGGGCTGCGCGACGGGAGCTGCAGCATCGGGCGGCGCGCCAGGCTTAGCCTCCGAGAATTCGCCGCACTGTTCCGCAGTGAGCGATTTGTTAAAGCTGACATTGAAAAACGCCGTGGCCAAGTCGCCGTTGGGATAAGCAGACTCAGGCAATGTAACAGCCGCGACGGCAAATCCGCCCGGTTGCACAAAGTCCATCGGAACCGGATCGGACGAAACCAGTTCATCCGCGGCATCACCGGTCTTGAGGATGTATTTCCGTGGGTATTTGAACGACACGCCGGAAGTCTTGTCCGCATACACTAACATCGCCGGCGCCTTATGGACCACTTTCTTGTGTACGGGCTGGGCGGCAGTCTGCACTGCATTCGCAACCGGTGCGGTCGCCGGAGCAGTTATGGCCGGGGAGGGCGCCGGAGTCGTCGCCGACTGGTTGTCAGTACTTGCGGGTTTAGGTTTGTCGCTGAAACATCCGACGCCGATCGAACAAACAAGCAAGAGCGCGGCGAATACCAGCGTGCTGGTGGTGTTATCGAAGTTGGTTTTGCCCCAGACAAGTGAGCTGAGAATTGCTGGGCTGGTGCGAGACGCTTTGTTGCTGAACAGATTGATGCGGGTCATGGTTGGTCACCTCCTGCTGCTAAGCAGCACTGGTGAGATTGCAGGGAGGTGGCCAAACGGCGAGGTGTTGATTTTGCTGGGATTGGAGCGGCTCGATGCTCAAGGATTCGTGGTGAGCCGAACACAATGTGGCGTGCGGAACACGGCTGAAAGTTACTAAGGCCTATGCGGCCCCCACACGCCGAATCAGATCCTCCTGCTCGGCCTTACTCTCAGCGCCGATCGTAAACGCGTCAAGCACGCCCAGCGACAACGCATAGCGCAGCGCCTCCGACTGCCGATCGCGCAGATCTCCCTGACCCAGAATCTGCATCCCGACCACGGCTTTTCCTGCGGCCTTCATCTCGCGCAAGACGCCGACCACCGTCTGCGGATCAGCGTCCATGTGCGAGCCGATGGGGTTGATGCGCGCGAGATCGATCTCCACCCGCGGCGACTTCGCCGCCGCCCGCAGCGCTTCGATGCTATGGCAGGAGCAGCCGTGAACACGAATGATCCCCTTCTGCTTCGCTTCAGAGAGAACGTCCATCACTCCTCGAAAACGCTCAGTCCAATCGGCTTCGGTGAGGCAATGCATCAGGCAAATGTCGAGATAGTCGACGCGCAGCTCCCGGCGGAAGCGGTCGAGATCGGCGCGAGCCGTCGCGGGGTCGCGTGCCCAGGTCTTCGTGAGCACAGTGACTTTATCGCGGGGGACATGCTTGAGCGCCTCGGCAACATGAGGATGGCTTCCATAAGAATCGGCGGCGTCGAAGAAGCGCAGGCCGTTGTCGTAGCCATTGAGCAGAAGATCAGAGAGTCCTCTCACGCCGAGAGCGGTCTGGTTCGAGTGATGGCCGGAGCCGACCGTGCCTGTGCCCATGGCGAGACGGCTCGTCTTAATCCCGGTACGGCCAAGCGTGACAGTGTCGGAGGCCGCGAACTTACCAAGAGGATTCTGGGTTGCCAGAGCGGCCAGAAGACTTCTTGAGGTGAGCCAGGCAGCTCCCATGCCCGAGGCAGAGCGAATGAGGAATTCGCGGCGATGCATAAAGCTCTCCTGCGACAACGGAACTCTTATGATACTCCGGTCGCAGCGCTCATTCGAACTGCTTCCGAAATGCCGCAAGCTGTTCCCGCATGTCCGCAACTTCTCTTCTCAGTTCCGCTACTTCGGCCTCGAGGCGTGTGATGCCGTTGCTCTCAGCCAAAGCGCCGGGAACGACGCGTGCCATTGCGGAGTCAACCGGAGGGACGTCTCCCGAAAAAAGATGCATGTAACGCGATTCTTTCGTGCCCGGCTGCCGCGGCAGCACAGCTACCAGAGGAGGTTGGCGCTGGCTAAGGCGGTCGAGCGTCGCATGCACATCCTCCAGCGCTTCAAACCGATACATGCGCTCGGCTCGTCCGCGAAGTTCGCCCGGCGTTTGCGCCCCGCGCAGCAACAACACGCATAGAATCGCGGTCTCGCGGCGATCAAAGTTGAAAACTTCCTGTAACCTGTGCTCGTACTTCATCACCCGGCTGTCAGCACCGCTCGCAGGCCCGGCCAGCCGTTGTGCTTGCAGCGAGTCCAGAGCCGCGCGCACCGCTTCCTCTTCGAGCGCCATCACCGGGTCGCGATTGTTCTTCTGGTTGCAAGCATTCACCAGCGCGTTCAGCGACAACGGATAGTAATCCGGAGTGGTGATGTCTTTTTCAATCAGGGAGCCCAGCACCCGCACTTCCACATCATTCAGAAGATCCACACCCACCCACCGTTGAAATGATTCGTTCGAAGGTTTGCTGCAAGAATTCTACTGCAGTCTCCAGCGGCGGCGAGCAAGGGGATTCTTTAGAACAACGCCGTCGGGCGCCGTTTCCAGGGCTTGCCTTTCTCGGTCGACACCTTCTCCATGTCGCCAACATACGCGCCGGTCTGCGTAAGGACGTGGTGCAGGTCGTTACCGACGCTGATAAATGTGAAGCCTTTTTCCAGAAACTCGCCGACGCGCGCCGTACCAAACAAAAACAAGCCGAGGATCACCCCATTCTTATGAGCATGTTCTATCAGCTTCTTCGTCGCCGCATCCAGTTCGGGAGAAGTATACATGTGGGGAAACTCGTACTTGTTGTACAGTCCCATCGACATGCATAGATCGTTCTGGCCAAGGAAAAGAATGTCGACGCCGGGCACGGCAGCAATCTCGGCGATGTTCTCGATGCATGAGGCAGTTTCGACCTGCAGCGCGACGATGCCGTCATTGTTGAAATTGCCCGCATAGCCAAGCAATCCCGCTTTGTTCATGCTGCGTTGCGGAAAATAAACCGAGCGCGTCCCTACCGTTGGATACTTGGTGCAACTGATCGCCTGGCGGGCTTCTTCGGCGGTGTTGATGTAGGGAACCAGCACACCGTCGGCGCCCAGATCCAGCGCCTGCTGGATCCCAGGCCGGTCGTTGTATGCGCCCACTCGTACCAATGACTTGGCGCCGCCGTTGGCAATCCCGCTCAACATCGCCGAAAGCTTTTCGTTGTGCATCGGTCCGTGCTGCGTATCGACAAGCAGCCAGTCGTATCCGCTGTGGGCCAGCTGCTCGGCCACCGTGGGACTGTGGGAATTCAAAAACAACCCCATCTTTGGAGTTCCCTGCCGCAGTTGTTTCTTGAATTCGGAACCGCTGAGAGTCGTATCTGGCATGCGATTTTCTCCCTATAACGAAAGTCGAATTGTGTAGTCTACCGCAGTCGGCAGCTGAACCGGCGCAGGGAAGCGAATTGTTTTGCCGAATCGTGACCGAGGGACACGCGGTCGACAACTTGGTATAGTTCTCGGGGAAGTGGATCGCGTCGTTCGTTGCCGGCGAAGGAGCGAAAATGAGGCTGCTGTTGAACTGGGTTCTCAGTGCGTTGGCAGTTTGGATTGTGGCGCACGTCGTGCCGGGAGTTTCGGTCAGCGGTCCCATGGCAGCGCTGATTGCCGCGCTCGTGATCGGCTTCATCAATGCCACCATAGGTGCACTCTTGAAGATCCTGACGTTCCCGATAACTCTGTTGACACTGGGACTCTTTTGGCTCGTGATCAACGCACTGATGCTGAAGCTCGCGTCAGCGCTGCTGGCGCCCGGTTTTCAGGTCCGGACGTTCATGGCCGCATTCGTCGGTGCAATCCTGCTCAGCCTGGTGAACATGCTCTTGAAATGGCTGGTCAACCCGCCGCGGGAGCGCGACTAGACCATAAGGCATTCCGCCTCCACAAAGAGCGAACAATCCGTGATCTGCATGAAAGGTCTGAAAGACAAACGCATCCTCATCACCGGAGGCGCCAGCGGAATTGGTGCAGCCACGGCGGCGCGCTTTCTGGACGAAGGCTCGCTTGTCTGCGTTCTCGACCGTGATGCCAACGCGTGCGCTGCTCTTCGTCATCGACTACCAGAAATCGCCGCGGCGATCATTGCCGACGTCACCGATCTGATGCAGGTGGAAGCTGCATTCGCCGAGGCGGTTCGCAGAATGGGCGGAATCGATGTCCTGATCAACAATGCCGGCATCAGCATTCGCCACAACTTCCTCGACATCACGCCCGAGGAATGGGATCAGGTGATTGCTGTGAATCTCACCGGCGTTTTCTACGTGGCGCAGACCGCCGCGCGCCATATGATGGAGCGGGGTAGCGGCGTCATTCTGCAAACCGCTTCGACCAATGGAGTAATGGGCTATCCCTACTACGCCGACTACAATGCCACCAAGGCGGGAGTAATCGAACTAACGAAGAGCATGGCGCTTGAACTCGCGCCCAAGGTTCGCGTGTGCGCAGTGGCTCCGGGATATGTGCTCACACCGATGCAGCGTGTGGAGTACACGGACGCCATGCTCGAGGAAGTGAACAATAAGATTCCTCTCCGCCGCCATGCCCAGCCGGAAGAGATCGCGGCGCTATTCGCATTTCTTGCCTCTGATGATGCAGCTTACGCCACCGGCCAGGTGTATACCCTTGACGGCGGCGAAATATCGGGCGGATTGGCCAGCCGTTAGCAAAAACAACTTTGTTCCTTCGTTGGCGCAGCGCTTCAGCGTTGGGATAGCCTGTCTGAGAGACGGCTTAGGCCGCTGAGGTGCCTATGCGCACAAAGTTTCTCATCCCCTAGCGAATCGCGCCGCAAGCCGGCCGAGTCGCACCAGCCGGTACAGAGGGAAGAGCGTTTTGGGCAAACCGACAGCTTCCCACTCACCGGGGCCGGGGGTAAAAGTTAGGCGTGTAAGGAATCGGATTCGGTCCGCCCGGCGCTCGCGCAGTTTCATCATGAGCCGGAAATACGAAAGCTGCTGCTCCCCGTACGAAACTCCGATAGCCATGTCGGCGCCGATTTTTTCTGCAAACATCTGCGCAGCGGGATCAGCCAGAACTGCATTGTGGACTGGTTCCGGAATTCCCGCTGCCAGCAGGCGGTGTGTCAATAGCAGCGTGATATGAAGAATCCGCTCGATACCGAGCTCCCGGGCCTGCGACTGAACCAAAGCCCAATTTAAGTTTTCCGACTTCGCAATCTGCCTGATGTCGCAGAGCCAGATCAGCCGTCCCCAAACATGTTTCGCGGCATGCACCGAGAGCACCAGTAACAGGTCTTCAGGCGAAGGTGTTTTCACTGTCCGCCCCGCAACTGCGACGTTCACCGCTCGTTCGAACAATCCATCCATGTTGAAGTCGACCGCGTAGAAGCGCGGTTGTAATGCCCACTGTAACTCGAGCAGATTACGTCCCGCGGAACTGTCGAATGTGCATTCGTATCCCGATGTAACGTAAGCTTCCTCGGCATTTTCAGGGATGGGCACTCGCGGTGTGTAGCCCAGATCGCAAACTGCGCGCTTGATGCGCGTTACGTCGTGCCTGCGGACGAATAAGTCCAGGTCACCGGACTGCCGCATCGCCATGTCTCCGTAGTAGACCTCCGACAGCACGAGACCTTTGTAGGGAATCACATCAACGCCCAGCGCATCAACGCAATCCAGGATGCGAATTAGTTCGCGCGCCAGAAAAAGCGACTTGTGAATATTCCGTTCATAACTCCGGCGAAGCAGCGCCAACGTCGAAGAGGGAACAAAACCGCACAAGCGCGAGAGGTTCCGATACAGGAGCGAAGATGTGCCGTGATGATCCGCGAGACGGAGAACAGTTTCCCATTCGACTGGTTTGTCCTGCGAGGACTGCTTCAATAGCGACTCGAGGCCTAGGAGATCGCCCTCGCGGGGATCGACAGAACTGGCGGCCAGCAAAATATCCCACTCAAGCGCCCCTGAAGTAGCTGGCACTGGACTCTGAGCAGAAGTGGCGGATTCGCTAACCTGATCCACTGTACCGCGCCATCTTAACAGGGCAAGGCGCGACTTCGAACAGCTGAGATGGGCGAAGTTCCGGCTTACCTCCGCGCCCCGAACGTTACTTCCGTCACCCCAGTGAAGCGCTTCTCACACTCATGTCAGGTCCTGCTTCTGTCACACTAGGACCTTGGGCAGTGCGAGTTCCCTCAGGATTGACGCAGATGGAAATATCTACACCGAAAGCGACCAGGCGCAGCACTCGATTGCGCGTGGAGATTCCTATCACCGTAACCAGCCTGGACCGCAAGCATCCATTCTGTGCCGAGTGCGTGGCCCTGGTGGTGAGCTTGCAGGGCTGCGGATTCCGCGCTTCTCAAGCCTTGCCGATCGAAACTCCCGTACTGCTGAGTGATCTGCCGGGCGGAGGAAGCGCGTCCGCCTGCGTCGCAAATTGCCTGCCACTGGGCAATGACGGAAGGTATTTTCTTATTGGCGTGTCGCTCTACAACCACGGGAATGTATGGGGAATTGCCGACCCTCCGGAGGATTGGAAGGGCGCTCCTAATCCCGCCGTTCCCTCCGCTAGCAGCGGAAGCCTGACGCCAGCCAAAAGCAAGGACGCATGGCCCTACAATCTTTTCTCAGGCCATAGCGAAGCCGATCTGAGAAGAAAATAGCCCCTGATGGTAGGCGTCACGAAGGCCTCACTTCAACCGGGCCGCCCGCGTTTGAGTATACGAAGGGTTGTGTGGTCTCCCGTTCTTTCGTAATCTCGCTGCGCGTTTGACGAAATGTCATACTCTGGATCACTATGTCGCAGACACCAGAATCGGTCGAGGCGGCCGCATCCTCTGTCGGGGAGACCGCTGCTCAAGAGCAGCAGCGGCCGTTTCGCGTCAAGCTTCGCGGATCGGTGCTTACGCTTATTCGACTGCCCAACCGGCGCGAGGTGCGCGGCAAACTGAATCAACTTTCCACCACTGGCGGCTTGATGCACCTGGAAAAGCCGCTCGACGAAAAGCTAGCGGTCGAGGTGATCTTCCAACTCGGCGACGCCACTGTCCGCGAAAACGCACAGATGTTGTTCCCCATGTGGGCTACGCAGGGCTGGCTTCAGCCTTTCCGCTTTGTCGAACTGCCTGAGGCAAGCAAGAATGCGCTGGAAGCCAGTTTGCGGTTGCTCGTTCAGCGCCAGCAAGAACCTACTGTCTGAGTCAGCCTATCTCCCGCATCCTGAAATCTCCGGTGTGCAAAAGCCGCCAGTCGGCGGCCTTTGCCGGGCTTATCTCGTCAATCTTACGGCTTGTAGACAATCACCCCGAAGGTTCCCGGTACGTTGTTATTTGGGCCGACGGTAAAGAAAAGCTGGTTCCTGCCGCCGTTGTTCGCCGGTACGACGATGTCAAGAGTTTGTTGTTCGGCAGATATACCAGTTTGGGTCTTTCACCCGCAGAAAATGTTATAAGCTCGTTCCTATGACCCCTACGGGAAGGTAATGCAAACTCGCGATTTCATTTTCTGGGAAGTCGATACGCAAGCGGACTTTATGCTGCCCGGTGGCAAGCTCTACGTGCCCGGCGCCGAGCGCTTGCTCCCCAAGATTCGCCGGCTCACCGACGCCGCCCGCCAGGGCCGCGTCTTTCTGGTCTCGCATGGTTGTTATCACACCCAGGATGATCCCGAGTTTCAGACTTTCCCGCCGCACTGCGTCAAAGGCACGGCAGGCTCTGCATATGTTCCAGAGGCGCTGACAGAGAAGGTCATCACCGTGTCGAATGAGGTCTCGGCAACGCTGCCGCGCGATCTTGCGCAGTATCAGCAGATTCTCCTCGAAAAACAGACCCTTGACATCTTCCAAAGCCGGCACGCCGGAGAACTTGTGAAGCGATTGAGGTACGATGCCGAATTCGTTGTTTTTGGCGTGGTGACGGAATATTGTGTTCGTTTCGCGGCAAAGGGCTTGCTCGAGCGTGGCCGCCGCGTCTCCGTGGTTCAGGACGCGATTGAAACTCTAAAGGCCGAGGATGGGCAACGCACCGTGGCCGAACTGAAAGCGCAGGGGGCAAAATTCATCAGCACGGAGCAGGCTCTGGCACTACTCAATGCTCCGAAATAGCAGATCATCCGTCTGACGCCCATCTCTGTCACTATGGAAAGCGCACATCCAGGCTGTAAATCTCCTGCGTGCTTCGATCCCGCATCAGGAGCGGCGAGTCATCGGGCGCCAGCCCCACCCAAAACTCCCACGGATCGAATCCGCGCGGAACGTCCTTCACGCTGAACAATCGTTCCATCTTGCCATCCAAACTTACACGCACGATGTCGTCGGTTTTGTCGGGATAGTCTTCCGCATATAAATACTTCCCATCGTGTGACCAGTTCTCGAAGGCAAAGAGCGACCGCGCAAGCGGTGACCAGCTTTTCTTTTGCATGTCATAGAGCATCAGTTCGGTCGAGTCCGAGGAGAGGGCTGCCATGTAACGGCCGCTTGGCGAGCAGCGTGGACTGAATAAATCCTCCGAGCCCGGTACGTCTGAAATCTGAGACGTCTTCAGGTCGGCGATATGAATGTTGGATCCGGCCGCGTTCTTGTATTCCAGCCAAGGCATCCCCGCAAATACGATGGAATCGCCTTTTTGCGTCCACGAGGGATCGCCCTGATTACGATCACCCTGGTCGTGGTGTCCCGCAGTCAGTTCACGCGGCGTGCCGCCCTCGGAGGGCATCACATAAATCTTCCACGGCCTTCCAGGAAGCGATGCCATAAAGGCAATCTGGCTTCCATCTGGCGACCAGCGCGGCATATGCGCCTGCATCGGCGCGAAGGTAAGCTGCGTTCGCGAACTGCCGTCGGGCTTGCTGCGCCACAGCGTGAGTTCCGGATGCGCCACGTAAGTAATCCACTCGCCGCTGGGCTGTATGTCGGCCTCGCCCGCCGAAACGCCTGGGAAGTAAATGGAGAACTGCGACTTGCCTCCCAGCTGGATCAAGTCAAACCGCCGTTGCTGGCCGATCACGAACAACTTCTTCCCATCAGGGCTCGGAGTTGGATTGCTGAACATGAGCGGACCGACGGTGAGCTGTGTTGGTTCAGCACCGGCCTTGCGAAACCCCAGGTTGTTAACCCACGATCCGCCCTCGCGAAGCGCCCAGATGTTCTGCGTGTGATCCCGAGTCGACTCGAACAGAAAATATTCTCCGTCCGAGGTCCACGCTCCGCCAAATTCCTCCGCGGGCTTGTTCCAGTCCGGTAAAACGGGATGCAGATTCTTGCCTTCGGCTGAAACCTCCCATAATGAAGAAGTGCGCTGGTCCGTGTTTCGTATGGTGAAGAGCAAACGGCGGCCGTCGGGAGAAAATCGAGGTGCAAAAGGAACTCCCGCCACCGTAATGAGTTCTCGCGAATCGGCGCCATCCGCGTCGCAGGTGTATAAACTTGACTGCCGGGCATACACGATGTGCTGGCCGTCGGGCGCCCACGCGGCTGAGTGTGCAA
>Ga0302326_10011888_pt1 | contig 18661 bp, 11 predicted proteins | sample Palsa_T0_3_FD_202264 | JGI IMG/M metagenome (GOLD analysis project Ga0302326, IMG submission 202264) | Peat permafrost microbial communities from Stordalen Mire near Abisko, Sweden - Palsa_T0_3 | ecosystem: Environmental > Terrestrial > Soil > Palsa > Peat permafrost | place: Sweden: Abisko...
CTGCTCTGCGGGAAAGCGAGGATAGATTCCGTACGTTGGCAGAAACGGTAGCCTCCGCGATCATCGTCTATCAGGGGACTCAGTGCTGCTACGCGAATCGGGCGGCCGAGGAAATTACCGGATATACACGCGAAGAGCTCTATGGCTTGAGCTCGTGGGAGATTACGCACCCGGATTCCCGAGACATTTTAATTGAACAAGGATTGGCATGCTTGGAGGGAGCGCGTGGTCCCCGACGCTTCGAAATCAAAGTCCTCACGAAAGAGGCCGGCGCAAGGTGGCTCGACGTTACCGTCCGCCGGATGGAGATTCATGGTAGGCCAGCCGGGCTATTCACGGCGTTCGATATTACGGAACGCAAGTCGGCGGAAGAGGCGATCCTTCATTTGGCAGCCTGCGATCCGTTAACGGGCTTGACCAACTGGCGCGACCTCCTCAATGTGTTTGAAAGGGAGACTAACCGCTCGCAACGCACTGGCCGGACTATTGCCTTTCTTCTTCTCGACGTAGACGGCCTAAAGAAAATTAACGCCGCTTTTGGCCATCTTGTAGGAAGTCGTGCGCTGTGTAGGGTAGCCAATATTCTAGGCGACCAGTGTCGCCGCATCGATATCGCGGGTCGCTACGGCGGCGATGAATTCGGTGTCATTCTGCCAGAAACAGGAACTGAAGGCGCCCAGCAGTTTTCCCGTCGGATTCGTGAACGAATAGCGAGTGACGGCCAGCAACCTCAGCTGTCAGTCAGCGTCGGCATCGCAGTTTACCCTCACGACGGTGAAACGATTGAAGAACTCGCGAACCATACCCTGCACGAAATGAAGCAACGCGGTCAGGACGTGTCGCAGCCTGCATGAGGCGCACCTCATGGACAAACCACGGCAGTGCTCTCCCCCGCCGTGCCGCGCGGAACATCCGCCGTTTCTTAGCAGCGGGTTCGTCCTGGACCGGGTTCGGCTAAGAGGTCTACTCGGCGCTCACGGCAAACATGCTTGACTGCCTCGATGGACGACGATCGGCGGCATAGCGATGCCTTTGTGATGTCCATGAACCCTCCCCGGAGAAGCATTAAACAACAAGGCTGCGCTCAGACCACAAGGCACCTGAGACTTGTTCTAAATAGGGGCATCCGTCACAATGTGATGCTGGCTTCGAGTCAGATTCAAACTGAGCCCTATTTATGCCGTGGGACAACCTTGTTCTCTAAGAGGCGGTTTATTTCGTCGAGGACAGCTTTCACTTTCTTGGGGTCTTGCTCGCTCATTGCCCGTAGGCTTAGCTCATGCCAACGTTTTTGATCTTCGACGGACATAGCGCTCTTTGCTTTCATTTTCGTCTGACGTTATGTCGACTATGGACAGAAAACAATACCGGCATTTTACTTAGGGTCAGCTTCAACTGACCGACCTTATATAATGACCATATGGCCTTGGAGCCTGGAGAAATGATGGTAGTGGCCACTGCCAAGCAAGAAACGGTCCAGCCGTGATTTGCCCTGGAATCATGTCTTCGAAAACGCCACTACATCCCTTACAGCGTATTGATTGTAACTTCATCTGGATGGAGCCGATTGCTGGAGCCTTTATTCGAACCACCTGCTTCTGGTTACAGTGGGAGCAAAGAATCTCTTTCACACACCTTACCTCCATCTAAGACCGTAGCAAGTCGGCTGGACAAACTTCAATAGTACGTAGCGCTGATGCTCAGTGGGCGGTTAGTATTAGCTTACTGTATTATTTGCCATCCGCCTTGGGTCTTGTCGCTCGAATCCCTACAGGCAGCGGCACCTTTTGGGAGAGCAAAGCCACGCAATCCAGCCGAGGTCCATTCGGCTTCTTGCAGCGTATCGTTTGGACCGTGCCATTTGGGGTGCCGAGGGTCGTAAACGCCAGCCTTGCCCAAACCTTCGTTACAGTGACCGCAAGAGCCTGCGTGCATCAACCGTCTTATGCGGACCCGGCTTCCAGGTATCATAAAAGTAGTATCGGGTGCTCCTCGCGACTTTCTTCTGTGGCGACCACGACTCGCTTCGATTTCCGATAGACGTTTGCAACCGCCATCGTCCAGAAAGGAACCAAATCGACTCCGGGCACGAGCTTGGCAAAAAACGATGGCAGAAATTCCCAGTGCCAGCCAAGAAGGTAAACCAGCACGGCTCCCACAGCGAAATCGAGTACGTCATCAGCAGGCGATGCAGCGCCCGCGACGAATATGGGAAAAACGACGATTTGGAGTGCATCCGCAATGATCGCCAGGATCATGGCGGTTCGAAAGCGCAAACCCGGCGAGATTGTGATGGTGTCGTAAGTCACGGCAGCCTGCTGCTTTCACATTCGTGCTTGATACGCCTATCCTATCCGACACGTTTTTGCGAATCAATGAAAGCATCGAGGTCGCTCCGAAGCGAGTGGCCGATCAAATGCCAATGGGACGAAGATGCTGCGCTCCTGGAGTCCATTTGGAGTCCGTTTGAATCGCCTCTCGGGGTTCCGAGGCGTGGCCTTTGTGCCTCTAACCCCTTTGTTTTCCGTTGGGATGGCCCTCGATATCGGCAAGTTGAATGTGCGAACCGAATAGCTGTTCACCGAAGGGTTGCTAATTCAAATCTAGCCCGGGGAGCCAAACTCTTTAGCTTTAGGCAGTTGCGAATACCGTTATCCCCGGGTTTGCCTCCGGATCGGCACAACGTCGTAAGGCGAAATCCGCCTCCCTGCTGCAACCGTAATCATCGACTGGCCGTTGCGTTGACCTTCCTGCTCGCCATGCGAATTAGTCTCCGAACGATCGGGTATGTGTCCAGATCAAAAAATCGAAAAAACAGGTATTCTTGCTGCCGGAGACGTTGAACAGGTATCGCTCGCAGGGCGTTTTGTCGAAAATCGCCGCATATAGTCGCGAATCGGTCTCCCATCGTAAACGTGAGAGGTTCGAATGGCCAAGAAACCGTCGGGCAAACCGAAGCGACGCCAGGAAGACAAGAATTACATTGAGGTGATGGGGAAAATATTCTCTGTGCTCGAGTACTTTATTGAAACCGGCAGCAAGCATCGGCCGGTTCCATTTTCGGAGATTGCCGCCGCACTTCCGTTCGCGAGAACCACGGTGCATCGAATACTTTATTCCCTGGAAAAGTTGGGTTACGTCGAAAAGGATGGCGTGGCCGGCCACTATCAGTTTGCTTCAAAGTTCTTTGAACTTACCGGACCAGCCGTGCACTTTCGCCGGTTGCAGTCTGTCGCCAAGAGCGTGATGCAGAATCTGCTGCTCCGCTTCGGCGAAACCGTCAATCTAGGTGTCCTGGATAGCGGGCAGGTGGCTTATATCGAGGTACTACAGAGCTCCAGTTCCTTGCGCATCGCCGCGGTTCCCGGGGAACGAAATCCGGTGCACAGTACATCCCTGGGGAAAACGATTCTGGCGTTTCTCCCCGAAAAGGAAATTGAAGCGATCCTCGACGAACATCCTATGGTCAAAATGACGCCCAAGACAATCACCCAGAAAAAGCACTTTCTGGAACATCTGGCGTCGGTTCGCGAAAGAATGGTGGCGCTCGACATGGAGGAGAATCTGAGCGGGGTGATCTGTGTGGCTGCGCCGATATTCGACCAGTCCGGACGAGTGATCGCGGGCATCAGCGTATCCGGTCCGGCACCACGGATGGAGCCAAAGCTTTCTCAGGTCCAAGAGGGGGTTCGAGACGCCGCCTCAGCGACTTCCCGTATGTTGTCGCCGAGCGTATTTTCGCCTGGTGGATCAGCTCCGTCCGGAACGAAACGCCCATAGAGTACTTCCCGGACCCAGCCAAACCGACCACTCTGCCCCGTTTGTCTGCCATTTGCCCCGTTCCGTATTACGGACAAGTATCCGAAATTGTTGTTGACGCTGCAATTTCATTTTTGTAGGATGAGCCGCCTTGCCGGGGTCGGGCTCGTACCTCGTCCGTCTTCCCATTGGATGCCGCCCACTAGCTTTGGTGCGGGTCGGCGAGCGCGGTAATCGTGCGAACCCATATTATTTTTCCTGAGAGTGGAACCCGGTGAATATGAAACGCGGAGATATCTCGAGGCGGGACTGGCTGGCACTTCTCGGCACCGGCGCCGCCACAGCTCTGACTAGCGGCATCACAGCCGCTCCACTTCACGGCGCAGCGCAGTCGGGCGGACAGGTTTCGGTAAAGCCCAGCAGCGCAGGGGCCATCGGCGGCGACCTGGAACTCTTGCAGCAGCTCGCTGCGGCGCGCGCCTTCGCCACTAGCCCGGTGCAGCCGAGGATCGAGTTCGGATCGGCCGCGGCGTCGGGTAGTGCGCTGGGCTGGCAGATGACCCTGAGCGATGGTTGGGAATTGGCCGAAGCCGACTCGATGAGTCCGCCAGGCCTATATGCCTCGGATAGCAGTTGGTTAAAGGTCCGAATGCCCCGTCCAGTTCAATACGCTTTAATGGAAACGGGCCAGGTGCCGAATCTCTGGTACGGGGATAATTTCAAGAGGCTGCAGTGGGTTCAGCAGAGAGACTGGCATCTGCGGAGACGGTTCAAGATTTCGGAACAATGGCGTGGTTCGCTGGTTCGGGTGCGCTTCGATGCCATGGATTACTGGGGTATGGTCTGGCTGGACGGAGAGTTTCTGGGGGCGCACGAGGGCGCGTATGGCGGCCCCACGTTCGATATAACCGACAAAGTAGTCTTCGGCAAAGAGCACGAACTGCTGGTGCGATTGGTGCACGAGTCGCACGACATGATTCCGAACTTTGACAGCTCCAGCGAGAACCGCAAACCAAAGGTGGTCAAGCCCGACGCCCAGGACGCGGAGAGCTATCAGTGGGGAAATCGATATCGAACCATGGGTCTGGAACAACCGATCCGTATAGTGGTGACCGGCCAGGCGTATCTGGAAGCGCCGTTTGTGCGCACCGACGCCATCGCATCAGATTCCGCCACACTGTGGGCGCAAGCGATGGTGACCAACACCGGCCAGCCCTTCGACGGAATTTTCGAAGCACAGATCATCGAAGTCGGCAGCGATGCGGTGGTGTGGAAACAGAAATTTACCCAGAAGGTTCCCGTCGCATTTTCCTTTTGGGAACATGAAATCAAGCTAAACAATCCGAAATTGTGGTGGCCGAATGGAATGGGCGATCAACCCCTCTACCGGCTGGAATTGAAGTTGTCGAAGGACAATGCCGCGTTGGATTCGATCACCAGTCGCTTCGGTATCCGCACCCTGGAACTCAAAAGAAATCCTGCCAGTCCGGAATACCCGCGAACAACTATGGTGGATCAAACACTCGAAGACGAAGCCTACATGTACCTGTGGGTGGCCAACGGGCGCCCGTTTTATGCCAAGGGCGCATGCTGGATGACCAGCGATGATGTGCTGGCCCTGTCTCCAGAGCGCGAAGAGTGGATGATTCGCGCGGCCAAATCAAACGGACTGAATCTGCTACGGCTGAATGGCGGTACTTCGATCTTTGAAACCGAACAGTTTTACAACCTCTGCGATGAGTTCGGAATGGTTGTCTGGCAAGAGGTCCCACTCAATTGGGCGGACTTTCCCGGAACTACCACACTACCCGTGTGGCGCGAACAGCTCACGCAAACGGTAATGCGGATTCGGCAGCATCCGTCGATTGGCGTTTACGTTGGGGGAAACGAATATGACCCGTTCGCCGATGGCATCGAACCCTTGCTAGGATTGATCCGAGAAATTTTCGCGGCCTACGATGGCAGCCGGCCGTTCCGCATGAATTCGCCGTGCGGGGGCGATTATCACGCCTACGAGCCCCAATCGATGTACACCGCCGATGAAAACTGGTATCACAAGCTCTTCGGCCGGGGGCACTACTTCATTTCCGAATGGTCCTTTAGTAGTTTTGCTAATCTTTCGCTGCTCAAACGAATAATTCCCGCCGAAGAACTCCAGATGAAACCGGTGGGATACGACGTAGAGGCTTTCAAAAGCAGGTTCCGAACCATCCGGGACCGCAGCGCCGAACTCAATTACACGTTCGTGAAGAGCTGGCAGCGTGCTTCGTGGTACGGAGACCTCGGAAAAGCCGACCTGGAGCACCTGATTAATTACAGTCAGATGTGTTACGAGCACAACCTCGGTTGCGTGCTCGAACATTGGCGCGCGCAATTTCCCTACACCGGCGGCGAGGCATTATGGACCTACAATTCGCTAGGGCCGGTTGCCAATAGCTGGCACATCATCGATTGGTTCGGTCAGCCCCAGATACCGTTTTATGCCGCACAGCGCGCCAACGAGCCGGTTCACGTAATGGCCGACACCGGATTTTTTTCCTGGGGCCCGGGCGATACTTTTAGAGCCTCCGTGTTCGCGCTCAACGACCGCGACCACATTTTGAAGGACGCCCATATCAGCGCCCGCATCTTCGATCAGGGCCTGCGGAAAGTCCATGAAGACAAATGGGACGTCGACGTTCCCGCTAACAATTACGCGTGCGAGTCCCACGATTTGAGCTGGCCAATTGCCGCCAACACCCCGGAAGGATATCTTTTTCTCGAGTTGACGTTGACCGACGGCCGCGGCACACGACTTTCACGCCGAAACTACTGGTTGCGCGTGCTGCAGATGCTGGCCGATCCCACCGCTCGAAGAGAGTGGCAAGCCGCGCCGGTCGCGGAACCTCTAACCCAGACCGGTCCGTGGCTGCGTCCCCAAATCGAAGCGAATCCAACCAAGCTCCAGGGCAACGCGCAATTCAAACGAACATCGAAAAAGGAAGCTGAAGTCACCGTTACGGTTGAGAATACCGGCGAGATTCCGGCGTATCCGGTCTCGCTCGAAGTCTTGCCTGACGTCTACTCGGTGATCTGGAACGACAACTATTTTTGGTTGTCTCCCGGCGAGAAAGTTTCGGTAACAGGAACAGTGCGTCTGGACATGGCTGGCTTGGACCCGGTGGCGCAGCCGCCGGTGGCGACGCAAGCGGACGTAACGATTCGGCTTTCTGCCTGGAATGCGGTGGCGACGGACTTGCGTCCGCGGTGACGCGTTTGAGGTTCATGCGTTTGACCTCACAAATCGTTCCACGTCCGGCGTCGATCATCAATGCACTAGCATTTCTCGGTTATACCCTTCGCTAGTTTTCTGTTCAGCAACGATCGAGTTGGAATTGCGAATCGAGGGATCGTCTATGCGGAAGTTGGGCATCGGAGTTCTTGGTGTCGGCACCATGGGTAAGCAGCATGCTCAAAACATACGCTGTTTGATTCCCGGGGCGCGATTGGTTGCGGTGGCCGACGCTGACTTGAAGCGCGCCGAGCGGGCGGCCTCCGAGCTTGAAATTAAGCAGTACTACAACACTGTGGAGGCACTGGTCGAGCGCCCGGACATCCAGGCTATCGTAATCGCGACGCCCGCGAAATTCCATGGCGCCGCGATACGAGTATGTGCACAGGCCGGCAAGGATATCTTCTGCGAGAAGCCATTTACGCTGACGCTGGAAGAAGCTGACCAGATGCTGGAAGTTACACGAGAGGCGAGAGTGCGGGTCCAAGTGGGGCACGTGCGCCGCTATGATCCTCCCAATGTGAGAGCGAAACAGCGAATCGAGGCAGGCGAAATCGGCGATCCTGTGATTTTCAAGTCGCTCGCTCGCGACCCGGCGCCGCCGTCTGTCACCTACATGGCCAGCGGCGTTAACGGCATGTTTTTCCAGGATTCAACGGTACACGACCTCGATCTGGGCCGGTGGCTAATGAACGACGAAATCTGCGAGATCCACGCGTATGGCGCGGTTCTGGTATGCCCGGAACTTGCACAATACAACGATATCGACACGGCCCTGGTCAGCATGAAGTTTTCGCGGGGAGCCCTCGGCGCAGTGGAGAACTACATGCAAGCCGGCTATGGTTACGATATCCGCACGGAGGTCGTGGGCTCGAAAGGCACGATCATCACCGGGTATCTACAGCAAACCGCCGAGGTGGTGCTAACGGCCCATGGGGCAAGAACCGACGTGGTCGATCACTTCCTGGTTCGCTTCAAGGATGGATACCTGGACGAAATGCGCGACTTCGTGCAAACGATCCTCGCCGACAGTGAGCCCAAAGTTGATGCATTCGAGGGCCGTCAGGCGATAGCCGCGGCGGAAGCGGCGGAGCGGTCGTATCGAGAAAAACGCCCCTTTGCAGTACAAAATCGAACTCGCGTTTCCTGAATGAGGGATGAGTGAAGTTCGTGTCGATGGAAATGGTGCGGTTTTCCCGCGCCAAGCGGTAGGAGCGCCACGTTTTTTGGGGAAGGACGCCGCGGCCTAAGGTACGATGGGATGAACGGATAATTTCAAGGTGTCAATGTCGTATGGCCGCATGCGGAGGGTTTTCTGTTCTCCCGCAGGAGAGTCCTCCTCAAGTAGGTTGGCCTGTCGAAAGGCATGCTCCTGCCCCAAAAATCGTATCGGGCTCTCGGCGGTGTTGCCCTGTATCTCGAAAGCTCGCAAAACGATTGCGGGATCCGCGTCGGCCTTCTTCAATGCAGTGACCACCAGGTTGTCCGCGCCAAGCGATAAGAAGGATTTTTCTGGCGGCAGCGGCTTCTCGGAAAGAGCGTTCATCGAACTCACCGGAATCAATGGCGTGCGGAACGCCATCCCGGCGCGCCATGATTTTGCGGCTGACCAATCGCCTTTGCCAGATGTGAACGAGTATCGGAAAACATATCTGTCCGCCGGCGGCCGCGCGTCTGGAATCGCGTGACCATTCTCAAAGGTCGTCACCGGACTGAAAATAGTGCCCCGTATCATATCGGCCCTTATTGCCGTGTCTCCTACCTCAATCAGATTGTGATCGGCGCTCACCGTGAAGCCCCATTCCTTGGTACCGGCGAATACCCAGTCTTGAATCTGCCGCCAACCCTTCCAAATGCCGGGAGATACTTCGTCCCCGTTGGACGGACCGGCCTTGGCCATGATGTCCGGAGCGGCGACTGTGCCAAACGGAATCCCATTACGAACCTCTGCATCCCGCTGCAGGATAGGGAAAACCTGTTCGATATTCATGGATCGGCCGGGCTTCCAGTCAATGGTGTTCTCCACATCGATCTTCTTTATCCCGCGATACAGCGAGAGCCGCTGAACGATTGGGACTCCACCGACCTGGCCGTTGATGCGCAGGACAGTCTTGCTCTGGCCGTTCTCCTCGAGTTCCACTGAGTCGATCACATTGATGATCGTTCGGCCACTCGCCAGGATGATGTTCTGATCGTCGCCGCCGCGCTCCTCGGCCGCGGCGATCTCGATCCCCGTGCTGACCGTTTGGTTCAGGTCCTTGTCAAATATTTCAATTCTTCCCGTGGCCCGTTCAACAGAGACGCGGTAATACTCGTTTTCGACCAGGTCCGACCCAATGGCATCGTTCGCCTGTCTTGCCGCGTCATCGGTATCTAGTTTTACCTCGCATGCATTCGAGGATTTATCGAGGCCCTTGGCGGGAACAAGATAGTAGGTCTTATAACCTACGGACGGTACTCCGTGGGCGATGAAGACCACATTTAGCGATCGTGAAGGTCCGTCGCGGTATTGCTCTATCTGAAATGGTATCGAAGTCCCCTGCTCGTCCAACAAGCGCATTCCATTCTTGTAGTCGTCGATTTCATCCATTCCCAATTCGCCAAACAACGTCAGGTGCGCTTGGACTACGTCGTCTCGAGTCCAACTCAGCGGATTGAACACAACGATGGAAGTACTTCTCGGAAACGGCCTTTGTACCCGCTCGGCGATGTTGCGCAATGAATCGCGCAGGATCTGGCCGGCGCCCAACGAGGCATTTTGTGCAAACCCTAACTTGCGTTCGTCTCCAATTTCGCCACCCTGGCCGTCATTATTGTGATCCATGGACTTCAGGTCATCTTTCCACAACGAGTCGAGAGCTTTGTCGGGATATGGGGCGTATCCCAGCGCGTAATTGATGGAGGCAAACTTTTCGGCGCTCACAAGAGTATCGCTCGCAGACATTGCCGGAAGCCAAAGTGGGACCAGTGACGTAGTTAAATTAGCCCACGAAGATGGAATCTCGCCCGACAGATCGGGGATCCCGCGTGTCACAACCGCCGCGCGGAAAAACTCTTCGGGAGTGGCCAATCGAAAATGGTTGGGAGAAAGTTTCTGGTTTAGTACGCCAATATTTTCGATCAGCTTATCGGAGGGTGCAAAAAGGTCCATGCCCCAAGGGAGGTAAATCGGACCACTGGTGGTTGCTTCCACGCTTTTGATATCGTGCGCGATCGATTCCAGGCGATCTTTGTCCAAGTCAAGATGCAGGCCTAGTCCGATACCCCAGCCGTATCCGTTGGTGGTGTTCCACACTAGAACCGCTGACCCGTCCGGAGCCTTCCAGTTGAAAAGAGATAAATCGCGCGGCCCCATCCGGGTCATCACCATATAAGGGATAGCCGCTTTCCTCAAAATCTGCGGATACTGGCGGGTAAAGCCCGGGATATCAGCGAGATGCGCGACCTTTGGATCGACGCCAAAAGCATTGCGCGCGTATCGTTTGCCCGCGATTATGTTGCGTACCAGCGCTTCGCCGGGGGTCTGATTCTGATAGATCGCCGCCCACAGTGGCGCAATCTCGATGCGACCTTCCTTCACCAAGCGTGCAAAGTCTTCCAGTTCCTTGGTGCCGCGATGGCTATCGACGAAATTCGAAACGAAGACTTCCGTCTCCAGGAGATAGCGATACTCCGGATAACGCAGAGCCAGTTGAATCGTCTTGCTGATGATGAAGTTTCCACGGCTGAGGCATTCCTCTTCTGTGCACGCCCAATAGAGGTCGAGATGCGAGAAGGGAACTACATAGATTTGAGGGCTGCCGGGATTTTGTTGCTGCGCTCTGGACGCAACCGACCGGAGGGCCGCCGACAAGACAAGGACTATCAATAACTTCATTCGCATCCGTGATCCCTTCCTCATTTAGGCTCCGTCGACTTTTGGGGCTGGCCCGTCATTTCATGGGCGAATTTCCTGGCGATAGCCTGTTGCTGGTTTTGTTCGGAGGCTGCGTTGGTAATCAGGTTGGCCTGTTCGGCGGCCGCTTTCTTAAGTCCCAGCATTTGGTAAACCCGGCTGAGTCGATAGTGATCTTCGGCCGAGTCGGGCCGTAGGCGGATGCATACCTCCAGCCAATGACGCGCTTCCATCAATTGTTCCGTCCATTCCAGCGCGTATCCAAGCGTGCAATTCGCCACCGGCTCGTCCGGAGCGAGCTTCACTGCGCTTCGCAATCGCCGGATTACCTCCGGGGCGGCGGATTGGTCGCCCGCAAGAAAGGCCTTGCGGAAAAGCACCGCTCCGCACCACGTGACCGTGGGCGATTCTGAGGCGTGAGAATCTGCCCGGCCGCAAATCGCATCCACCGCCACTGGAATCGGTCCGGCCACGCTATCTACCTGGGTGGCGCCCAAATAACCGATTGCCCGCCCCGATCCGCCATCGAGTTTGTCCGCACGCAAAAACGCCGACACGCTATCGTCATATTTCTCCAGCAAATAGTCGGCCGTTCCTAGGCCCACGTAAATTCGGGCCGAATTCGGAAATACTTCGGCGGCTTGTTGGAACACCGAGCCGGCAGCTTGGTAGGCGCGATACTGCAGGAGTGCGGCACCCAGCGACAAACGATATCGTTCGTCGCCGGGTGCCATGGCGATCGCGTTCTGGTGGCTATGAACGGCGGATGGAAAGTCTCCCCTTTGCTCGGCTACATCGCCCTCTAAGTCTTCTATTTCGGCAGAATCGTTTTGTGCTCGCAGGGACTCCAGAGTAGAGAACGCATTATCAAATTGCCCAGCGGCGTTCTGTTCGACTGCAAGGTTGTACAGTAGTGTGGCGTCGCGCCCGCCTGCAATGTTCAGCGCCTCTTGAAGCTGCGCGGTGGCGTCCTCGTGCTTTTCGGCTAAGGCTAGTATTTCGGCGGTGCGGGCGCTTAGTTCCAGCTTTTGGTCCTCGGGAAGGTCGAGCGCCCGGAGGCTTTTCAGCGTGATTTTAAAGTCTTTGTGGGTAGCCAGTTGCGCTCGCAACAGCAGGAGTCCGGTGTCCGGAGCTGGATGCTTCGCGAACAGAGGAGCAACGTTTCGGAGACATGCCTGCCATTCCCCGGCTTCTGCTTCCACTACCGAAGCAAGCGATTGCAGTTGGGGATCCGCCGGCATCACACGCAACGCTTCCTCCATGGCTTGGGCTGCGCCGTGCGAGTCGCCTAGACCCGAGTGGATCGAGGCCGCGACCCGAAAATAGCGGACGCGAGCGTTTGGATCGGTAGGGGGAGGGACCAAGCGGAGGTTGGCCTCTGCATCCTGATACTTGTGTTCACCCGCCAAAGCTAGAGCCAATTGCATACGAATCCCGCTGACCGTAGGATGGCGGACCACCGCGGCATCGAGCACCTGCTCCGCAGCCCCCAACGATCCAGTACTGACGTAGAACGCGCCAAGCGCTAGTTCCGCTGCAGATGACTCCGGATGAAGCCGCAGCGCCTCGCGGAATTCCTCCTCAGCTCCGCGGTTGTCGCCGGTTCTTGAATAGATATCCGCCAGGGCCAGTCTCGCGTCCAGATCTGTGGGGCGGGTGGTCAGGGTCGCTTGTAACAACTGCACTGCCTCTTCGGGACGCCCCGCGCGAACTAGCTGAGTTGCGCGCTCGGTCGCAGAGGCGGTGGAATTCTGCCCGGCGAGTCCTGGAAGCACCGTGCTCGTGGCGGCGACAAGCATCACAAGTGCGGACGCGACGAGAACCGGCAACATGGCTCTCGCACGCGCGGCCACTCCCTGGTTCATACGGTCGCTAGGATGGGCAAAAGCCACTGAACGGATCATCGTACGGCCCGGGACTCCCATAATACGGTTCAGGCTCTGCAAGCCCTCAGGGTAAGAATCTCACTCGCGGGGCTCTTCGATAGTCATCACATGGTCTACATCAACGTTGCGGATTTCCTGCCGCGTCCCGCCCGGCCAGCGAATTTGGATTTCCTTGATACGCCGGTTCTCTCCAAGTCCAAAGTGCACACGGCTATCGCTCGACGATGCGTATCCGACCGAAGTGGTGACCTGGTTCGACTGCGAATTGCCATCTTCGGTGGTGACGAGGATCTGTGCGCCAATCGCCATGCGATTGCTCTTGGTGCCCACCAAGTTCAGCAAGATCCAATGACGGTTGTCACCCGAGACGTTGTGAAACAACTTAACCGGCCCGCCCAACACGGAGACCACCATGTCCATGCGGCCGTCGTTGTCGAGATCTCCGAAAGCTACGCCTCGATGAGCAGCCTCCAACTGGAAGTCTGTCCCAGCGGTGTCGCTCACGTCTTGAAATCTCCCGTTTCGCAGGTTTCGGAAAACCGAATTTGGCTCGGTGTACCGCCGGTTCGGATACACAAGATTGATGTTGTCGACCACATTCGAGCGGGCGACAAATAGGTCCTTCCAGCCGTCGTTATCAAAGTCGAAGATCCCATTGCCCCATCCGGACATTCCTCCGGTAGCGCGAGCCAGGCCGCTGCTGGCCGTCACATCGAAAAAATTGTGTCCGCCGCGGTTTAGGTATAGCGGAAAGGTCTCATGTTCAATCGCGGTATGCCAAATGTCCGGTTGACCATCGTTATTTACATCACGGAAATCCGAGCCCATCCCGGACAGCGCCGTGCCATACCCGCTGTAGGCCACGCCCATCTCCACCCCGACCTCTTCAAATTTCTCTCCGCCAAGGTTATGGAATAGGAAGTTTCGGGTGGTGTCGTTGGCAACGAAGACATCCAGGAAACCGTCGTTGTCATAATCGGCGAAGGAAACGCTCATGCCCTTTCCCATTTTGCCCGCGATCCCGGTTGCCTCGGAGACATCAGTGAACGTTCCATCGCCATTGTTGCGGTAGAGGGTATTGTGCAACGGTGCGTAGAATTTGGGATGGCAGTATCCACGGACTTCGCCATTCAGCGGGCACGTTGGGTCTTTATTCACTTCCCATTTGCAATAGTTGACCACGAAGAGATCCAGCAGGCCGTCGTTGTTGTAGTCAAACCAGCCGGCGCCGGCCGACCACATCTTCTTGCCGTCGAGCAGGGCTCCGCCCAACCCCGCCTTCGCGGTAACGTCGGTGAACGTTCCATCTCCGTTGTTATGAAACAGCTGATTGCCGGTAACGTTGGCGACGAACAAATCCGGTCTTCCGTCATTATCGTAGTCGCCCACCGCTACGCCCATCCCATAGCCCGTTCCAGCGACGCCGGCCTTCTCGGTGACATCGGTGAACGTGCCGTCGTGGTTGTTGTGAAATAGGCGGTTCCAATACTTCGGGGAATCCTTTTGCAGCGACGGAATAGCTGCGCCATTGACCAGAAACACGTCCAAGTAACCGTCGCGGTCATAATCAAGCAACGCCACTCCCCCAACCATGGTCTCGGGCTGGTTCTTGTTCGGAGTGGGACAGTTAGCGGTTACAAAGCGCAGGCCACTCTTTTCCGCAATCTCCTCAAACCGAATCGCTCCCGAAGCAGAAGCGCTTGAAGCCGGGGAGGCCTGAGAGCTCCAGATCTCTTCGGGCTTTAAATAGAGGAGTCCGGCGGCAACGGCCGTCTTGCCGATGAATTGTCTTCTATCCATAGAACGACTTATCCTCGGGCTTCTGCGAGGAGATCTGCACGCTTGGGCATCTTAAACCACCTGCGTTTTAGCTGGAAGCAAAGGCGCGGAGTGCTAGCGACGGCATAAATAGAAAAGGGAGCGGTAGCCGGCGTGGCGCAGGCTCTCGCTCCCTGAGATTCTTAGAACGAATAGCGCAGCGCAAACTGAATTTCGCGCTGGTTATCACCCAAGGTGCCGTTGATCGATGCGCCACCCACATTATTGGGGTTACGGTTAGGCAATGCGAACTGGGGGTGGTTGAAAATGTTGAACAGCTCGGCACGGAATTCCAACTGATGCCGCTCGGTGATTTTGAAATCCTTAAACATCGAGAAATCAAAGTTCACTTGGTGTGGCCCGACCAAATCGCCGTCGGTTGCATCACCGAAGTCGTGCGCAAAGGTTTGGCCCGGAGCAATCGGAGGTATGGCAAAGGCCGCCGGGTTGTACCAGCAAGAGAGCGACTGGTGGCCTGGGTTAGTGCAGCCCAAGGCGGCTTGCATCGCGGGCTCGAAGGAAAAATCGTACGGATTGTGGATCACATCGGGCAGGGCAGCGGTGCCGGTGTTGGTGGGATCGTACCCCCAGAAGGGGGTGAAATGCTCGCCGCTTCGAATCGTAGTGATTCCCGCCACTTTCCAGCCGCCGACGACTGCGTTTTCAGCGGAGTTCATGTTTCCGCCAAATTGTTTGCCCTTGCCAAACGGCATATCGTAGGTGTAACTGACGGTAAAGCGATGGCGAAAGTCCGGGTCTACGTTGCCTCGCTGGGCGTTGGGGTCGTCAGCGATTTGCGTATTACCTGTGTGGGCTCCTTGGAAACTCCCCAGATCGTGGCCGTAGGTATAGGCGGCGAGCAAAGTCAAGCCACCGGAGAATCGCTTTTCGAGTTTGGTCTCTAACGCGTTGTAGTTGACTGTAAAGTTCGGATAGTCAATGGGATTGATGACCGAGAGGTTCGGCAAGACGTTGAAGTACGGACGACCCATGTTGCCGGTCGGATCGCTGAAGTTGGAATCGAGTGGCTGCCTTGGCTGGTCCAAATTGCTGTCTTCGTTGTTCCAGATGCCGGTGGCGTTGGTGCCCACGTAGGCAACATGCAAAATCCAGGTTCGCGCAAGTTCACGCTGGATCGATAGGTTCCATTCCTCCACCTTGGGCGCGCGGCGCACCGGGCCGGTTGTTTTTACCTGGCCGGATGGCGAGGCAGGATTGCTGTACGGGAGCTGCGCCGGGAATCCCGCATCAATCATATTGCCTGGCGTGGGAATGGCGTCGCCAGGAATGTTGTTGGTGTAATAAAGGAGATTTGGAGGATTTTCGCCCAGGTCGTTAAACTGATTGCCTTCCGGAGCGTAGAAAATACCGTAAGCGGCGCTAATTACGGTCTTGCGGTCATCGAACGGCGACCAGGCGAAGCCGACGCGAGGCCCAAAGTCTTTGTGGTCGTAGCCTACGCCTGCATTCGATTTTGCTCCGGGGCCAAAATTCAGGTCGACCACGTCGGTAAGCAGATTAAAGTTGCCCATCTGGTGGCCGCCCACTGGCGAAAAAATGTCGTAGCGCAAGCCGAGGTTGACGGTCAGCTTGCTGTTCACTCGGATGTCATCCTGAACGTACTGGCCCATTTCAAACATACGAGTGTAGTCTTTGTGGGCTAGGCCATCCTGCTCCCGGTAAACCGGCAATCCCAGTAAAAGATCGGCCAACGCGTTTCCGCCGCCGTTTTGGTCTGCTCCCGTCAAGTCCTGCGTGAACTGTCCCGAGAACGAAAACTGGCCGAAAGCGGCCTGTGATTGGAAGAAGTTGCGCTGGTATCGCCGGAAATCGGCACCCAGCTTGATGGTGTGCTTGCCGCGAATCCAGGTGAGTGAGTCCGCTACTTGGAAGGTGTTGTCCGCGGAGAGCTCAGGTATCCACCCAGAGTTGCCTAGGCCGGAGTACCCCGAGATATTGATAGCTGCCAGCCCGGAAGTCTCTACGTCACCGCGATTGGCGTTCGGGATACCCACCTGGTCCGAGATGTTTTGACCAAAGTCCACCGGCGTGGAATGCACCGCATAGCGAATATAAGCAAAACGGAGGTCGTTGATCATGTTGCTGCCGAAGGTGTGGGTATATCCAATCGCGTGGTTTTGCTCGCGCATGTTCATGTTGCCCCCGCAACATCCTTCAGCCTCTCCCGGTAGTGGGGTCGGGCTAAACTGGGGATGATCCTCCACCGAAGAGTGTCCAAATAACTGGTCGTGCTCACTGATTCTGTGGTCCACACGAACGTCACCCTGGTTGCCGTCCAAAACGGAAACCGGCGTATAGATAAAATTGTTGGAAATAGTGGCGCCAGGCACGTTGGGAAGCGGATACAGGTTCACCAGGTTTTTACCGACGGTGTCGATGCGGTTCGTGGGAATCACCGACGGGTTGGAAGGATTCAATAGCACTCGACCGCCATTGGCTTGTGTGGTATTCGGGTCATAAAGGTCCAAGCCGCGATCGCTGAAATCTCCCGCGCGCTCCGCCACGGTTGGCACTGTGGAGATATCGATGTTGCCCTCATGAAGCCGCGAGCCTTGATAATCACCAAAGATGAAAGTTTTGTCCTTGATGATCGGTCCACCGACATCGCCGCCGAATTGGTTACGGTGGAGTGCCGCCTTGTTGCCGGTGTTGAAGAAATTCTTGGCATCGAGCGCGTCGTTCCGCATGTATTCGAAAGCGCCGCCATGCACCTGGTTGGTTCCCGATTTGAGGGCGGCATTCACCGCCGCTCCGCCGCGGCCGAATTCCGCCTTCATGGAGTTCTCTTCAACGCTGAATTCTCCAATAGCGTCGGGAGAGGGGTTGACGGCGATAGTCCCATCTCCGATGCCGTTGTTATCCACGCCGTCCAAGAGAAAGTTGTTGTCAAATGCCCAGAGACCGTTCACTGCTAACTGGATGCCGGGACGATTGTCATCCGTCGAGCCGCTGAGTCCGATACCAGAACTCGATCCCTGCGAGGCTCCAGGTCCCAGCCACGCCAGTTGGGTGAAAAGCCGCCCATTCAGTGGCAAATCGACGATTCTATTTCCCGTTTCTAACGTTCCCAGGGACGATGTCTCCGTGGCGACCAGCGGAGCCTCGCCGGTCACCTCCGTTACTTCACCGGCCGCCCCGACCTTCAACTGCAGATCCACCCGGGCCACTTGGTTAAGATCGAGCTGGATACGGGATTGGAGCGTCTTTTCAAATCCGTGGGCCGTCGCTTCCACGGAGTAAATGCCCACGTGGAGAAGGCTGGCGGTGTAGCTACCGTCGGTACCGGTGGTCAGGGTTACGCCCTCGCTGGTGCCGGTATTGGTGACCACCACGGTCGCCCCTGGCACAACGGCGCCGGACGGGTCCGTCACGGTGCCGGAAATACTGGCACGGTCAATCTGCGCCTGAAGCGTTGCGGCGCTGAGAAACATAACCAACGTACACATCACCAGGCATATTGCGCGGCTATACGTTTTCACAGTTCCTCCGGCGAGCCGACGATTGGATCGCGATTCTTGGATTTTTGGCCTTGCGTCAAAGCGCTTAGCCCACGTTCTTGTCGGCGGCTTAAAAACGGCACATCCTACAAGACTGGATTTATAGCGTCAACAATAATTTCGGATGCGTGTCCGTAATACGGAATAGGGTTACATTGCTGTCACGTCGATGCCATCGCAACACTTCGCCAGTCCCCGGCCGCCGTCTGTGCGCGGCCATGGAACTCCACCCCGGCTCATCGGCCCCATGAATTCTCAATTGCTTCAAGAGTGCGTCCGCGCGTCTCCGGCACCATGGTGTACGAGAAAATGAATGCGGCCAGTGACAGCACCGCGAACAACCGGAAACAGCCGGGCATTCCCATATGTTCCACCAGCGTCAGAAATGTCGCCGTCACCAGGAAATCGGCCGCCCAGATCACCACCGTTGCCACCGACATCGCCTGGCCGCGAACCTTGGTGGGATAGATCTCAGAAATCAGCAGCCAGAAGATCGGGCCTAGGCCGATGCAAA
>Ga0302326_10011891_pt1 | contig 18660 bp, 10 predicted proteins | sample Palsa_T0_3_FD_202264 | JGI IMG/M metagenome (GOLD analysis project Ga0302326, IMG submission 202264) | Peat permafrost microbial communities from Stordalen Mire near Abisko, Sweden - Palsa_T0_3 | ecosystem: Environmental > Terrestrial > Soil > Palsa > Peat permafrost | place: Sweden: Abisko...
ATGGACGACTATCCCGAGGCGGTGACCATCGGCGAGGTCTGGGTTTTCGACAATGCCAGCTGGGCCGAGTACTTGCGCGCCGACGAGTTGCACCTGGGCTTCAATTTCCGCATGGTGCGAGCCGAATTCGACATCACCGAAATCCGCCATTCGATCGAGAACACCCTGGCCGCCGCCGCGATCGAAAATGCCACTCCCACATGGACCTTGGAAAATCACGATGTCGTACGGGCACCCAGCCGCTACGGCGGCGGCGCGATCGGACTGGATCGGGCGCGCGCGATGGCGCTGGTGACGCTCGCCCTGCCCGGCGCGGTGTTCCTCTACAACGGCCAGGAATTGGGCCTGACCAACGTCGAGTTGCCCGACGAAGCGCTGCGGGATCCGACGTGGGAACGCTCGGGCCATACCGTCCGCGGCCGCGACGGCTGCCGCATCCCGATTCCGTGGCGCGGCGACACTCCCCCGTTCGGTTTCTCGGCATCGGCGGACACCTGGTTGCCGATGCCGCCGGAGTGGGCGGCACTGACCGTGGAAAAGCAACTGGCGGACGCCGACTCGACATTGTCGTTCTTCCAGCATTCGCTCGAAATACGCCGTAGCCGACCGGAATTCGCGGGCGAGGATATCGATTGGCTGGATATAGCACCCGACGCGCTGGCGTTCGCCCGTCACGGCGGCGGGCTGCGCTGCGTGCTCAACACCGGCAAGCGGCCGCTACCGATGCCGGACGGCAAAGTCCTGCTGGCCAGCGCACCGACGGTTGACGGGAAGTTGGCGGCGAACGCCGCAGCGTGGCTGATCTGACACTGCGCGACCGCGGGCGCAGGTGGCGCATCGCGACGCCAATCTCTATACATAACCCATGACTTACGTGTGGACAGTCATCGGCGCCGGGCCTGCGGGCATCGCAGCCGTGGGAAAACTGCTCGATCACGGCATAGCCGGAAAGGACATTGCCTGGATCGATCCCGCCTTCGCGGCGGGCGATATCGGCGCGAAGTGGCGATCGGTTTCCAGCAACACTCAAGTTGGCTTCTTCCTGAGTTATCTGAACGGCTCTAACGCATTTCGGTTCTCCACAGCACCCCCGATGCCACTGACGGAAATAGACCCCGAAGAAACCTGCGCGCTCACCCTGGTCGCGGACCCTTTGCGGTGGATCACCGAGCACCTGCGTGAGCGGGTGATAACGCTGGAAGCCACCGCAACTGCACTCTCCTTGGAACAACGACGGTGGCGTATCGAAACAGAGCAACAGGAATTGACGTCCACAAATGTGATCCTGGCCGTCGGCGCGACACCCAAGAAACTCAATTACCCTCAGCTGAAAGAGATCCCGTTAGAAGTCGCTCTCGACCCCGAGAAGCTCGCCGCGGAGCCGTTGGACGACACCACGGTGGCGGTGTTCGGATCCTCGCACTCGTCGATGATCGTGTTGCCGCATCTGCTGCGTCACCGGGTTGCGAAAGTGATCAACTTTTACCGTAGCCCGCTCAAATATGCTATTTATCTTGATGATTGGATTCTGTTCGATGACTCCGGCCTCAAAGGGCGAGCGGCCGTCTGGGCGCGAGAGAACATCGACGGTGTGCTTCCGGACCGGCTGGAGCGGTGTCTCGTCGATGGTCCGGAGTTCGAGGAAAAGCTCGCTGAATGCGATAGCGCGGTGTACACCGTCGGTCTTGAGCGCAGAACGCTGCCGGAGACCAGACAATGGGGTCAGCTGGACTACAACCCCGACAACGGCATTCTGGCTCCCGGACTGTTCGGTGTCGGGATTGCGTTTCCCGAGCGCGCGGTCGACCGGTTCGGCTACGTCGAATATCGGGTGGGCCTGAAGAAGTTCATGGACCATCTACACGACGTCCTGCCGCTCTGGTTGCGCTATCCGCCGTGAGATAGATCAGCGCAGCACCAGCGCCGGATCGCCGCGACGCCGGTAAACCGAACCGAATCGCGCATCGATGCGCAACCAGGCCGGCAGCACGCGAACCCGAACGATCTCGTCGGCACCGACGGCCTCGGATGACTGCGGCAGGAAACCCATTGCCGTCAGCGCGAATACACATCGCATCGGGACACCGACGCTGCCTTCGGCCGAGCTGACCTGGATCACCTCCTGGTCCAGCAGTGACACCGGCGGACCCTGTGCGCTGCTGTGCTCCTTGGCCAATTGCGCACCGCGCTGAGCCAGATCGAGCATCAGGCGAGCCGGTACATCGTCGAGGTGGGTGAAGCCCGAGTCCGGCGGCAGCGCTCCACGCCACGCCGAATCCATCGGAAAGCCCGGATTGACGTAACCCGTGCTGTCGACGACTGCTAGCCCGCGCACCAATTCGTCTGCGCCAACGGATAAATCGTCGGGGCGGACGATTCCGGCCACCACCCTGCTGGCCAGCACGTCCAAGCCGGTCGACGCCCAGGCAGTGAATTCCCCGGGCGAACGTGTCCGCAACCGGACGACCGTGGCGGCGTCGAGTCGCGCCGCGCGCTCAGCGAACGCGGCCAAATCGGCGCGATGGGCGGCGACGGATTCTGGCCCCAGCCACACGCCCCGCTCGGCTATCTCAACCACCGCTGAAGGTATTCCCGGTGATGCGGCGCCAGACGCACCAGCCGCTGCTCGTCGATGTTGAACGCGGCCAGTTGCGACTCGCCGATCACGGCAGGCTTCGACTCCGGATCGGCGTTAACCGAACGCACTTCGTAGCCGAGCGTGAAATCGACTGCTCGTAGCCGCTTGGTCCACATCGTCACCTGCAGCGGCGAATCAATCAGCCGCAGTTGACCTTTGTAGGTGACACGCACGTCGGCGATCAGCAAGCCGATTTCGAGGATGTCCGACTCGAAAGCCGGTTTGAGGAACGGAACGCGGGCCTCTTCCATGATCGTGACCATGGTCGCATGGTTGACATGCTGGTACATGTCGATGTCCGACCACCGGACCGGAACCTGCGCAACGAATCCGGTGGTCAACCTGCTGCTCCTCGCCCGCTGGTGCGCGTCATCGAACGAATCTGGCGCGCCGCGACCGACAGGGTGGCCAAATCCTTCTGGCCGCTTTCATGAATCTCGCTGAGCGTTCGCCGTGCCCGCTCCACTCGCGACGCGCTGGTGTGCTCCCACTCGGCGATCTTCTCTTCGCCGGTTTCATCCGGCTCACCGACGGCGAGCACGTCGAAACACAACGAGCGCAGCGACGAGTAGATATCGTCACGAATTGCCAAGCGCGCCAACGAATGCCACCGGTCAGCGCGCGGAAGCTCGGATATCGCGGTGAGCAGACCGTCGGTACCGAGCCGGTCCATCAGCGCGAAGTAGGTGTCGGCGACTTCGGCCGGTTCACGGTCCTCGATGTCGGCGACGTCGATGATGTCGAGCAGGCTGTACCGGTACAGGCCGGCGGCCACCATGTAGCCGAGCTCCGCTGACGCGCCCTGTCTGACGAATTCCGCGGCTTCCTTCTCCACGATCGCCTTGTCGTCACCGCGCAGCCAATCCGACATCCGCGGCGTCAACGCTGCCACTTTCCTTGCGAATCGGTTGATTTCGGCGCCCACCGCCAACGGTTGGGGGCGGTAGTTGAGCAACCAGCGTCCGGCGCGGTCGATCAGCCGACGGGTGTCCAGGGTCATCTCGTCGGACACCGCGATCGGTAGCTCGGCCTCGCGAATGCTGTGCCACAGTTGCCCGATCCCGAAGATCGCGTCGGTCGCGGCGTACGTGCGTACCGCATCCACCGGACCCACCCCGGTGTCCTGGGTGATCCGGTAGTCGTAGCTGATGCCGGCGGTGTCGACCAAATCGTTGACCAGCATGGTGGTCACGATCTCCCGCCGTAGCTGATGCGAGCGGATCGCCGAGCCACACCGGTCCCGCAGCTGCGACGGGAAATACCGCGGTAGCTTGCTGGCGAACACCTCTTGATCCGGCAGATCGGTTTCCAGCAGTTCGTCTTTGAGCGTCAGCTTGACGTGCGCCATCAGCGTCGCGAGTTCCGGCGAGGTGAGCCCGATGCCGACCTCGAGCCGCCGCGCGATCTCCTTCTCCGAGGGCAGCGCTTCGAGTTCGCGGTTGAGCCCACGCTCGGCCGCCAGATATTTGATCTGGTCGGCGTGTACCGGTAGCAGGCTCGGGGCGTTGGCGCGGCTGGTGCCGATCAGGTCGTTCTGGTCCTCGTTGTCGGCGAGCACCAATGCGGCGACCTCGTCGGTCATCGACTCGAGTAGCCGGGTGCGTTCACCCGGATCGATCTTGCCCGCGGTCACCTGCGCGTCGACCAGGATCTTGATGTTGACCTCGTGGTCTGAGCAGTCCACACCGGCCGAGTTGTCCATCGCGTCGGTGTTGATCCGCCCACCACACAGATCGAACTCGACCCGGCCACGTGCCGTGACACCGAGATTGCCGCCCTCGCCAACGACTTTCGCGCGCACCTGGTTCGCGTTGACGCGCAGTGCATCGTTGGCCCGGTCACCCACGTCGGCATCGGATTCCGCCTCGGCCTTGATGTAGGTGCCGATGCCGCCGTTGAACAACAGATCCACCGGTGCCCGCAGAATCGCGCGCACCAGATTCGGTGGCGCCATCTCGGTGACGTCGTCTTCGATGCCCAGCGCCGCGCGGACCTGATCGCTGATCGGGATGGATTTGTGCTCGCGGCTGTACACCCCACCGCCCTCGCTGATCAGCGACGTGTCGTAATCGTCCCAGCTGGAGCGCGCCAGGTCGAACATCCGTCGTCGTTCCTGCCACGACGCGGCCGGATCGGGGTCGGGGTCCAAGAAGATGTGGCGGTGGTCGAAGGCGGCCAGCAGGCGAATGTGCATGGACAGCAGCATGCCGTTGCCGAACACGTCGCCGCTCATGTCGCCGACGCCGACCACGGTGAAGTCCTCGGTCTGGGTGTCGACGCCCATCTCGCGGAAGTGCCGCTTGACCGCTTCCCACGTACCTTTGGCGGTGATACCCATCGCTTTGTGGTCGTAGCCAACGGATCCCCCGGACGCGAACGCGTCGCCCAGCCAGAAGCCGTAGGACTCGGCGACCTCATTGGCGATGTCGGAAAACGTTGCGGTGCCTTTGTCTGCGGCCACCACCAGGTAGGCGTCGTCGCCGTCGCGGCGCACGACTCCCGGTGGGGCGCTGACCTCACGGGTGGTGTGGTCGACGTTGTCGGTGATGTCCAGCAGTCCGGAGATGAATAGCTTGTAGCAGTCGACGCCTTCGTTGCGGTTGGCGTCGCGATCGGCGGCGGGATCACCGGTGGGCAGCGGCGGCTGTTTGACGACGAACCCGCCCTTGGCGCCGACCGGGACGATGACCGCGTTCTTGACGGCCTGCGCCTTAACGAGGCCCAGGATCTCGGTGCGGAAGTCCTCCCGACGGTCCGACCACCGCAGGCCACCGCGCGCTACGTAACCGAACCGCAGGTGCACACCTTCGACGCGGGGCGAGTACACGAAGATCTCGAACTTCGGACGCGGCAGCGGAAGCTCCTCGATCAGCTGCGCATCCAGTTTTAGCGACAGCACATTCTGGCTGCGGGCCGATCTCTCTTGTGTCACAAAGTAATTGGTGCGCAGCGTAGCCTGAATCAGTTCGGCGAATGCGCGCAGGACGCGGTCGGTATCCATGCTCACCAACGCGTCGATGTCCGCGGCGACCGCCGCTGCGGCAGCCTGCGCGTCACGGCTCTTCGGCGAGCCCGATGGATCGGGATCGAACAGCGCCTCGAACAACGTGACCAGTGAGCGCGCGGTGTCCGGGTTTTCGTTGACCACCGATTCGATGTGGGACTGGCTGTACGGAAAACCGGCCTGCCGCAGATATTTTGCGTAGCTGCGCAGCAGCACAACCTGCTGCCAGGTCAAGTCGGCGCGCATCACCAACTCGTTGAACCGGTCGATCTCGGCGCGGCCTTCCCAAATCGCGGTCACCGCATCGGCGAAACGCTGAGCCATCACCTCCCGCTCCGGACCCGGCTGCGCCAGCGGGACCGCGGGCTGCGGCGCGATCTTGAACTGGTAGATCCACACCGGCAGCCCGTCCGGGCGGTTCACCGTGAACGGCCGCTCCTCGAGCACCACCACACCCATGGACTGCAGCATCGGCAGCAACTGGCTCAGCGATGCCGTCCGCCCGCCCAAATACCATGTCAGCCGGACGGTTTCGTCATAGTCGTGATCGGACAGCACCAGCTTGACCGAATCGTCGGTCAGCTTTTCGAAGATGGCAATGTCGTTGATCGCATCGGCAGGGGTGACGGCCTCTTTGTACGGCTCTGCGAATGCGCCCGCGTAGTGCTCAGCCTCGATGGGCTCCACCCCGGCCGCAACCGCCTCGGCGAGCAACCGGTCGGACCAGGTGCGCGCGGCTTCGGTCAGTAGCGCCTGAAGCCGCACCCGATTGGCGTCGGAGGTATCGATCTGCGTGGCGGTGTCTGCGCGCAACCGGACCATGAAATGCAGTAGTGCCCAGGGTGATTCAGTGACGCGAGCGGTGAATTCGAGGCTGGTGCCGCCGAATTCCTGGACCAGAATGTCTTCGATCTGCAAACGCACCGCCGTCGTATAGCGGTCGCGTGGCAGGTAGACCAGGCACGACACGAAGTACTCGAGGCGGTCGGCGCGCAGGAACAGCAGTGCGCGACGCCCCGATCCGAGGTCGACCACCGACTTGGCCATCGCCAGCAGTTGCTCGGGGCTGCGCGCGAAAAGCTCTGAACGCGGCACGGTCTGGATCACGTCAAGCAGCAACTGCCCGGGGTGGCCGGGGTCGAGGTCAGCCAGGGTGAGCACCTCGTGGACCTTGCGCGAGATGATCGGGATTTCCAAGACATCGGCGTTCATCGCTGCAACGGTGAACAGGCCGATGAGGCGATGCTCGAAGCAACTGCCGTCAGCGTCTTCACGGACGGCGAAGACATACGGGTAAGCGCCGAAACGTAAGTAGCTGGCAACGTCTGTCTGCGCCAAGGCCAGCAGCTCGTGGTCCTCGGTCAGGCGCGGACGCGAACCCTTGCGGCGGCGCAGTACACCGAGGCTGGTCGTCGCCGCATCCCCCGACACCCGTCCGTCGTGCACCGGGCAGCGCTGGTAGCCCAGCAGCGTGAAATGTCCATCGGCCAACCAGCGCAACAGGGTGGCGACGTCGCCGCCGTTCGGGCCCGGGTAGTGGCCGTTCGCGTTGGTTTCCACGTCGTGGGCCAGCTCGTCGAGCACGGCGATCATCGCCGTCGAATCCGCTGCGACTCTGCGCAAGTCGGCGAGCACACCTGGCAGCAGACGTTCGGCTTCATGGAGGGCGTTGCGGTCCACCGACGGCACGAGCTGGACATGGATCCAGGTCTCATCGATCCCGTCGCCGCCGGAATCCTTCGGCCCAACCGCAAGCAGATCTCCGGCGCCGTCCCGGTGCACATGGAAAACCGGGTTCATGATCGCCGCGTAGGCCACCCCGAGCCGATGCAGCAGCACGGTGACCGAATCCATCAGCATCGCGCCGTCGTCGGTGACCACCTGCAGCGCGGGACCGAATCCGCTCGGGTCGTCGTGCGGGTAGACCGCGACGCGGCTCTCGCCTGCGGGCCGATTGGAACCGAGCCGATAGTGCGCGCTCAATAACGCCGGCGTGACCGCGTGAGCCGTCTGCGACTCCGCCGCAGGCGCGGAGTCGGCGTCGGCCTCGTCGTCGTGCGGGCCTTGGTAGCTGTCGGCGTACGCCTTCGATATCCACTGGGGAATGTCACGGCCGTCAGCGAACTTCGCCCAGTTCAGAGCATCAACCGTCATGCCGACCGCTCCTCAGCACGCATACCAACGCTGGCACGCCTGACACTAGTCGCGAGTGAGCCTTCGGTGAGTCACTCGGTGTGGACGCGCCGCATCGGCTCCAAGCCGCTCGATCTTGTTCTCCTCGTAAGCGCCGAAGTTGCCTTCGAACCAGAACCACTTGGCCTCGTTGTCGTCGTCGCCTTCCCACGCCAGGATGTGCGTGCAGGTCCGGTCGAGGAACCAGCGGTCGTGGGAGATCACCACCGCGCAGCCGGGGAACTTGTCCAGCGCGTTCTCCAGCGAGCTCAGCGTCTCGACGTCGAGGTCGTTGGTCGGCTCGTCCAGCAGGATCAGGTTTCCGCCCTCTTTGAGCGTGAGCGCCAGATTGAGCCTGTTGCGTTCACCACCGGACAACACCCCGGCCGGCTTCTGCTGATCGGGTCCCTTGAAACCGAACGCCGAGACGTAGGCCCGCGACGGGATCTCGTTCTGCCCGACCTGGATGTAGTCCAGCCCATCGGAGACGGTCTGCCAGACGTTCTTCTTGGGGTCGAGCCCCCCGCGTGACTGGTCGACGTAGCTCAGCTTCACGGTCTCGCCGACCTTGACGATGCCGCTGTCCGGCTGTTCGAGCCCGACGATGGTCTTGAACAGCGTCGTCTTGCCGACGCCGTTGGGACCGATGACGCCGACGATGCCGTTGCGGGGCAGCGTGAAGGACAGATCCTTGATCAGCGCGCGTCCCTCGAAGCCCTTGTCGAGGTGCTCGACCTCGACCACCAGGTTGCCCAGCCGCGGGCCGGTCGGGATCTGGATCTCCTCGAAGTCGAGCTTGCGGGTCTTCTCTGCCTCGGCCGCCATTTCCTCGTAACGCTGCAGGCGGGCCTTGCTCTTGGCCTGGCGGGCTTTGGCGCCGGAGCGCACCCACGCCAGCTCGTCGGTCAACCGCTTCTGCAGTTTGACGTCCTTGCGGCCCTGCACCGAGATCCGTTCGGCCTTCTTCTCCAGGTAGGTGGAGTAGTTGCCCTCGTAGGGGTAGGCGCGGCCGCGGTCGAGCTCCAGGATCCACTGGGCCACGTTGTCCAGGAAGTACCGGTCGTGGGTGACCGCCAGAACCGCGCCCTCGTATGCGGCGAGGTGCTGTTCGAGCCACTGCACGCTCTCGGCGTCGAGGTGGTTGGTCGGCTCGTCGAGGAGCAGCAGGTCCGGCTTGGACAGCAGCAGCTTGCACAGCGCCACCCGGCGCCGCTCCCCGCCGGACAGATGCGTCACCGGCTCGTCGGGCGGCGGGCAACGCAGGGCGTCCATCGCCTGCTCGAGCTGCGAATCGAGATCCCACGCGTCGGCGTGGTCGAGATCTTCCTGCAGCCGGCCCATCTCTTCCATCAGCTCGTCGGAGTAGTCGGTGGCCATCAGTTCGGCGACTTCGTTGAAGCGGTCGAGTTTGACTTTGATGTCGCCGAGGCCCTCTTCGACGTTGCCGCGAACGGTCTTGTCCTCGTTCAGCGGCGGCTCCTGCAGCAGGATGCCGACCGTCGCATTGGTGGCCAGGAAGGCTTCACCGTTGTTGGCATTGTCCAGCCCCGCCATGATCCGCAAGACGCTCGACTTACCCGCCCCGTTGGGGCCGACGACACCGATCTTGGCGCCCGGATAGAAGCTCAAGGTGACGTCGTCGAGGATGACTTTGTCGCCGTGCGCCTTGCGGACCTTTTTCATCGTGTAGATGAACTCAGCCATGCGGCGGTGTTGCCTTTCTGGTTGCGAGGGATTGCTCGCGCCCCATCCTAGGCACCTTGTCCGGCTCCTCCCCACGCCGCTGCGCGGCGAGCATCGTCACCGGACGGGCACCGCCGCGTCGATGCAGCTAAGCCGATAGCGGCAACGCAGCCTCGGCATCGGGTGCGGTCTCGGCGCTGTCCGGTTCTTTCTCCTCCTCGGCTTCGGTCTCCCCGGTCGCCGATCCGGAGGAGATCGTCTTCTCGACCCGCGCGATGCAGCGAGACAGATCGGGACCGACAGCCGTGGCGCGCATCTCCAGGGTCGACCGCCGGATACCGTCGCGGTCTTCATATTCACTGGTGTGGACGTGCCCGACGACGATCACCGGCGAGCCCTTGCCCAGTGATGCGCCCACGCCGGAGACCAGTCGGCCCCAGCAGTTGACGGTGACGAACAGCGAGCTGCCCGGCTCCCAGGTGCCGTCGGCGGACCGGCGCCGCGAATTGCTCGCGACCCGGAACTTCAGCACCTCCTGGTCACCGACCCTGCGGCGCTTTGGATCGTTGACCACGTTTCCAACCACGGTCAGCGGTGTTTCGAACATTTCTTGTCCACCTTTCCTGTATCGCACCGCAACCGGTGCTGCATGCATGCCATTCAGCTCGGGATCACCGACAGCACGATCCGATTCCGGGCGAAGGCGGCTGCCGTTGTGGAGGAAGCGTTGGGTGTGGATAAAGAAGTCGCATCCGCCACATCGACCCCTGGCCGCAGGAGTGGTGCCGTGCCCGCCGTCGAGCGACAAACCGTGGGTGCCGAGCACTTGTCGCTCAGAGGCGGGCACATCGTGTGGCCCGACCTCCGATGCGACGGGCGTGACGGTGACCGCTTAGCGCTGGCCTGATCTGTCGCGGCGGGCCAGCTCGGCTAGCATCGCGTTGTAGGCCGCCAATTCGGCATCGTCGTCGCGGTCGGCCGCGCGATCCAGTCGCCGCGCGGTTCGTTGGTCGCTGCGTGACCACTGCACCAGCAATGCGATCATGACGACGACCAGTGGGATTTCCCCTGCGGCCCAGGCCATTCCACCCCCGAGCCGCTGATCGCCCAACAGGTCGGTGTGCCAGCTCAGATGCAGCGAGTGGTAAAAGCTTTCGCCGAGCACCTTCGGCATGCTCATCAGGATTACCGCGAAGAATGCGTGCAGCGGCAGCGACGCAAAGACCACCGCCACCTTCGCCAGCGGCGGGATCGGTTTCGGCGTGGGGTCGACACCGATGACCACCCAGTAGAACAGGTAGCCGCTGGCCAAGAAGTGCATGTTCATCACGACGTGCCCGATGTGGCTGCCGACCGCAGCATCGAACAAACCGCCCAGATACAGCCCGTAGAACCCGGCGACGAACAGGGCGGTCGCAACCACCGGGTTGGTCAGGAACCTCGAGATCCGGCTGTGCAGGGCGGCGAGCAGCCACTCCCGCATACCCGGCGGGTCGCCGGGGCCGGCTGCCGGCAGTGCCCGCAACGCCAGGCCGACCGGCCCGCCCAACACCAGCAGGATCGGGACCAGCATCGACAGCATCATGTGCGCGGCCATGTGCATGCTGAACATCGCCGGCATGTACCGGCCCACACCCGATGAGCTCACAAACAGCAGCGCCGTACAGCCCAGCAGCCAGGCCGCGGTCCGGCCCATCGGCCACGCATCGCCGCGGCGCCGCAGCCGGCCCACTCCGGCCAGGTACAGCGCGGCGAACACGATGGCCGCCGTGCCGAAGATCAAGTCGAACCGCCAATCGAGGAGCACCCTGGCCGGGGTCGGCGGCCCGGGGAAGTCGTAGCCGATTTTCACGTCGGAAATCGAGGGCACGCCGATCGGCAGTGGCGGCGGAGGCGTGCGACCAAGGCCGACGGCGACACCGAACGTCAGGCCGAAAACCACCGCCTCGATCAGCGCCAGCCGAAGCAGGCTGGCGCGCGAGCCCGGATCTGCTTGCAGCGCAGCGATCCCGGTGCGCCGCTGCCGCCAACCGGCGAGGCCGAGCAGGCACAGCGCGACAAACTTCGCGACCACCAGCCGTCCATAGTTGGTGGTGAGCAGGTCCGACGGCAAGACCCGCACCAGCGCGTTGACGACCCCGCTGACCGCCATCGCGACAAAGCACCACAGTGCGATCACCGAGAATCGCCGCGAAGCAAGGTCGGCGTGCTGTCCGCCGCGGAACACGTGGACGAGCAACGCCAGCAGGCCACCGGCCCACAGACTGCCCGCGAACAGGTGGATCAGCAGGCTGTTGGTGGCCAGGTCGTGCGAACCGCCGGCCGACGAGTGACCGGTCAGCCCGAGCGGTAGCAGGGTGGCCAGTGACCCCACCAGCAGCAGCGGCGTCCATGACCAGCGCAGCACCGGCAGGCTGGCAACCGTCACGACGGCGGCCAGCACCGCGGTCCAGCGCCACGCCGTCGAGATGTTGATCAGGCTGGCCAACGACCACAGCGTCGCCGGGTTCAGGTGGGCGATGATCGGCTGACCGGAGACGTCGGAAATCGTCAGCGGCACCAGCAGGGCGGCGCACACCGCCCATGCCCCGGCCGCCACCGTTCCCACCCGCAACGCGCGATAGCCGTCGACATCCAGGACGCCGTTGTCCTGCGGCGGCACCAAAAAGGCGGCGAACAGGAAGGATCCGACGGCCACGACCGCCGCGACCTCACCGGCAGCCCGGACAAACGGCAGGCCAATCGTGGTCACCGGACCGGGATCAGGTAACCCGGTAGCGGTCAGCGCCGCCGCCAGCGACAGCGCACCGATGCCCGCCGCAGTGCAGCCGGCCAACATGGCCACCCCGACGAGCAGCGGCCATGCCACCGCGCGACGGCTAGCGGCCGGAGCATCCGTCATAGACAAAGCGTACGGTCGCGCCCCTACGGGCGGTCCGCACCGCGTGCCTCGACCTCGCGGGCGACGAACTGTTTGCGCGCGATCTGTGCGACGTGGTCGAAATCTCGAAGGATGGCTTGTAATTCGCGGCGAAACGCGACTCGTCGCTCAGCCAGATCCGGGCCGGGTTTGAGGAGATCCTGATCGGCGACGACTTGGCGCGCGGTGGCGAACAACAATGTCGACGCCGGCTCGCTGCTGCGCACCCGACCTTGCGCAACGTATTGCTTGCCGACGCCGAGCGCCAATTGGGTCAGCTCCTTTTCGCCGATATCCGCCGGAGCGTCGCGCAGCACGTCGGCCACGATCTCGTAAGCCTCGAAGAACACCCGCAACATCGCGTCCGACATCAGCGGCCGCTTCGCGTACAACATCGCGTCGATCTCGGCCGCGCCCCCGGCGACGTGCGCTTCCCAATCCTCATGCCACGCCATCTCTTGGGCAATGTTCTGCCGGAATGACGCCGAATCGGCGAAGTAGAAGTCGAACTTCAACAGGTCGCGCAGCCGCATGGCCTGATTCCAGAACGCCTCCAGCCGATCACCGTCGGCGTGCCCGGCATGCGCGAGCGCCAGTTCGACGATGACGGTCTCCAGGAATGCGTGGATCACCGAGTTGCGGTAGAACGCTGCGGTGTGCTCGTTCTCCGGGGTGATGCGCCACACCGGTTCGCGGCCACTGTCGATCCGGGTGACTGGGTGGCCATTAGACAACGAATCCACCGCAGCGCGAACGCCTTCGGGTGTCCGCAACCGCAGCGCACTGGTGGACATCGGGGTTTGCTTGCGCTCGAGATAGTCCAACGAATCCTGCAGGGTGTGGTGCAGTTGCCCCAGTGTCAACGCCAACCCGTGCGTGGTCAGCAGCAGCGCCGACACCAGACCGGTGGCATTCACCGGGGTGGATTGCAGGATCCGCCAGGCGACTTCAAACGACATCTTCTGCAGGGCAAGCCGTTTGGCGGCTTCGTCCTCGGCGATCGGGCCGTGCGACGGGCCGAGATACTCTCGCATCGAGACCGCTTCGGGGAAGCGGACGTAGATCTTGCCGTAGTTGCGTTCGCCCTGGGCCTTGATGAAGCTGTACATCCAGCTCAAACCCTCGGCCCGCTTTTCCCCGCCGCGGGCGTAGGCAGCGTACTCGGCTGTCTCGTGCAGCTGGTCGAAGCTGATCGAAACGCCTTGCAGCAGAATGTCATCACTGCGGCCGTCTAGGTAAGCATCAGCCACATAACTCATCAGTCCGAGCTTGGGCGGCAGCATCTTCCCGGTGCGCGAACGGGTGCCCTCGATGGACCAGCTCAGGTTGAAACGCTTCTCCACCACATAGCCGACGTACTCCCGGAGCACGTATTTATACAGCGGATCGTTGCCGATATTACGACGGATGAAGATGGTCCCGGCGCGGCGCATCAGCGGTCCCATTACCCCGAATGCCAAGTTGATACCGGCGAAGACATGCACCGGCGGCAGCCGATTTTCCTGCATTGCCACCGGCATCACCGCGCCGTCGATGTACGACCGGTGCGAGAACAGCAATACCGCCGGATGAGCTTCCAGCGCAGTCCGCAGCGCCGCCACCTGATACTCGTCGTAGTCGATTTCCCGGTCGAAGCCCCGGCTGAACAACCTGCCCAGGACGGAGACCAGGTCGACGGAAACTCGGCTCCATCCGGTGGCGAGCTCGTCGAGCATTTCTCCGGCTCGCTCGACGGTGGCTTCCGGGATCTTCTCCAGGCCGGCGCGGAATCGCGCCGACGCCAAGATCTCCGGCCGCACCAGCCGCGGGGACTTGTATTGCGGTCCAAGGATGCGGTATTCGGCGCGTTCCATTGCCAGCAGCGCCCGGCGGGTGACGAAATGCGCGAAGTCACGCGGGTTATCGCCGACAGTGATGTCGCGCCACTGCTGACGAAGTTCGGACACCTTGGCCGATTCGCCAGCCACCACCTGGGCGCGTGAACGGTCGGAACGCAGAATGTGGCGCTGCTGACGCTCGCTGGGCTGGTAGGGATTTCGGCCCGGGATCAACGCCGCCACCCGATTCCATGCCGACGCGTCGGCACGCGGCATCCAGAAGACTCGCACCGGCACGATCGACCGGTCCTCGTCCAACTCGAGTTGCTCGACTAGTTGCGCCAGCGCGCCGGATGAGGCGTCCCGCTCGGGCAGCGGCAGCACCTCGAGCTTGGTCTCCGGATGGCGAGCACGTTGCTGATCCAGCCACGTGGCAAGCAATTCCGATTCCATCGGCGACGACGCCGACGCCAGCACCAAGGTGTCGTCGCTGGTGCTGAAAGAACCCTCGTCGACAGCCGGGGTGGTCACGATCGCCCCTTCGGCCGAGGCGTACTCGGTTGGGCCTTGTTCGCTTTGCGCGGCGCCGCTTTGGATTGGGCCGCCTTGGCCGTTTTCTTCGCCGCAGCTTTCTTCGCCGCAGCCTTCTCAGGCGTGGCCTTGGCGGGTGCAGCTTTGGCGGCGGCTTTCGCGGGCGCGGCCTTAGCGGGTACGGCTTTGGCGGGCGCGACCTTGGCGGCCTTGCGCGGCGCCCTTCGCGGCGCCGCCTTCTTTCGGTACACGTCATGGTCGGGCAGCTCGTCGACCGGCCAGTCGGCCAACGTGTCCAGATAGAGTTGGCGCACCTCGGCGATCCGATCCGCCAGCGTCTCAACTGTCCAGTCGCTCACCGAGATCGGCGGAAACACCGCAACATCCACGGTGCCGGGGTTCATCGTCGTGGAGTTACGCGCGGCGATGATCTCGGCGTTGCGAATCACGATCGGCACGATCGGTATTCCCACCGCCATCGCCATCCGGAACGGCCCCTTCTTGAACGGCCCGACGCTGGTGGTGTCCAGCCTGGTGCCCTCCGGCGCGATCATGATGGACAGCCCTTGTCTGGCCCGCTCCTCGACCTGGTGCAGCGACTCCACCGCAGCGGTCGGGTTATCCCGGTCGATGAAGACCGAGTCCAAGACCTTGCCCAGCGTGCCCATGATCGGATCGCTCTCGAGTTCTTTCTTGCCGACGGCCACCCAGTTGTCGCGGATCAGCGCGCCGACGATGACCGGGTCGGCCTGGTTGCGGTGGTTGAAGATGAACACCGCGGGCCGCTCGGCGGTCAGATTCTCCTGGCCCAGGATGTTGAGTTCCACACCGCTGGCGGTCAATAACAGCTGCGACCAGGTCGCCGTGAAGAAGTTGACGCCGCGGCGCCTGCTTCCAGTCAGCAGGCCGATCCCCAGCGCGCCGGCGGCGACGGGAACCACCGAGCCGACCCCGGCCAGCGCGCGCAGTTGCGCGGTAATGCCGCCGCCGCTGCGACTGGTGAACCGCAGAATCGGCCAGCCGCGCCGCTTGGCGACGGCCGCCATCTTGCCTTCCGGGTTGGTCGGCCGAGGATTGCCGACCAGATACATCAGCGCGACGTCTTCGTCACCGTCGGCGTAGAAGTAGCTGTCCTTGAGGTCAATCCCGTTTTCGCCGGCGAACTTCTGCACCGCGGCGGCCTTGCCCGGTCCCCACAGAATCGGCTTGACCACACCTCCGGTCAGGATCCCGTCGTCGTTGGTTTCGAACTTGTTGGTGAGCGTGTTGAGGATGCCGAGGAACTTGGCTACCGGAGCGACCTGAATGGTCAGCGCGGACGAACTGAGCACCACGGTGTGCCCGCGAGCCAGGTGGGCGCGCACCAAATCGCGCATCTCCGGGTAGATCCGCGACTCGATTCGCTGGGCGAACAGCCGCTCGCCGATCTCGTCCAAATCGCTCAGTATGCGCCCGCGGAGCGCTGCCGAGGCCTTGCCGATCAGCTCTTCGAATTCGATACGCCCGAGTTGATGATTCAGCCCGGCCGTGACCATGCTGACCAGTTCGCCGACGCCCATGTCGCGGCGCCGCAACCGTTCCTGGGTGAGGATGACGGCCGTAAAACCGGCGACCAGGGTCCCGTCCAAGTCGAAGAATGCGCCGATCTTGGGCCCGGGCGGGCTGGCCATGATTTCGGCGACCGACCCCGGCAACCGAAGATCACGCGCCGGTTTCTTCGACTCGCGATCGTCGCCGGCGCTCATGAACCCACCACCGATCGTTTCGACATGCCAGATGTGTCGGCATCGAACGTGGCGGGCACCGCTCGCGGCGCGGGATCACCGGCCAGCGTGAGGATTTCATTGAAACCCTCCAGCAGACACCGGGCGAACAGCGCCTCGTCACGGATGGCGGCGCGGTCGTAACGCGTGGTGATGGTGCAGTAACCGCCTCTGGAGATCAGCACGACCATCATCGCCACACCGGGCAACGGACCAATACCGTACTGCCGCAGGATCTTTGCGCCTGCGAGAAACGTGTCGCCGGGATAGACCGGAACGTTGCTGGCCTGCACGTCGGAGCCGACGACCGAGGCCGTCATCGACTCCAGCAGCGGTCCCGGTAACACGCTCAATATCGGTGCGATCGAACCGATGATGTCCATCGCGGGCTCGTCGCGGCGCTGGGTCATCTGCAAGCGAATCTTCTGCATGCGAGCAACCGGATCCGCGGTACCGATCGGGGCCGCCAGGTTCACACCGGTGAACCTGTTGCCGCCCGCCGCGTCGGACTCGACCCGCAGGCTGACCGGCACCGCCATCGGCAACGTGGAGATCGGCACGCCGAGTGCCGCGTGGTATCGCCCCAGTGCACCGGACAAACCGGCCAGATAGGCGTCATTGATCGAGCCGCCGCCGGCTTTCGCGGCCCGGTGCAGGTCGGAAAGCGGGATGTCGATCGCCTCGCTGCGGGTAGCCAAGCTGCGTCGACGAAGCAGCGGAGAGGGTTCCGCGGCCCGGCTGACCACCCGTGCGCCCGATCGGGCGTAGTTGAACACACCCGACACCGCCCTGCCGGGATTGGCTACCGCTCGCCCGAGCATCGACGCCGCTCCCCACAGCACGCCGCCGGCCCCGTAGACCACGTTCGCGGCCAAATGGTTGAGCCCTTCGCGCATCAAATCGTTGGCCGTCAGATCCTGCGGTATGGGTTGGGTCGGCGTCGGCTGAGGCGCCGGATCGCGCTCGAGGTCGTAGATGTGAGCGAACATCTCCACGCTGCCGACACCGTCGGTCACCGCGTGGGACAGGTGCAGCAGCGTGGCGGCTTTGCCGTCGGGCAGACCCTCGATCAGAGTGGCCGTCCACAGCGGTCGGGCGATGTCCAGCGGCGATTGCAGCATCAGCTCGGCAAGGTCGAACACCTGTCGCAACGTGCCGGGTTCGGGGACACGCAGCCTGCGCACGTGATAGTCCAAGTTGAAGTCGGGATCGACCACCCAGCGCGGCGCAGCCGTCGGCAACGTCGGTACGACCACTTTCTGCCGCAGCCGTAATGCCCGTCGGGACGCGTTCTCGAAACGGGTCCGGAAGCGGTCCCAATCCGGCGTGGTGTCCAGGATTTCCAGGGCCATGATCCCCGAGCGGGTACGGGGGTTCGCCTCTCCGCGATGCAAGAGGTAGTCGACCGGCCCCAGCGCCGTGGGCATTCCGGCCGCATCGAGCTGCTCAGCCACCGCAGCTTCCCCATCCGGCCAACGCCGCAATCGCCACTCAAGCCTCCTGTTTCAGACAGACCCCGCGACCCTTCGTCCGGACGCTGCGGGCAACTCCAACGTAGTCCGGTAAGCGCGGTGACGGTAGCCGATTGTCCGCATCATAACGGGAGATCAAACGCGCTCTGGGTGCCCTGCGAAACGCCCTGACCTGCTGCCTAATTCGAAATGAGCAACTGGTTGGGCGCCGGGCCGACTCAGCCGGTCGGCGAGGCGTGCTTGCGCCTAGCCCTCGATCGCGACCGCAAATGCTGTCCGTAGACAACACCCAAAAAGTCAGCGACGGCGTCGGTTGCCAGTCGAGATCGGACTGTGGCAAACAAGTCGAAAGCATGATGAGCATTGGGCAGCTCGGCGTAGCCCACGGTGTGAGCTCCGGCGTCGCGAAGTGCGCCGCAGAAGGCCCGTGCCTGCACGGTCGGGATCACCGAATCGCTCTCGCCGTGCAGGACGAAAAATGGCGGCGCATCGCGGTGGACATGCGAAATCGGCGACGCCAATTCGAAAAGTTCGGGCTTGTCGCCGTAGCGCTCTTTCATGACGAAAAGCTCGAGGAACGGCATCATCATCTCGTGCATTTTCTCGGCATCGGTGAGGTCGTAGACGCCGTAAAAGGGCGCCGCGGCTTGAACAGTGGTG
>Ga0302326_10011893_pt1 | contig 18660 bp, 13 predicted proteins | sample Palsa_T0_3_FD_202264 | JGI IMG/M metagenome (GOLD analysis project Ga0302326, IMG submission 202264) | Peat permafrost microbial communities from Stordalen Mire near Abisko, Sweden - Palsa_T0_3 | ecosystem: Environmental > Terrestrial > Soil > Palsa > Peat permafrost | place: Sweden: Abisko...
GTGACCGGCCAAGTCTTCGGTGGTGGCGGCGGAACCGATGGTGACGGCAACTCCCCCGGCGGCAACGGCTATGCCGTGAGCCTTTCCAATTTGGTTACCGGCTCAACCACCGGCACGTTGTTTCTCAAGCAGGACGCCCTCGGCGGAGCGGGCGGCCAGGGCTATGGAACCGGCAGCGCCGGTGTTGCGGGCACCGCATATTCACTGCTGAGTTTCTCTTCCACAGGGTCGCCCAGTTCCAGTTCCTTTAGCGCCAACACCTTCGCCAACGGCGGCAACGGCGGCGGTGCACAGAACGCCCCCGGCGGCGCGGCTGGCGCTGGTCAATCGACGGCCAGCGTGACCGGCAACGCGCCGACGATCACTGTTACCGCCTATGCCAATTACTACTTCAGCGGCAACTACGGCGGCAACGTGTCTGGAAACTCCACAGCCGAAACCGCCGGTGCCGGCGGCAATGGAACGGCCAGCGCGACCGGCACCGGCACGGGCGCGAACACGATGGTCTATGTCAACGCCTACGGGCAGGGCGGCATAGGCGGAAACAATCAAACGCTGGGCAACGGCGGCGGAGGTGCAGCGGGCACGGCCACCGCGACCGGGACACCCACCAGCGCCGGGCAAGTGATTCTGCTTGCCTCGGCTCCGGGTGGCAACGGCGGCTACGGATCAGGGGCCACCTACACCGGCGGCACGGGCGGAAATGCAACGAGCACGGTCAACGATCACAGCCCCTGGGGAAACTTAAATGACAATTCTTCCGCGAGCGGCGGAAGCGGCGGCATCGCAAATGGCCCTGCTGCTGCCGGCAACGGCGGAAGTGCGACAGCAATCATTAACGTCGGCTCCTTCATATTCCAGCAAACCGCGTCCCCCTCCGGACAGTCCGGCGGCGCAGCGCAAATCACCATCATCGGCGGCACGGTTACGCCAACACACAGCAACACCGGCACGTTCACGTTGTCGGGAACGCTCGACCTGGTTAAGAATCCGATCTATATCGACTATGGAACCGAGCCCGATCCGATGGCGACGGTCAAGTCGTTGATTGTCTCCGCATATAACAGCGGCGCGTGGACAGGAGCCGGCATTACCAGTTCGTACGTTGAAGCCCATTCATCCAGCTACGCTATCGGCTACGCCGATGTGACCGACCCGGGAAATCCAGCCGGATTACCCGCCAAGACGCTCGAAGCCAAGCCCACACTGCTGGGAGATGCCCTTCTCACCGGCACCGTGGGATTGGGCGACTACAACGCCGTTATTGCCAACCTGAACACCGGCACGCTCTGGACCCAGGCCGCGTTCCATTACGGTCAGGCCACGGGCCTGGGCGATTACAATGATGTATTGGCCAATTTCAATCAGACGGATTTCAGCGCTGTGATTGTCAGCCCTTCGGTCAGGACAGAATCAGTGACCTTTACTCCAAACGCCGCCACCGACTTGAAGCTGGAAGTGAACACCATCACCGGCGATGTTTACGCCCTGGCGACGGCGACAACAGCACTCACCGGCTACGACATCTTCGACAAGAGCGGCAATCTGCTCGATTCGGGCGATCCGAATACGGATCTGAATGAACGGCTCTTGTCTCAGCCCAGCAGCACGACGCTGGGGAACCAGACCACCTTTCGCAACGCGACCAATTACAAGCTGTGGGCCACAATTTTGGACAACACCAGCACGCTGGCCGAGGGATCAAATAACGGCAAGCTCAAACAGGGGACGGCCAGCACGTACGACACGATCAACATCCCCGCCAATGGCACGATCGACTTTGGTGACATTTACAGCACGGTGGCCCACAACAACGACATCACGTTTGCCTTCTCCGAAGCCGACCCGACCAACGCGGGGAACCCCGTGACGGGCAGCACCTACAACGGCGAAGTGGACTATGTGGGCAATACCGTCATGCCCGAGCCGGGGGTGCTGGGTCTGCTGGGATTGGGCGGGATCATGATGATGCGCCGGCGGCGCACGCGACCATAGGGCACCGTCGCCGGTCCGACGCCCAGCGGTTGGCAGCAGACCGAACGGCCCAAAGTGGCCCAAAAATGGCACGCGTCCTTTTACGGTTTCTTGCTATTCTTGTTGTTAGCAGTTGTAGATTCAGCACCCGCGCCCTTTTGAATCTCGAGAATTCGCCGCCACCCGCAGAGTCCTGCAGTGAGGGTTTTCAGATATGTGTTGATCACATCCTCGTCTGGCGAGCGTCGTTGGTGGAATCCTCATTCCATGCCCGGATATGTGCCAAGGCAAATCAATCAGTGATGACCCTCTTTCTTTGTCTCTTTCTTTGTCAAAGTGAGCGCGCCGATCCAGATCAAAATTACGCCGATTCATTCCCAGGTTCCGCCTCGGAAATGATTTCCTCTGCGCTCCGCAGTGAAAGCACCGTTACGGTCTGGTGGTTGGCGGCAGCACGGCGGGCAGGATATACCGCTCAAGCATATCCAGGGGTTGGTTCAGTAACGGGCCCTCGTTCGCACCGGTGAAGATGGCAACCATCCGCTGATCCGGAAAAATGAAAATGAATTGGCCGCCGCGGCCTCGGGCGCTCCACGATTTGATCGTGCGATGACCGACCTTAAATGAACCAGACCACCACTGATAGCCATATCCATCGGCCTCCACCCACGCGGGAATCTGCGAGGGGTCGATGTGATTCGTGGTTGAATCCTTGACCCATTGCTCATCAATGATCTGCTTTCCCTGCCATCGACCGCCATTCAAAAAAAGGAAACCGATCTTTGCCATGTCGCGGGCGCGCAGGAACAGGCCTCCCCCGGTTTCGACGATGTCGTTGGGCAGTTTGGACCAGTAGTAATCGGAGATTCCCAGCGGCTGGAAAAGATTCTGCTCGGCGTACCGGTCGGCCCGCAGTCCGGAGACCTTGTAAATGATCTGGCCCAGTGTCTGCGCGATACCGCTGGCGTAGACGAACTTCGCTCCCGGCAGAGCGACGACGGGCTGATCGAGAACGTGGCGAATGGGATCGGGGCTCAGAATGGTGGCAACGGCACTGTTGCGCGGATCGGTGTATGAATAGGTCCATTCGTCCCAAGACAAGCCGGCGGACATCGTCAGAAAATCCTTGACGGTGAGTTTGGACCTATCGCTATCAGCAAAGATGTCGGCGTATTCGGGGAAGAAGGTCGATATGTTCTGATCCACGCCATGTATCAGATGCTGTTGGACGGCCAGTCCAATCAGGATGGAGTTCACGCTCTTCGTCGCCGAAAAGAGGGGCTGGGGCGCAACGCGCCTCAGCGCCTGTTCGGCGCGGCCACCAAATTGGGTTGGGAAATATTCTTCAACAACGAGCTTGTTGTGCTTCACCAGAAGCAGGCTGGTGATGTTCTTGTAATCGTTGGAGAGAATCGCGTCCAAAAGGGCAGCGATCCGACGGGCGTCGATGTTCTCGGTTTTCAAATCTGCGGTGTCCCAACCATCGTTCAGTCTTTCGGGAATGCTGTAGTCAGAGGCAAGCGCAGATACGGGTCCGCAAGCGAACAGAAAAAGCAGCGCCAGGCGAGCAGCTTGATACGGCGAGCACTTGCGCACCGCGGCCCCGCCCGAGATCCAATCCGCTCGATTTGGCAAGGTGACCCCGAGCATGTGTCCCATCGCCTTGACTCTATACGATCGGTCGAAATCTACAACGATTCATCGGCGAGCTCGGCTTCGGAAATGGATCCTTCGGCGCTGCGCATGAATCGGCCGAACCAGCCGCCATTTTGCTTTAGGTCCGCCGGGTTTCCGCTGGCGGTCACGCGGCCATCTTCGATCACGAAGACTTGATCGGCCTGATTGATCAGGCTCGGCCGATGGCTCGTGAGCACCGTTGTGCGGCCAGTCATCAATCGATCCAGCGCCGCGATGATCGCCGCTTCGCTATCGGGCTCGACGCTGCTGGTGGGTTCATCCAATAACAGCACCGACGGGTTAGCCAGAAAGGCCCGGGCGATGCTGATCCGCTGCTTTTGCCCGCCGCTCAATCGCACGCCGCGCTCGCCGACTTTGGTTTGGTATCCCTGCGGCATCTTGGTGATAAAACCATGCGCGTTGGCGGCTTTGGCGGCGGCGATGACCTGTTCCATCGTCGCCTCGCCATGTCCATAGCGAATGTTGTCGAGAATGCTGTCGTTAAAGAGGAAGCTCTCCTGTTGGACGAGCGCGAAATGGGAACGCAGGCTGTCACGGGTGATGGAGCGGACCTCGCGGCCATCGAGCTTGATGGAGCCGCTGATGGGATCATAAAACCGAAGCAGCAAATTCAGAATCGTGCTTTTGCCCGAGCCGCTGGGCCCACAGAGGGCGACCGTCTTGCCGGGTTCGATGCGAAGATCCACATCATGAAGGACCGGCGGAGCAGTGCCATAGGCGAACGTGACATTGCGAAGCTGCATTGCGCCGCTGACATTGGGCAATGGAATGGCATCGGGCGCATCGGGCAATTCCTCGGGCGCATCGAGCACGGCGAAAACGCGCCGGGCGGCGGCGACCGCCCGCTGCACCATGTCATTGACCCGCGCCAAGGTGGTGATCGGACCAAACAGTCGATACCAATAGGCCCGAAACATGATCAGTTTGCCGACGCTGAATGACCAGGGCTGATAGATCATGTAATAGCCGCCGACGCCGATCATGAAGATGTTGCTGAAGAAGCCGACGACGCGGGTGAAGGGGAAGAACAGGTGGCGCGCGTTGATGCCGCGTATTTCCGCGTTGTAATAGGTTTCATTGACTTCACGAAATCGTCGGGCTTCCTGGCGCTCGCGATTGAATATTTTGATGACGACCACGCCGGAAAGGTTTTCCTGAAGCCGGTTGGAAACATCGCCAAGCCGTTCCCGGGCCGCGGTGTAGATGGGGCGGACTTTCTTGTTGAAATAGCGCAGGAGGAAATAAACGCCGATCAGCGGTGCAAGGGAGATCGAGGAGACACGCCAATCGGCATAAAATACGATGGCGACCGTCGCGATCCAGAGCAGGCCTTCACCCACGATGACGTCAATACCATTGACGATGAACGTTTTGAGTTCATCCACATCCCCCATCGTCCGGCTCATGAGATCGCCGGTCCGTTGAGCCTGCAAATACGCCAGACTTTGCCCTTGCAGTTTTTCGTAGACCGTATTTCGAAAATTGAGGATGAACTCCTGAGCGATGCGATTGAGCATCCAGCTTTCCAGCGTGCCAAGAGTTTCTGCCAGCAGATAGATGACAAACAGCCAGATAACCGAAGCGATGAGCAGCGGAAAACGTCCCTGGATGTGTCCATTAAAGCTGATCAATCCATGGACCAATGGCAGAAAGAAGCCATGTCCCTTGAAGGCGACATCATCGGTAACAAACGCCCAAATGACGGCGGGGAATAACTCGCCCGGTGTGGAAAGAATCAAAAGGATAATGGCGAAGATGATCCTGCCACGGTACGGGCGCAGGAGACGGAGCAGGCGCTTGAAGACGGCTGAATTGGATTCCACCGGTTTGGCATCCGTCGGCTTTAGCGAAATCTCGCTCGGGGATGTCCGATAACCATTTGAGCCGGCCATGCCGGGGATTCTAGGCGGATTTCCTGCGGCAGGCGCGAATGTGATCGGTCGTGGAAGGTCGAAAGTAACTGTGGATGGAACTCCCTGCCCGCTATATCCATGGCCCCCGTTTCGACACCCGTCTGGATGACCGACAAATCCGCGCTGGATGGCTGTTGCTGCTTGCGCTCATGCTTACGGTCATTGCCAGCAAGGCGATTTTATATGACACGCTCGATCCCGACTGTTTTTGGCATCTTCGTGTGGCGGACCAATTGCATCGCGAGGGGATCGGGCCGATCGTGGACAGTCTTTCATTCACGACATTGAAGACACCATGGGCGCCCTATTCGTGGCTGGGCGAACTGGCGATGCGGGCGATCTGGAATCTGGGCGGATTCCGTTTGGCGATCGCGGTGCAGTCGATCATGATCGCATCGATCTTCGCCCTGATCGCACTGGCGAGCACGACACGCGGCGGATCGCGCATGGGCGTGCTGATTTGCACATTCTGCTCCGCCTATCTTTCGCTCCCCTACCTCAGCTTCCGACCCGCGACGGCAGCCCTGGTCATGTTCGCGCTGACGGTTTGGCTGATCGTGCGAGATCGGAGATACGGCGAAGGCACGCGATCCATCTGGCTGCTCGTGCCGTTGACGATTGTCGCGGTCAACGTGCATCTGTTTGCGACCGTGATCCCACTTTCCATCGCCGCCCTGCTCGCCGGCGCGATCCGCGAGAAGCGCGGCGTCCGGCGGTATGTACTTCTGCTGGTTCTCACGCTCATCGCCTGCTGCATGACGCCGATGTTGCCGGGGCTGATCAAAACGATGTGGTTCTACCAGGCCGGCGGCTCGATGGTCGCCGCTTCGGGGATTGATGAGCTGCGGCCGTTTTATTCCGGGCCGATGGGCTGGATCTCCGCATCGATCGTGGGAGCGGGTTTCCTGGTGTGTTGGAACGGGCGAACGCGGTTGCGCGCTGGCGAATGGTTTTGGCTGGCGGGTGGGACGATTCTGCTCTTTCGCATGGGACGATTCTCGCCGCTGTATGTCATCATCGCGTCGCCCATCGTTTCCGTCGCACTGCCATCGATGCGCGGAGTGGTGCTCGGCAAGCCGGCGATCCGCGTCGCGCTGGCGAGTCTGCTGTGTGTCGGGATCGTCCGCATCATCAGCGGATTTCCGGGGCGCGCTACATCGATCGATGCGTGGCTGAACCGGATGGGACCGGACGCGCCCGGCTATCCCTGTGAAGCGGCGGCGTTTGTCCAGCAGAAAATTGCCCCCACCAACGGCCGCATCCTCAATGAATTCCCCTGGGGTGGCTATCTCGATTGGAGGCTGGGACCGACGTATCAAACTTTCCTCGATGGGCGAACGCAATGTTTTCCGTCTGCGTTCTGGCGGCAGACATGCATGGGATCGCCGGCGGAGATGCTGCAGGTTCTCAAACTGATCGCCGCCGATGCGGCTATCGTTCCGAAGAACCGTGGCTCGCTGCGTGCCGCGGTTGTGGCGATGAAATGGAAGCGTGTCTACAGCGATGATCGTGCGGACGTGTTCGTCCCGCCGACCAGCGATCTTGCGGACATCAACGAATAAGTTTTAGCGGGCAACTTTTTTTTGCGAGTCAGCTCAATGTCAAGCCTGTTACTGGCAGAAGATCTTCCAGCGGAGATAGATGTGGCACGGGAGACGGTCGAGTTGTCGATCGTTATGCCGTGCCTAAACGAGGCGGAAACGCTGGAGATTTGCGTGCGCAAGGCGATGAAATTTCTGCGGGATAACGAGATCATTGGCGAGGTGGTGATCGGCGATAACGGTTCAACCGATGGCTCGCAGGGGATCGCCAGACGAAATGGGGCGCGCGTGGTGGCGGTCGCGGAACATGGGTACGGCAGCGCGATCCATGGCGCGACCATGCGGTGCCGCGGGCAATACATCATCGTCGGCGATTCGGACGATAGCTATGATTTTTCCAACCTGATGCCGTTCATCGAGCGTCTCCGCCAAGGCGATGATCTGGTGATGGGCAACCGCTTCAAGGGCGGCATTCGCCAAGGCGCGATGCCCTGGCCGAATCGTTACATCGGCAACCCCATTCTCACCGCCGTCGGGCGCCAATTTTTCCGTTGCCCTGCCCATGATTTTCATTGCGGTTTGCGTGGATTCTCCAGATCCGCCTATTGCCGGATGGATCTGCAAACCACGGGGATGGAATTCGCCTCGGAGATGGTGATCAAGGCGACGCTGCTGAAGATGAAGATCAGCGAAGTGCCCACGACACTGGACCCCGACGGCCGCTCGCGCCCGCCGCACTTGCGACGATGGCGCGATGGCTGGCGGCACCTGCGCTTCATGCTCCTCTACAGCCCGCGCTGGCTGTTTCTCTATCCGGGCCTCTTCCTGATGGTCTTCGGCTCCATCGGAATGCTGCGGCTCATTCGCGGCCCGATGCAGATTGGTGCGGTGATTCTCGATGTCGATTCGCTCACCTATCTTTCCGCCTTCGTGTTCCTGGGATATCAGGCCACCACATTCGCCGTTCTCTCCAAGGTCTTTGCAATCAATGTGGGTCTGCGTCCGTGGGAGCCCCGATTTCAGCGGGTGTTTAAATATTTAACCATGGAAGCCGGGCTGGCCGCCGGTGCATTGCTGTTCGCCGCCGGTGTGGGATTGGCGGTGGCTGCCCTTGTCTATTGGAAGGTTCGAGCATTCGGTCCGCTGGACCCGAGGCTTGCGTTGCGCGTAGTCATTCCCTCGGCACTTCTTCTGATGCTGGGTTGTCAGACAATTCTCTCCAGTTTCTTCCTCAGCGTTTTGGGTTTGAGGGCGAGACGACCGGCCAATTCCGATCTTGCCGACGCCAACAAGTAGGCATAGGCTCCCGTCATATTCAGCGGCGGTGCGAAGCACCGCGATACCGTTCGATATCGAGAACCAACGCGATGCTGCGCGCCGCCACTAGATATCTTGGAGCGGAGACAGAATTGGCAAATAGAACATTCATCGAGAATCTTGAACAACGCCTGGTTTTCTCCGTGCTCCCGGCAGGCTTTGCCCAGGCGATCATCGCCACCGACATCGGCCCGACAACGGCGGTCGATGCCTTGCCCGATGGAAGGATTCTCGTGGCCAGCCAGGCGGGTGTATTGCACGTCGTCTCTGGCGGCAAGTTCCTGCCGACGCCGGCGCTGATGCTTACCGTCGATTCCAACGGCGAACGCGGATTGATCGGCGTCACGAACGATCCGAGATTTAACACCAATCATTTCATCTACGTCTATCACACGGTTCCCGCGACGGGCTCGGCTGCGGCTTTCAATGAGGTCAGCCGGTTTACGCTGGATGGCAACGTCGCCGACCCTTCGAGTGAAGTGGATATTCTGCAGTTGAACAATCTCAGCAGTGCGACCAATCACAATGGCGGCGCGATGCATTTTGGCAGCGATGGATATCTGTATATCTCCGTTGGCGAAAACGCGGATGTCGATAATTCGCAAACATTGAGCAACCTGCTCGGAAAAGTGTTGAGGATCGACGTCTCCAAAATCCAACCCGGCGATCCGATCAATGATGTCGCCAAGCTGATTCCGCCATCCAATCCATTCGTGGGAACAGCGCAGGGGATCAACCAAGCCATCTATGCACTGGGATTTCGCAATCCGTTCACGTTCGCGGTGAATCCGGTAACAGGAGAAATCTTCATCGATGATGTCGGCGAGAACACATGGGAGGAAATCGACAAACTTGTACCAGGCGGTAATTACGGCTGGCACCTGACCGAAGGCTTCGCGACCAAGCTCCCCGTAACGGGCCTAGGGCCGGGCGTGTATCAGGACCCGCAACTGGCGTACAACCACCACGGCGGCCCCGCGGGCGGCGGGAATGCGATCATCGGCGGTCTGTTCTACGAGCCATCGGCCGGTGCGACGGATCCGTTTCCATCCACGTACACCGGCAAGTATTTTTATGCCGATTACGGCCATAGCTGGATGCGCGTCTTCAATCCCGCCGATCCCGGAACGCTGGCAAATCCGGACACCTCATCCGCATTCGATACCGCTCTGAAGGACAACCCCACGGGCATGGCACTCGCGCCGGATGGAACGATCTACTACGCCGCCCAAAACGACGACGGCGAGTTGGTGCAGATTTTCGCGATCAATAAAACCAAGATCACCCCCCCTCCCGTCGCCAGGACCGTCTCGGTCGGCGATACCGCAACCTTCACGACCAGTGCCATCGGCACCGGCACATTGACATACCGCTGGCAGCGCAACGACGGCCCCGGCGGCGCGTTTGTCGATATTCCGCACGGCACCCTGTCGAGCTATTCATTGGCGAACGCGGTACTGGCGGATGACGGCGCTAAATTCCGGGTTGAAGTGTTTTCCCATAAGACGGAAGCCGTCAGCAAGGCGGTGGCACTGACGGTGACATGACGAGTGGGTCTTCCGAAATTCGGATTTAACACGAAGGAACGAAGGGGCGAAGGACACGAAGAAAGCAATAGATTTTTAAATGTGATCTTCCGACCTGCAAAAATTAAGGCGAGAACTCGTTATCGAGCTGCAACCGCTACCGAATCTTCTTCGTGCCCTTCGCCCCTTCGTCCCTTCGTGTTAAAAAACCAAGGCTCGCAGGTCGCAGTCCATCTCGACTCATTTCCCAACTTTGCCTGCCAGGTGCGCCATCTCCCGGGCGCGTTGCAGATCGTGCTGGCGCTGCTCGAAGCTCTTTTCATCGGTGATCCGGCGGGCCGTCGCCTCGGCGAGGGCGGCCTTGGCATCTTCTGAATTTAACTCCGAAGCCGGTGTGGCGTGCTGTGTCAGCACGGTAAGATTGTTGTCCTTCATCTGGGCAACGCCGCCATCGACCAGATAAACCCGCTCCCTGCCGGTGCCCGAGCCACCGGTCGGCGTCACGCGCATTTCGCCCACGGCCAGTTTCATCAGCAGCGGAGCGCGATCGGTCAGAATGCCGATCAGTCCATCATGCGCAGGCAGAATCACCTGCGAAACGGTTTCGTCCAACACCTGCTGCTCGGGAGTCACGACCACGCATTTGAAGCTCATGGGGAGAGTGTAGCGGAAGAGGAATGGGGAGGCTAGATGCACAGGGGCGAGGATGCCTCCGAGTTTAGCCGGTCCGCTTGCGGGCCGTTTTCGCTGTCGCGCGCAAACGGCCCACAAGTGGGCCGGCTAAACGAAGACCGGATCGAATGCGTTTGGAAAGGTTTGAGATTCCCCACCCGCGCCATACAATCCTCACTGTTAAAAGTTCTTAACCCTCTTTTTGAAGAAAGACCCCCATGTTCAGCGGCGCGATGACGGCAATGGTAACTCCTTTCCGCGATGGAAAGCTGGATGAGAACCGATTGCGCGAGCAGGTCGAGTTTCAGATTAAAAATGGGATCGATGGACTGGTGCCGGTCGGGACGACGGGCGAATCGCCGACGCTGGATTTTCCGGAGCACTATCGGGTAATCGAGTTGACGGTGAAATTCGCCGCCGGGCGCGTGCCGGTCATCGCGGGAGTGGGGGCGAACGCGACCAGCGAAGCGATCGAATTACATCGATATGCCAAAAAGGTCGGCGCAACGGCGGGGTTGTCGGTCAATCCGTATTACAACAAGCCGACGCAGGAGGGGCTGTACCGGCATTTCATGACGCTGGCCGATGCGGTGGATTTGCCGATCGTGCTTTACAACATTCCGGGCCGCACGGGCATCACGATGTCGCCGGCGACAGTCGCACGTCTGAGCGCCCACAAAAATATCGTCGCGATCAAGGAGGCCACCGGCGTCATCGACATCGCCACGGAGATTCGGTCGCTCTGCGACATCACGATCATCAGCGGCGATGATTCGCTGACGCTGCCATTGATGGCCATCGGCGCAACCGGCGTGATCAGCGTGGCGTCCAATCTGGTGCCCGCTCAAATCAAAACGCTCGTTAAGCTCGCGACGGCAGGAAATTTCGCCGAGGCCGCCACGCTGCATACAAAATTGTTCCCGCTGATCAAGAGTTTATTCATCGATGGCAATCCCGTTGGGGTTAAATATGCGATGAAGGTCGCCGGCATGGACAGCGGTGAGCTGCGCCTGCCGTTGTGGGAGGCGAGTGAATCGACGAAGAAGTTGATCGAGGGGTTGGTCGGGAAATTGAAATAAGGCCCTTTTAGCCTCGCCCGGAAGGGCGGGGACACTGTCCGCGCGGTTCATCAACGGGATCAATCTTGCGATGTATCTCGCCGCGCTCGAAATCGAATGGACCGCATTCGCCGGCTATTGAAAGATCGCCACATCACAACGCGGTTTCGTATCAACGAAGATGACCTATCTGTGTGTTCCCATTTTCGTGAACGACCAGGCGCAGGCAATGCGCGACATCGCCGCCGCCGCGGAGGCCGGGGCGGACATGGTCGAACTCCGCACCGACCAGTTCGTCAATGTCTCCGCCATCGAACAACTCATTGCTGCATCGCCGCTACCATGTATCGTCACTTGTCGTAGTCGAGCAGAGGGTGGCCACTCCAAGGCTTCTGACGAACAACGCATGAATCTACTCCGCAGGATTCATGGGGCGACCTACATTGATCTTGAACTAGCAGTCGGCCCATCGTTGTTAATCACAGTGACCGAACCCAACAGCCGGCCAGGCGTCATCGTCAGTAGCCATGATTTCTCAGGGCGACCGCAGAAGCTATATAGCATCGTTCTGGAGGAGACGCATTCCGGCGGAGACGTAAACAAAATCGTCTGGACCGCTCGTTCGATCCGAGACAATCTCGAAGCCTTCGAACTGCTGCAAACCAAACAGAAACCCACGATCGCCTTCTGCATGGGTGAAGCCGGATTGCTCAGCCGCGTCCTCGCCAAAAAATTTGGCGCTTTCCTCACCTTCGCTTCCCTCTCGGCAAATGACGAAACCGCCCCCGGCCAGGTCACGATCCATGACATGAAACGACTGTACCGCTGGGACGCCATCGGCCCTGCTACCAAGGTCTATGGTGTCGTCGCTCACCCCGTTCGCCACTCCATGTCGCCGGCGGTCCACAACGCCGGGTTCGATGCGATCGGTTTCGACGGCGTCTACCTTCCTATGTTGGTTGAGCCAGCCTACGAAAGTTTCAAGGCGTTCATGGAAACGTTCGTGCCGTTCAAGGGTCTCGATCTCTCGGGCCTTTCCATCACGATCCCGCACAAGGAGAACGCGCTGCGATATCTGAAGGAGAAAGACGCCGAGATCGAGCCACTGGCCGAGCAGATCGGCGCGGTAAATACGATCGCGATCGTAGGGGGCAAGTTGCGCGGATTCAATACCGACTACGCCGCCATTGTCGATACGATCACGTCGGCATTGAACATTTCACGCGATCGCCTGAAGGATTTGCGAATCGCCGTCATCGGCGCCGGCGGCACCGGCCGGACGGCCGTCGCATCATTGGCGGCCTACGACGCGACCGTCGTAATCTATAACCGTTCAAAGGAAAGAGCCGACGCGCTCGCCGCCGAATTCACCGGCAAATCCGGCAAGGTGGTCTCGGCTCGAATGGAGAAACTTTGTGACAACTGCTGCGATGTGCTAATCAACACGACGCCGGTCGGCATGCATCCGAACGTCGATGCCAGCCCGCTGGGTGATGATACCCGCGCGCTCAAGGCCACCATGCTCGTATTCGACACGATCTACAATCCGATGCAAACCAAACTGTTGAGACAGGCCCGAAGTGCTGGTGCGAAAACAGTGGGCGGAGTCGAAATGTTCGTGCGCCAGGCGGCGGCGCAATTCACAGCATGGACCGGAAAAGAAGCGCCCGTCGCCGTTATGCGGAATGTGATCGAACAACGGCTGGGTGGGTGACTATTTAGCGGCGGTGCGAAGCACCGCGTTGGCTCTCAACGTCGAGCGATAACGCGGCGCTGCGCACCGCCGCTAACTATTTCTGTTTCAGATTCATCAGTCACGACGGGGTGATCTCTTCAGTGATCACCGTGAACTTCTTCAGCTTCGCCGAGCCAAACGAAGTGGTCAACGCCACATCCGCCGCATCGCGGCCGTAGGCCATCGGAACCCGGCCAATCCGGCGCATGTTGTGGCGCGCATCAAAAGGGCACCATCTTCCATCGAGATACGCCTCGAAATACGCCGAGAAATCCATCGGATGCGGATCGGGCGGCACGCCGATATCGCCGAGATAACCGGTGGCATATCGCGCGGGAATACTCAGGCATCTGCAGAACGTGCAGGCCAGATGCATGAAATCCCGGCAGACACCGGTGCGCTCGACATACGTTTCCAGCGCGGTCTTGGTGGATCGCGCATGGCGATAACCAAATTCCACATTTTTCTGAATCCAATCGCAGATCGCCTGCACACGCGCATAGCCTCGCGGCTCCTTGCCAAATAATTGCCAGGCGAGAGCGCCCATCCGATCCACCTCGCAGTACCGACTTCCGGATAGAAACTGCAGAACCTCGTCCGGCAACTCGTCGACATGCGTTTGCCCCGCTGCCACATCTATCGGCTCGGGCTCGCCGTTGTCTTCGATGGTCATATCGTTGGATATCCGCAGATTTCCCTTGGGCGCGAGGATTCGCGCGCAGCGGTTGCCAAAAACATCGATAAAATCGTGTACGGGGATTTTTGCCTCGATCTGAAGCGTCTCGGGCTCGTGCAGGTCGTTGGCCCGGTCCGGGTGCACGTAAAGCATCAAGGTCATTGGCGTTGGGGCTGCTACGTCGAAGACGAGCTCGTAGCCGAGGCGGATAAATATCTGCGTTGCGAGCACGGTCGAGATTCCTTCCACCCCCGGCCGCAAATGCGCGAAATGAATCGATCGCGGAAAGGTCAGGGTGAAGACCTAATCGGCCCAAAACAGGGCATCAATGCAGCAAATTTTCCCGGCAAAAGTGGGGAGCACGAGATCGCTCAATACCCTTTCAGAACCCTAACCCTTGGCTCCCTAGCGAGAGTGGTCGCGCGTGATTAACATGCCAATTGTCTGGACGCTCCAGCTTTTTTTGGGAAGGATAGATTTGTAATGACGTATTGCCTGGGGATCGTCACAAAATATGGCCTGGTCATGGCGTCGGATTCGCGAACGCAGGCCGGGTACGATCAGGTGAATGTTTGCCGGAAGATGCACCCCTTCATCCAGCCGGGCGAGCGCGTGTTCATCATTCTCGCCAGCGGCAGTTTATCCTGTACCCAATCGGTCTTGACGCTATTGCGCCGCGATTTCAACGCGGGCAAGGGATTGGCCCAGGCATCATCCATGTACGATGCGGCGCGCCTGATCGGCGAGCAGGTGCGCAAGGTTGCCGAGATCGATCGCCCGGCGCTGGAGCGCGACGAATACAAATTCAATGTGCACCTGATTGTCGGCGGACAGGTGAAGGGCGAGCCGCCAGGACTGTTTCTGATCTATCCGCAGGGAAATCCGTTGGAGGCCACGGAGGAGTCGCCATTCCTGCAAATTGGAGAGGCGAAATATGGCCGGCCGATTCTCGATCGCGGCATCCGCTACGATCGCACCACACTTGAGGAAGCAGCCAAATACGCGCTGCTTTCGCTCGATTCGACGATGAAATCGAACGTGACGGTTGGGCCGCCGATCGATTTACTCGCTTATTCCGTCAACGATTTGGATATCACGCGGCACAAGCGATTCGAAGCTGATGATCCAGGGTTGCTGAAAATCCGATCGCGCTGGGAACAGGCGCTGCGACAAGCGGTGCTGAAACTGCCGGATATTCGTTTCAAGGCGCGCACGGCGGGTCTGCCGGCAACGACGAGTCAGGAGACGATCGAGGTGGTCGAGGGGACGCTGGGCGACTCGCCGGCGGAGCCGGCGCCGCAGTTGGTTCAGCGCTCGCCAGAGATGGATGGCAAGTAAACCTTCATCGTTTGGCCGGGGAGCAACAGCGGCGAGCAAGCTCGCCGGCTGAACGAGGAAAATTCCGCAATGAATATCGGTCCGATCCATCTCGGCGCGCCGTTTTGCCAAGCAGGGTTGGCCGGGTACAGCGATCGCGCCATGCGACTTGTGGCTCGCCGGCGCGGGTGCGCTTATGCGGTCACCGAGGCGCTGCTCGACGTCATCCTCCTCAATGGCGGCGAGGGATTGCGACGCAGCATCGATCTCAATGATGAGGATCATCCGCTGGCGGGGCAACTGATTGGTTCCGAGCCCGAGTCGATGGCGGCCGCGGCCGTGATTCTGCGCGATGCCGGTTACGACGTGATTGACCTGAACTTCGCCTGTCCGGTCAAGAAGATAAAAAACAAAGCGCGCGGCGGGCACATGTTGATGGATGTGCCGCGCGCACGGTCGATTCTTCGTGCCGTTCGAGAAGTGATTCCTGCCCAGCAGCCCTTGACGATCAGCATCCGGCGCGGCTTTGATGATTCGGCACAATCCGAAGACCGATTTCACGAGATCATCGAGACGGCCTGGTCGCTTGGATGCGCGGCGGTGCGCGTACATGGCCGCACCGTCGAACAAAAATATCTGGGCCGAGCGCGATGGGAATTCATCGCGGACCTAAAAAAACGCTATCCAGCGCGGACAATCCTTGGCAGTGGCGATGTTTTCACCGCGGAAGATGCGGTGCGAATGCTACGGGAGACGGGCGTTGATATCGTTTGGATTGCCCGGGGCGCGATCGGCAATCCGTGGATATTTCGGCACGCGGCCGCCCTCCTCGCGGGCCAATCGATCGCGCCGCCATCCATCCACGAACAGCGCGATACGCTCGAAGAGCATTTCACACTGGCGATGCAGTTGCATGGTGAATCGCTGGCAGGTCGGCGTATGCGAAAGATGGGGATCAAGTACAGCCGGTTTCATCCGCAGTCGGCGCTGGTGAAGACCGATTTCATCGCCGTGCACAGCTTGCGCGATTGGACGAACGTGCTGGATCGGTGGTACGGCGAGGACGATCCCGGTGTCTGGCCCGCAGCGACAGCGGCGGATGAAGTCAACGAAGCGGCTTTGCTGACGACATCGGGGTAGCATTTTAGTTTGAATTCGCCCCCGTTTAGCGGCTGTCCCGAAGGGACGCACCTCGGCGCTCGAAGAGCGTCCCTTCGGGACAGCCGCTAAACTGGACTTCGAAGCGCGTCGCCACCCGATTGAGGCCTCGGAGGCTTTCGCGATGGGAGGTGGCGATCTATAACTTGGCAATGGACACGACGCCGCCCAAACAACCGCCGACGACGACATTCATCAGCTACTACTCTCCATTAGACGGGGACCCGACGCCGCCCAAACAACCGCACGCGACAACCGAGCGCATCGCCTGGGCGATGCTCGTCATCTCGTTGATCGTCGGCTTCGGGATGACCGCGTTCGCGCCCACCTAATTGGCCATGCACTCGAAAACTCCACCCCGCAATCGGCTCGCCAAGGTTCTGCCGGAGGAATGGCGGGAGATGCTGATTTCCAAAGGCGTTCCCAAACGCAAGTACCTGGCGGTTTGCCGCGCGACGCTGACGGATGGACGGGTCATCGAACAGATGATCATCGAGCAAGGCTGGATCGTCGCTCTCGATCGAGCGGGGCTCGCAGGGATATTTGAGCAGCGTATCGATCTCGATCCGCGAACGATCACGGAGCTCGAGATCAAGCAGGTCGTGTGAGCCAATTCGTGGACAACTTCATTCATTTTCATGAAGAGGTGGCCCGAACGATCCGATCGCGGATCGCCGCCCATTCCGGCTGATCCGGCGGCATCTCGATCACGATCTCGCGCAACGACAATCCATCCAACCGGCGAAGAACGGCATAGAAATCCCTGGCGTAGGGGACTGGATCGTTCGATAGGATCACGACAAGCATCGACGGGCCGATGGCGCGATGGGGATTGAGCAAGATAAAGCCGCGATCTTCTGCCGAGATTGAGCGCAACTCGCCCGGGTCGACGCGGCGTGCGGGTGTTTTGGGAGCATAATGCCGAGGGTGTTGGCCGGGGCTGGCCGCTGATGAATCGGGCGAGACGTTGCCGGTCTTGATCTCGACGCGACCGATTACCGATTCGAGCTGCGCGCGCGTCACGCCGCCGAGGCGCAGGATCGTGGGGATTTCGCCGCTGAGATCGATCACCGTGGATTCAATGCCTACTTTACACGGGCCGCCGTCGAGAATCAGATCGACGGATTGGCCCAACTCATCTCGAACATGCTGGGCGGTGGTTGGGCTCACGTGATTCGATTTGTTAGCGCTGGGTCCTGCGATGGGTTTATCGAATGCTCTCAACAACTCAAGCGCCAGAGCATGATTCGGTGCGCGCAGACCGACGGTGTCGCGTCCAGCCGTCGCTTCGAAAGGAATACTCTCCAGTTTGGGAACGACAATCGTGACAGGACCAGGCCAGAAATGTCGGGCGATGGCCGACGCCGTTTGGGGCCAGCTCTTCGCATATCGGCGGGCCATCGATTCGTCCGCGACGTGGCAAATGAGCGGATTGGTCGGCGGACGCCCCTTGGCGGCGAAGATTCGGCGGATTGCATCGGCGTTGGTGGCATCGGCGCCCAGGCCGTAGACCGTTTCCGTGGGAAATGCGACCAGCCTCCCGAGCCGCAGGAATTCCACCGCGTGGTCGATCACTTCGCATCCTTGGTCTTGAGGCCAATGGCTTGGCTCAATTTGTCCGCGGCGATTTCCAGATCACGATGCCGGCACACGCCGGCGCGCACGCTGGGATCGTTGTTCAGTAAAATAACCAGGTTGGCGACCGGCACCATCGGCAACCGCGAAACGCTCAGGGATTTAATTTCTGCGCGCGGATAGTTGGACCGGCGCAGGCTGCCGATGCTGCCGACCGAGAGCGTCTTCCCGTCGAACTCGATGATGGTTCCCGACATCGCGCGAATCGCCAAAAGGCTCAGCAAATAAAACGCCGCGATGATGCCGAGCACAAAAAGCGGGATCGCCCAAATGATCCGGTTGCTCGTTGCGCTTCGGGCGGCATATTCGCCTACCAGCGACATCATCGTGCCGAAGATAAACATGACCGTCATCGCCAGAGCCATCCAGAACTTTTCGCGGGCGCCAAAGGGAATGGTGATGCGCAGCAGGCCGTCGGTTTCTTCAAGTTCGAGCCGCGC
>Ga0302326_10011894_pt1 | contig 18659 bp, 15 predicted proteins | sample Palsa_T0_3_FD_202264 | JGI IMG/M metagenome (GOLD analysis project Ga0302326, IMG submission 202264) | Peat permafrost microbial communities from Stordalen Mire near Abisko, Sweden - Palsa_T0_3 | ecosystem: Environmental > Terrestrial > Soil > Palsa > Peat permafrost | place: Sweden: Abisko...
TCGCCCCCGCCGCTCACGCAAAAATCAAAACGGAAGTGGTCGAATACAAGGCCGGCGACGCCACGCTTCAGGGATTCCTCGCCTACGACGATTCCAATGCGAAGCCACGCCCCGGCATTCTCCTCATTCACGACTGGATGGGGGTGGGTGATTATGCCGAGAGCCGGGCCAAACAGCTCGCCGAACTTGGCTACGTGGCTTTTGCGGCGGATATTTACGGCAAAGGCGTCCGCCCCGCCGACCCCAAGGAAGCTGGTGGCCTGGCCGGCAAATACAAAAATGACCGGGCGCTCTACCGCGAACGGCTCAAGGCCGGCCTCGCCCAACTCACCGGCCAAAAACTGGTCGCGCCCGGCCAAGTGGCGGCCATTGGCTATTGTTTCGGTGGAACGGGTGTGCTCGAGTTGGCCCGCAGCGGCGCGGACTTGAAGGGTGTGGTCACTTTTCACGGCGGCTTGGGCACGCCGACGCCCCAGGATGCGAAGAATATCAAGTGCCCGCTGCTGGTTTTGCACGGGGCGGACGATCCATTCGTGAAAGCCGACGAAGTCGCCGGCTTCAAGAAGGAGATGGACGCTGCCGGAGTGAAGTACACCTTCATTGCCTATCCCGGCGCCGTGCACGGCTTCACGCGTCCGGACGCCGGCAGCGACAACAGCAAAGGCGCCGCTTACAACGCCGCCGCCGACCAGCAATCCTGGGCCGAAATGAAGAAATTCTTCGGCCGGATTTTTTCGTAGACGCCGTTAGGACAATCAGAAAATCAGACAACCGGACAATCAGCTCAGCCACGGGCCGGCCGCGGAGCCGTTGGCGAGGCACAGGTTCCTCTGATTGTCTCATTGTCGGACGGTCTGATTGTCTCTCCTCACCTGGCGCGACTTCAGCGCTCCCGCACAAACTTCGCCGCGAACGCGCCATCCACGGCATCGACGAAAGGGAGCGTTCGCCGCGATTCCACAAACCGCAGCGTCGGAATCTCCGCGCCCACTCTCTCCACGACCTGTTCGTTTTCCTCCGGTTCGAGACTGCAGGTGCTGTAGACGAGTGCGCCGCCGGGTTTGAGCAGCGTGGCCGTGCGGCGGAGCAGCGCGAATTGCTGCGCGGGCATGCGCAGAAAATCCTCGTCTGTCAGCCGCCAGCGGACGTCCACACGGCGCCGAATGACACCCGTATTGCTGCACGGCGCGTCGACCAGGATGCGATCGAAACTGGCCTCCGCGAGCGGTTCGCCAGATTGCATGCAATCGTGCTGGATGGCCCGGGCGATGGTCACACCCAGGCGCGCCAGGTTTTCCCGCAGCCGGACCACTCGAGATTCATAGAGATCGCAGGCCGTGATGCTCCCCTCGTTCCGCATGAGTTCGGCCAGATAGCTCGTCTTGCCTCCGGGCGCGGCGCAGGCATCGAGCACCTCCTCGCCGGGCTGCGGCGCGAGGAGATCGCAGGCCAGCAGCGTACTGGGGTCCTGCACGTAGCACAGCCCATGAGCGATCCACGAAACCGGGAGATGCTTTACCTTGATGGCGAGCGGGTGGGCCGGGGATGGTTGCACCTCGGGCGTGCCGCGGAGCAACTCGCCCACCGTCACGCGCAATCCGTTGGCCCGGACGTGTACTTCCGCGGGTTCATTGTTCCAGGCGCAAAGAAGGCGGGTCGCTTCGGATCCAAAGCCCTGCTCCCATCGAGCGATGAGAAATTCCGGGTGCGAGGTGACAATGGCCTGGCTGGCGCCCGCGAGCGCTTGTTCCAAAGCTTCCTTTTCGCGCAATGCCCGGCGCAGGATGGCGTTGATCAAGCCGCGCGCCCGGCCGCCGAGCGCGACACTCTCGTTGACCGCGGCGTGCGGCGCCGTCCGCATGTGAAAGATCTGGTACAAGCCCAGGCGAAGGACGGTCCGCGTTTGCGTGTCGATGTGGCCTTCACGCAGTTGCGCGATCAGAAAGTCCAGGCGGCGCAGATTGCGCAGCACCCCAAAGAAAGTTTCCATGAAAAATGCCCGGTCCAACGGCGGCAACGGGTACTGTTCCAGGGACGTATGCAGGATTTCGTCTGAAAAGTACTTCCCCTTCTCCCACTCGAGGAGTGCGCGAACGCAGGACTGGCGCGGATTGGCGGGCATGGGTTTATTTTTTGCGGCTGGCGGATTGTCGGCGAAAAAGCAACCTGCCACTATCTACGCGAAGAATCGCGATGCCGAAGTACCGTTTCGTTGTAGTTACAGCCGCTGGAAGCCGTGTGGAGGCGAAATCAGAGGCGGAAGCTACGCCTGTTTCTTTTCCCTCACCGTGGCGGCGGACGCCTATTACATGGTATCCGTGGTCGTCCCCACGGCGAACCTGGAGCGCTGCGAGCCGGTGGTGGCGGAGATTCAGGACGCGACCAAGCTGCCGTGAAGTCGTGCTCCAAACTGCACCCTCTCAGGGACGCCCGACGGCGTGGTAGGCAAAGCCCAGTCCGCGCATCGTCTCGGGATTGAAATGATTCCGGCCGTCGAAGACCAACGGGGTGTGCATCCGCTGTTTCACCTCGGCGAAATCCACATTCACAAATTCCTTCCACTCAGTGGCCAGAATCAGCGCCTCGGCGCCTTCCACGGCGTCGAGTGGACTCGGCGCAAGCTTCACCCTCGCCGGATCGATCAGCTTCCATTCGACGGCCTTCTCCGCTCCCTTGGGATCATACGCCGTGACTTGCGCTCCTTCGTCGGCCAGTTTGTTGACCAGTTCGATGGCCACGGAGTTGCGCACGTCGTCGGTGTCCGGTTTGAAGGTCAGGCCCCAGACCGCCAGTTTCTTGTCCTTTAGCACCCACAGCGCGTTGCGCACCTTGTCGATGAAACGCGACAGTTGCGCGGCGTTGATGCGTTCGACTTCCTCGAGCAGCTTGAAGGGCGTGCCGAGTTGTTTGCTGATCGCGATGAAGGCCTTCACGTCCTTGGGAAAACAGGAGCCGCCGTAGCCAAGCCCGGCATTGAGGAAATTGCGGCCAATGCGTTTGTCCATGCCGATGCCGTCAGCCACCATCTCCACGTCCGCGCCACTGGCTTCGCAGATCCCGGCGACGGCGTTGATGTAACTGATCTTCAGCGAGAGGAATGAGTTGGCCGCGTGCTTGATGAGTTCGGCGCTGTTGACGTCCGTGACGAGAATGGGCGCCCGGAATGGCTCGTAAACCTGCTTCATCAAATCCGTGGCCTTCTGGCTCACCGACCCGATGACCACGCGGTCCGGGTTCATCAAGTCCGGCACGGCGCAGCCTTCGCGCAGAAATTCGGGATTGGAGACGACGTCAAACTCCGCGCTCTTGTTGTAGCGCTTGATGGTATCCGCGACCTTTTCGCCGGTCTTCACCGGCACCGTGGATTTGTCCACGACGACCCGGTACTCGCCCGGCTTGAGCACGCCCGCGATCTCCCGCGCCACGCGTTCGATGTACGTCAGGTCCACGCTGCCGTCGGCTTGCGGCGGTGTCGGCACCGCGATGAAAACGATCTGCGAGTGATCCACCCCATCCTCGATCGAATTGGTGAAGCGCAGGCGCCTGGCGGCGACATTGCGGTGTACGAGTTCTTCGAGGCCGGGCTCGTAAATCGGGATTTTGCCGGCCTGGAGGGTGTCGACTTTCCGCTGGTCGTTGTCCACGCAGACGACGTGGTGGCCCACTTCGGCAAAACACGCGCCCGAGACGAGGCCGACGTAGCCGGAACCGATAATGCAGAGATCCATGTTTCGAGATTGCTAATGAGGAGTGACGGGTGCTTTGGGGAGGCTGCCCTTGGGGAGCCGGGCCGCGGCGCGGCAGGCAGGCGATTTAGCGTGCGCTCCCACCGAAGCGCAAGGAAATCGATGCGCGAATCCGTCGCGCCGCTATCTGGACTGCTGGTTTTGGCTCAAATTCGTGAGCGAACCCGGGTTCATGGTGAACGGCAGGTGCACGCCGGGTAGATCCTTGAGGGTGAAAGTAAGGATCACGCCATAGGTTTGAACACCGCCCCCATCGTTCTCGACGAGCACACCGAGCGAGGCAATCCAACTCGAAAGATCGCGGCTCAGCGCATAGCTTTGACTCTCCAGCGTCTTGGTCACGAATTCGTATTGCTCGCCAATGTTTAAGGACCAGTTGTCGTTGATCCGAATGTAGGTGTTGAAGGTGGCTTGGTTGCTGTTCACGAACTGGGGGTTGTGATTGATATAGCGGTCGCCGATGCTGACGCTCCAGTCTGGCGTTATCGTCCAAGTGAGGGAGGTGTTCACCTGGGTGAAGCCGTCGTTGACACTGAAAACCGGGACCTGTGAATCGATGGTCAGCCCCAGCCACGGCAGCGGACTCCAGCGCAGCGTGTTATACAGATTGGAAAATCTTCCCGTGTTGGAGATCAGTGCCGGGTTGCCAAAATCCGGCCGCTGAAAATCCACATCGAAGAAGGTATCCAGTTCCAGCCAGTTCATCGTCAGGCTGTCGCGCCGGGTTTGGAGCCGGTTGCGCATCCCAATCCGGAGGATCGACCAATTGTCCAGCGAGTCGATCGCGTTGAATTGCGGGAAATCGATGGGCGGCGCCTGGGTCGAGGGCACGAAACGGTCGAATTGGTAGAGGCTTTCCGGCGGCTGGTCCACGCGGACGAACGAATAGTCAATGTACGGCTGGACCACATGCCGGAGCCCATCCAGGCCAAAAATCCGCGACTGGACCCCTTCGTAGGCCTTTGAGAATTTGAAGGAGGCCTCCATGCCCGCCGTCACCGCCAGCCGCAGGATCGCTCCCTTCTCGACCAGCTTTTCCGTCGTCTGCTGAACGTTGTTCGCGGTCGTGACCGGCACCCCGTTCGGCCCGATGGTCGTGGTGCTCTCGGTGATATCTTCGACCTCCTGCTGCGTAAAACCGCTGTTTTCATAGTACGTCCCGCGCACGCCGACGTGCGGGACGATCGACAGCCAGCCGAAATAGGTGCCCGGCCGGCTCAGTTGCTGATAGGTATCCGCGCGGAAGGACGAATAGTCCGGAAAGAGCGATCCATTGGAGAATTGGCGCTCATAGAAGCCCGCGCTGTTCTGGCTGTCGTAGAAGACCGGCGAGTCCCCGAGCTGCTGGCGCTTCTCGTCAAGCGCGAGCTCCGGCATCTTGTCCGTTCCATCGAAGGCGCTGTTGATCTGTTTGCGCGCCAGGATGATCGCCGAGTAATCCTCATTCCACTTGGTCACAGCGATCATGTTGTCCGGGTTCGGATCGGTTCGAAACTCCTGAAGGTCGAAGTCCTGCAAAAAGCGCGCGTCGCTCAGCTTGTTGATATTGACCGAGGAGTAGAGGTCTTCATCGAGGAAGGTCCGATCCTGGAGCGAAACCCGATAGCGGTTCGGATTGATCGGTTCGCGGAAGAGGTCTGTTTCGTTGGTTCCGGGACTGGCATCGTCGATGTAATAGCTGGTGAACCGTCCCCAATTCTCACCGTGCTGGATCTGGCGGGCTTCTCTCTGGTCCTTCGTCTCCGTCGCCTTGGCAAAGGGCGAGGCGGAACGCTTTGCGGCGCCCCAATCAGCCTCAAATCCGATCCCGATGCCGCGTTGCGCATAGAAGTCGACCCGCACTTTACCCTCAATGGTATCCGACAACGGGAAGGTGGTCAGCGTTTGGAGAAATGCGCCCCACACGCTGTAGTACCCCGGCGTAAAAGTGAATGCCTGGTCGGCGTTGAGGGACTGATAAAGGTAGGGATACCAGAAGACCGGCGTCTGCCCGATGAAGACGGTGACATTGCTAAAAATCACCCGGTCGTTGGGATAGACACGCACGGTCCGGGCGCGGAGGCACCAGTCCGGCTTCGAATTGTCGCTGGTCGTAAAGATGCCCTCCTTCACCAGGTAGGAGCTGTTGTTCAGCGTCGAGACCGAGTCGCCCATAAACTCAAAGGGCACGACACTGCCCCGGAAATCCGCCGCGTTCATGATCCGGGTTTCCAGGTTGTAGAGCGCCCGGTCGGCCGTAAACAGCCGGCCTTCCTTGTAGATGCGCACATTGCCCACCAGGTAAACGTCCCGCGTGTCCGGATTGTACTGCGCGTAATCGCAGTAGATCAGCGTGTCCTTGTGCCGGATCGTGACATCCCGGTCGGCGATCGCCAGGCCGTTTTCCATGCGCGTCGACTCGGAAGTGATCTCCACCGGCACGTCCCCAAAGCTGCTGAACTGCGCCCACAAATCCGTGGCGCCGAGCAACAATAGCGCGAGCGAATACAGCAGGGGTTTCATGCGAGGCGGCGAACCTACTGAAGGCTTCCGAAGAATGCCAAGAGAAAAGGCGGGCATTAGCGGCGTTAATCCCCGTAGCCGTGCGGATTCCGGACGTGCCACGCCCAGGCGCTTTCGATGATCCGATCGATGGCCTGGAATCTCGGTTTCCACCCCAGTTCGCGCTGGATTTTGTCTGAACCCGCGATCAGTCGGGCCGGGTCGCCTGCCCGGCGCGGTTTCTCCACAACCGCGATCTTTCGGCCCGTCACCCGCTCGCAACTGGCGATGACCTCCCGCACGCTGGTGCCGCCCCCGGTTCCCAGGTTGTAGAAGGCGGAATCTCCCGCTTCCAGCGCGAGCATGTGCGCCTGCGCCAGGTCCACGATGTGGATGTAGTCGCGAATACACGTGCCATCGGGCGTCTCGTAATCGGTCCCGAATATCTGGACGTTTTCCTTCTGGCCGAGGGCCACCTTCAACACGTTCGGGATCAGGTGGGTTTCGATCCGGTGATCCTCGCCATACTTTTCCGTCGCCCCGGCGGCATTGAAGTAGCGCAGCGCGACGAACTTCACCCCATGAATCTCGTCGTACCAGCGCAGGATCTTCTCAAACATGAGTTTCGACTCCCCGTACGGATTGATCGGCCGCTGGGGCAGCGTTTCATCGATCGGGACCCGCTCCGGCGGCCCGAACGTGGCGCACGTCGAACTGAAGACAAATTTCCGCACTCCGGCCGCCTTCACGGCGTCGAGCAGGTTTAATCCACCGTAAACGTTGTTGCGGAAATACTTGGAGGGATTTTCCATCGATTCCCCAACCAGCGCGTTGGCGGCAAAATGCATCGCCGCTTCCGGGCGCGCGTGCTCCAGGGCGTCGTGGATGTCGCACTCCTTTTGCAGGTCGCCCACGATCAATTCCGCCCGGGGGTCGACCGCCTGGCGATGGCCCTCGGTCAGATTGTCGAAGACCGTGACCGTATGCCCGGCGTCGAGCATTTGCTCGACACACACGCTCCCGATGTAGCCGGCGCCGCCGGTAACGAGGATTTTCATGGTTGGTTCGCTTCCCGATACCGGGTCGCCGGATTAAGCGCGAGTCCGGCTCGTTTGTGCAAGCTCAACAGACGGCGAAAAGAAGCGCCCGCGAGGACACCTGTTCTACGTCCTCTATGACTGCGGAACCACCCCTTGTTTGCGCAATTGCGCGACCATCACCGCGACGTGCCCGTTCTTGCAGCGCGGCGCCAGCAGCTTCAGGCTCATCGCTTCCGACCCCCACTCGAGGATTTCGATCTGCTCGTGCCGCACCCCCCAGCCGCGCACGCTCTGGCGACTGGGAAAGAACAAATCGATCGTCTGCCTCCCGACCAGCGCGGCCCCGTAATCCTCGATCACGTAGGCATGGCCGGTGCTCAGCAGCTTGAAGCGCGTTCCCAGCGGCAGCCACGACCAATCCGACGCCGCGCTGTACTCGTCGCCTCCAAAGTGCAACCGGCCATCGACGGCGTTCTTCACGCCGCCAGTTTCCGATTGTGTATAGGCTGTTGTCCGAACTGTTAACTTTTCGCCAACGTGATTGCCGGCGTGGCTGTTGTGCGCCTGGCGTTTAGGGGTGGCGCAGCCGACCAGGCCAAGCGCCAGAATAAGCGGTAGGGAATATCGCATTAGGGATTTTGGAATTGAGGCAAACCTCGGGGGCCGGGCCTCATATGAGCATTTTTCCCGCCAATCGCAAATCCTTATTTTCCTCTCACCCAGCCACTTCCTACGAGCCAGTCATCCGCCATCCGTCATTCGTCATTCTCCGTCCGTCCGGCCCGGCTCCGCCAGCGCAGAGCCGCTCCCAGTTCTGGCCCCTAGCAGGTCACAGATGCCGCGCTTCTTCGCCGCAGCCACGAACTCAAAGAAGGCCTGCGCCTCAGGCCCCCACTTCCGGCTCCCGGCCGCGGCCAGGGCCTGCGTCGTGTTCATTCCGCTCCGGTAGAGCAGCGCAAACGCATCCTTGATCTCCGTCCGTTGCGTGGTCGTCAGACCAGCCCGCCGCAACCCGACCACGTTCAATCCGGCCACCCCGTTGCGTTCGGCCGCCGTGGTAAAGGGCGGGATGTCCTTGCTGAACGCGCTCCCACCCTGGCAGATCGCCAGCCGGCCGACGCGAATGTGCTGGTGAAAAACGCACCCGCCGCCGATGAAAACGCGCTCGGCCACCTGCACGTAGCCGCCCAGCAGCGCATTGTTGGCGATGACCACGTGGTCTCCCAGGCTCACGTTGTGCGCGAGGTGCGCCCCGGCCATGAGGAAACAGCCATGGCCCACCGTGGTCGCGCTGTTTTCCGTCGTGCCGCGATGGATCGTGCAATACTCGCGGATCTTGTTCCCATCGCCAATTCGCACCTGGCTGCGGATCTGCGGTTTAAAGGCAAAATCCTGCGGATCGCCACCGAGCACCGCGCCGTAGCCGATGAGATTGTCCCGGCCCATTTCCACATGGCCGCCGATGATCGCGTGCGCCTGAATTTCGCATCCGTCCCCGATCTTTGCCGCGCCTTCAATCACCGCATGCGGCCCAATTTTCACGTTCGCGCCCAGCACGGCTTGGGGATGAATCACCGCGGTCGGATGGATCATACCGCCTCGAGACCGCACTTTTGAACCGCGTCCGCTCTCCCAAAACTGCCGGAAGCCGTCATTGGTTGTTCGGCGTTCGTCATTTTCACATCAGCCCCGCTTCCTTGAAGCTAAAGTACGGCTGCCGCCCATTGTCCGCGGAACCGACGATCACGTGATCCATCAGCCGGATTTGCAGGATCTCCGCCGCCTGCTGGAGCCGCCGCGTGAGTTGATGATCCGCATTGCTCGGCGCCGGATCGCCCGACGGATGGTTGTGCACCAGGATCACCGCGTAGGCCGCATAAATCAGCGCCGGCTGAAAAATCTCGCGCGGATGCGCAATGCTCTCATTCAGGCTGCCTTCGGAAATCTTTTCGACCCGCATGAGGTGAAATTTTGTGTCCAGCAGCACCACCCGCAACGACTCCCGTCGCAACGCCCGCATTTCCGCGCCCAACAACTCGTAAATGAGTTCCGGCGTATCCAGCCGCTGCCGGGCCAGCGTCTCGCGGGCGAGCCGCGCGGCCAGCCCGAATGCCGCCGCCAGTTGCACGGCCTTGGCCGGCCCCACGCCCTTGATCTCCGACAACTCCGCCACTGTGCACCGCGCCAGCCCGCTCAGCGATTGGTATTTCGCCAGGAGCTGCCGGGCGACATCGATCGCGTTCGCGCCCTGGGTGCCCGTGCGCAGGAGAATGGCGATCAATTCGCTGTCCCCAAGCGCTCCGGCGCCCTGCGCGGTGAGTTTCTCCCGTGGGCGCTCCTGCGCCGGCAATTCGTGAATGCGCAATGTCGACATGGCCCCGCCATTTAGCAGCGCCCTCGGGTGAAGGGAAACCCGAAACGGAGAAATCCAGCTTTCGCGGACCGCCTCCGGGCCAGCCTTCCGAGTCTCTCTCCCGCCCCCATTTCGTCCCATTATTCCCATTTTCCCGGCACGTCCGGAAAAACCCGAAACCTCGCGCAGCGCATCCGGACCCGCGGTAGGAACCAGAAACCAGAAACCAGAAACCAGAAACCCTGAGCGTTAGAATTGCGCAATCATCCGATCCAGCGTCCGCACCAAGCCGGACAAGGCGTCCCGATACTTGTTCTCCGGCACGAGCCGCAGTTGCGTCTCCGCTTCCCGCAGCAGTTTGCGCCCGGTGGCGATCGCGCTCTTGACCGCTCCTGCGGCGATCGCCCGTTTGGCCAGCGCCATGATCTCGCTTTCCTCCCCGCTGAGAATGATCTCGCTCAGTCGATGCCGTTCTGCGTCGTCGGAGATTTGCAGCAAATGCAGCACCGGCAGCGTCAGCTTGCCCTTGCGCAAGTCGCTCCCGAGCGTTTTGCCCACCTTGGTCTCGTCCCCCGCGAGATCGAGCACATCGTCATAAATCTGGTAAGCCGTCCCCAGTTGCAGACCAAAAATGCGCAATGCATCGATCACTTCCGGCGCGGCCTCATTGATGAACGCCCCCAGCTCGCACGCCGCCGCGAAGAGCGCCGCCGTCTTCATCTCGATGATCTTGTAATAATCCGGCACGCTCAAGGTCATGTCGAACCGCCGTTGCGTCTGGATGATCTCCCCCGAGCACACCTCGCTGGCTGCGTGCGCGATCCGGCGTCCGATCTCACCGTTCGGAAAACTGGTCGAGAGCTTCAGCGCGTGGGCAAACAGACAATCGCCCAGCAATACCGAGATGGCGGTGCCCCATTTGGCGTTTGCCGTCGGCTGCCCCCGCCGCTTGTCCGCCCCGTCCAGAATGTCGTCGTGGACCAGGGTGGCCGCATGGATCATTTCCAGGATCACCGCCAGGTCGAAATGACTCGGGCAAATATTGCCGGTGGCCCCGCCCGCCAGGAGGGCCAGCGCCGGCCGCAGACGCTTCCCATGGCTCTCCACCGCGTAGGTCACGTATCCCTCCACCGCCGGGTCAAACGTCCGTGCCTGCTGCCGAATCCGCTCCTCTACAGAGTAAAGCTGGGCATTGATCAACTCGAGTGTCGCCTTCAGCGCCTGAGTCTTGTTCGTGGTGTTTTCGCGCTTTGTGAAATTTTTCACAAATGAAAATCCTAGGTTCCTCTCCTTTGGAAGTCAATTCCAGCCGCATTTCCCGCCCCGGATTCGGAAAAACTGCCGGGAGGCCGTCCAAAGAGCAGGGGGACCACCCTGCCCCAATCCTAAAAGCGTCTAAAAAATGAGGAAATTTCGTTGCCTCCATTTGCGCCCCGCAATTTGCCGCGTATCGTGGTTTTGGGTGTTTGTGTTGTTGGGTTGGAACCGCGCAGCTTTTGGGTGGCTGCGCGGTTCACTTTTCCCCCCTTCCGGGGTCGAAAATCGCTTTTGGCCGCCGCCCTTTTCACGTGCTTATCCAAACACGACGTTCCGCGTTCGCCGCGAAGCCCATTGGATGTTGGGTGTTGGATGTTGGATGTTGCGGCAAAGCCGCGAGATACCCTACCGTCCCGCCCTCGCTCATGAAGATTCAACGCGCCTTGATTTCCGTCTCCGACAAGACCGGGCTGGTCGATTTCGCCCGCGAACTGGCCGGCTTCGGCGTCGAGATCATTTCCACGGGCGGCACCGCCAAATTGCTGCAAAAAGAGGGCATCCCCACCCTCGAAATCTCCACCTACACCGGCTTCCCGGAAATGATGGATGGCCGGGTGAAGACCCTGCACCCGAAGGTCCACGGCGGCCTTTTGCACCTGCGCGACAATCCTGAGCATGTCGCCCAGGCCAAAGCCCACGGCATCCTCCCCATCGACCTCGTGGTGGTGAACCTTTATCCCTTCGAACAGACCGTCGCCAAACCGGAAGTCACCCTCGACGAGGCCATCGAGAATATCGACATCGGCGGCCCTTCCATGCTGCGGAGCGCGGCCAAGAATTACCGCTCCGTCACCGTCGTCACCGACCCGGGCGATTACCCCGACGTCCTCTCCGTCCTCCACGCCAACGACGGCGAAACCACCCTCCAGCTCCGCGAACGCCTCGCCATCAAGGTCTTCGTCACCACCTCCCGTTATGACGGCGCCATCGCCGATTTCCTCAACCAGCAAAAGGAGTGCGCCAGCAGTTTCAGCGTCAGCCTCCCGCTGGTCGCCCAGCTCCGCTACGGCGAAAATCCGCACCAGACCGCCGCGCTCTACGGCCATTTCGACGAACACTTCGAAAAACTCCACGGCAAGGAACTCTCCTACAACAACATCCTCGACATCACCGCCGCCTCCGAGCTCATCGAGGAATTCACCGAGCCCACCGTCGCCATCCTCAAGCATACCAACCCCTGCGGTGTCGGCAGCGACCCGGACTTGCGCGCCGCCTGGGACAAGGCCTTCGCCACCGACAAACAGGCCCCTTTCGGTGGCATCATCATCACCAACCGTCCGCTCACCGAGCCGCTCGCCCGGGCCATCAGCGAAATCTTCAGCGAAGTCATCATCGCCCCCGAATTCGAGCCCGACGCCCGCGCCCTGCTCCAGAAAAAGAAAAACCTGCGCCTCATGCGCAAGCTCGAGTGCCCGGCGGCCGCTTCCGAGGAGGGCGGCCTCCTCATTCGTTCCGTCATCGGCGGCGTCCTCGTTCAGAGCCGCGACTTCTCCCCTGAAACCGCCTTCGCCGACAAAGTCGTCACCGAGCGCAAACCGACCAAGGCCGACCTTGCCGCGATGCTCTTCGCCTGGCGCGTCGTCAAGCACGTCAAATCCAACGCCATCGTCTACGCCGCCAAAGACCGCACCCTCGGCATTGGTGCCGGGCAAATGTCCCGCGTCGACGCCAGCCGCATCGCCATCTGGAAAGCCGCCGATGCCGGCCTGTCGCTCAAGGGCTGCGCCGTGGGCAGCGACGCCTTTTTCCCGTTCCCCGACGGCCTCATCGCCGCCGCCGAAGCCGGCGCCACCAGCGCCATCCAGCCTGGCGGTTCCGTCAAGGACCCCGAAGTCATCGCCGCCGCCGACCAGCGCAAAATGACCATGATCTGCACGGGAGTGCGGCATTTCAAACACTAGGTTTGAAATGCGGTTGATAGTTGAGAGTTCGTTGTGGATAGCCACGCATCGACTGCCAGACGCACTCGCAAAGTAAATCTCGCCAAATTCTCCATTTGAGGGCCGCGTGCCGCTTAAAAGCGGCCCAGCTATCAACAATCAACAATCAACAATCAACCATCACCCCCCCCATGTTTACTTTTGAAAAATTGGATGTCTGGCAAAAGGCGATTACTTTCGCCGACTTGATTTACGCCGCGACGCGGGACTTTCCGCCCGATGAGCGTTTCGGTCTGACCAACCAAATGCGTCGGGCGGCTGTTTCAATTTCGTCAAACATTGCCGAGGGAACTTCGCGAATGTCCAAAATCGATTTTGCCCGCTTCGTCGAGATCGCCACCGGCTCCGTCTTTGAAGTCGTCTCGCAATCCTTCATCGGGAGGAACCAGGGCTTTTTGAGCGGCGAGGAATTCCAGAAGATCTACGCCGCCGCGGAAGAACAGGGCCGCATGCTCAGTGGCCTTCGCAAATCCCTGCTCCCCGATTGAACTCAGCCTCCTGCGCACCGCCATCAACTGCTCCGTGAACCGCGCCCTCGCCTCCAAACCGGCCCGGCTATCAATTGTCCCCACGGCACCACGGACTTCTCGCCAAGCCTCGAATATCAACCATCGACTCTCCGCCATCAGCCGCTCCGCGAACCGCGCCCTCGCCTCCAAACCGGCCCGGCTATTAATTGTCCCCACGGCACTACAGACTTCTCGCCAAGCCTCGAATATCAACCATCAACTTTCCGCCATCAACCGCTCCGCGAACCGCGCCCTCGCCTCCAGAGCGGCCCGACTATCAATTGTCCCCACGGCACCACGGACTTCTCGCCAAGCCTCGAATATCAACCATCCACTATCAACATGTACCTAGGGGTCAACATCGACCACATCGCCACCCTCCGCCAGGCGCGCTATGCCTTCTCGCTCGAGTCGCCGAATGCCGAGCCCGACCTCGTTGCCGCGGCCTCGGCCTGCGAACGGGCCGGCGCCCATGGCATCACCGTTCATCTGCGCGCCGACCGCCGGCACATCCAGGACAAGGACGTTGAGCGCTTGCGCGCCAGCATCAACACCAAGCTCAACCTTGAGATGGGCAACACCCCGGCCATCCTCGACATCGCCTTGCACATCCTGCCCGAGGAAGTGTGCCTCGTGCCTGAGAACCGCGCCGAGGTCACCACCGAGGGCGGCCTCGACGCCGCCGGCCAGGTCAAGGCCCTCACCCCCACCGTCAGCCGCCTCCAGAAGGCCGGCATCCGTGTCAGCCTTTTCATCGAGCCCGAGGCCGACCAACTCGCCGCCGCCCGCGACTTGGGCGCCGAGATGGTTGAACTGCACACCGGCGCCTTTGCCAACGCCCAGGGCAAGGCGCGTGACCGCGAAGTCGGACGCCTGCGCGTCGCCGCCGAACATGCCCATCACCTTGGCATCCAGGTCAACGCCGGCCACGGCATCAACTACCAGAACATCGCCCTCATCCGAAAAATCCCGCACCTCACCGAACTGAACATCGGCCACGCCATCGTCAGCCGCGCCATCTTCACCGGCCTCGAGCGCGCCACCGCCGAAATGCTCGCCGCCATGGCCGCCGAGTAGCCGAAGACCCGAAACTCGAGCAACGCGCCCGGCCCCGCGGTGGAACCAGAAACCAGAAACCTGGGGCTCTCCGCCGCACCCGAAACCCGAAACCCGCTCTCCTTCCAGTGACCCGAAACCAGAAACTCAACCGATGAATATCATCGGGACAGGAGTCGATATCGTGGAAACCGCGCGCATCTCCGCGAGCCTTTCGCGCCACGGCGACCGTTTCCTCGCGCGGGTCTTCCTCGACGGCGAACGCGCTTATTGCGCGAAGATGGCCGCTCCGGAGCGCTGCTACGCCGCGCGTTTTGCCGCCAAGGAAGCCGTCTCCAAGGCCATCGGCACCGGAATTGGCGCGTCACTCGGCTGGCTGGACATCGAAGTGCGCCGCAAAGCCAGCGGCGAACCTTTTGTCGTCCTGCACGGCGAAGGCGCCCGCACCGCCGCCCGCCTCGGCATCACCGAATTCCGCCTCAGCCTCAGCCACAGCGACCACTACGCCGTCGCCCACGCCCTGGCCCTGGGGCCGTGATCCAGGTAGGGCGCACTGGCCCCAGTGCCCCGCCGTCCCGTTTCCATTTCGCCCGAGACCATGGGACAACGGGACAATGAGAGGATGAGACAACCAGACCGCGCATCGCCCGTCCGTACCACCCGTTCACGCGTTCTCTTTCTGCATCTGATTGTCTGACTGTCCGACTGTCTGATTGTCTCACCGCCCCGCCTTCACATTGTCCCGCCGTCCCTCCGTTCCCAGAGTGCGTCACCGCTCCCGCCCCTCTCCCCATCCGATTGTCTGGTTGTCTGATTGCCTGACCGTCCGAGCCTCCCATCGTCCCACCTTCCCTCCTTCCCAGAGTGCGTCACCGCTCCCGCCCCTCTCCCCATCCGATTGTCTGATTGTCTGATTGTCTCACCTCGCCCACCACCCGCCCACGCCGCAATTTCCGCTGGAATCCACGGCAAACCTGTCTATCCTCCCGCCCCTCCGCCCCGCGCGCTTAGCTCAGCGGTAGAGCACATCCTTCACACGGATGGGGTCGCAGGTTCGAACCCTGCAGCGCGCACCATGCCCCCACCCCTTAAAATGGACGCGGTCAACTCTTGACACTTGACAGGATCGTCCGGTGCTCACACCCAAGACCACGAGACACGAAAGGTGTCGGCCTTCGTTGTCTTGCGCGTCAAGAGTCAAGAGTTGACCCCGTTCAGAGTATTGGTGAAGTAAAAGCGCAGGCCCCATATGTGGCGAAATCCCAAGACCGGTGAGATCGCCGCATACTACCGTGGTGAAGTTCCGTGTCGCCAAGGCTGCTAAGGAGGCGGTGTTGAGGGGAAAGTAGGTAAGAATCTTTGGACTTATTTTCGCCCGACCTTCGGAATATTGCCTGTTGTGAAAGCGGAAACGGGCGTACGATCCATCCCAAACCTTTCGAACCCATTTAAATTTTTCTTCGTCAACGTTTCGTTCACATTTCCCGCTTTTCGGCATCGGCTTCACGGCACATTGGAGCGATCCGATCAAGTAGTAAAATGATCCCCAATATTGTTGGTGCATTGTCGCAGATTATCGTTATATGTTTTGTCGCCTTCGACTTTCGCGATAGGGGAGCGGCACTTATTTTTGCTGAGCTTCTTTTCTGGTCAACGTTTAATTCCTTTAAGAAAAAAGGATACAAAGGGCCGACTTTTGTTCTCTACAAGATGTTCGGGTTCCTTTTTATATACGCCTTTTGGTGGGCGATAATGCTAGGTCGTTAAACAAAACCGCTAGGTTCATGGGCATCACCACGATGCCCCTGGATCGCTCACAATGGGCGTATATGGCGCTTTTCCATACCACACGCACCAATGGTCATTGCCTGCGAGAATAGAGTATTTTCCGAGCTAAAATAACAGGGTCTCGGATGAACCGCAAATCGCAGAGGCCAAATCGATGCTTGCCTGGAGTGCAGCGATTATGCAGGAAAAGCTCAACACACAGCGTCAATGCGCTTTTCATCACTGTTTCCACGGAAACTCCAACATGTTCAGTATTGCGTGAGATTGCTTCTTGTAGCGTTAGGGGTGACGGCTGGACATTACGTTATGGAAGCCATTTTCTCACATTTACCACCTCATCCTCCGCATTGGGAGCGGCTGGTTTTCCCATACATAAATCCGATATTCTGGGTTAGCTATGCCCTATTGTTCGTCGTCATTCCACGGTTCCGGGATATAGGGCTGAACAGGTTCGCACATTTAACATTGCTGATTCCGGGCGTGAATTCATCGACCATGCTCTGCGCGATGTTTATGCCATCGGATTGCTTCGGGGATAGTCACCTAAAGAAAAGCGCCCCAATTGATCCCAAGGATGAATCGAAATGCTGATCTTTGACCACCTGACGCCCTCAGTTGAGCCCCACCGCCACATCCAGCAGCCCATGCAGAGCCTCAGTCCTTTTCGGCAGCTCATTGAGGTTTTCCTCCTTGAGTGCTTCGGTGAATGAATTAAACAGGGACCAGACATTTTGTGATCCAAACGTCTTGTGCTTCAGCTCACGCCATTCGTGGAGGCTAGTTAGCGGGGTCAACTCTTGACACCTGACAGGATCGGCGCGTGCGCACACCCGAAACCACGAGACACGAAAGGTGTCGCCCTTCATTGTATTGCGCGTCAAGAGTCAAGAGTTGACCCCGTTCAGAGTAAATAGTTTGATGCGCTTCACCGGATCAAAGTGTATCATTACCGCGTGAAAGATCTGGGAAACATGAAATCCGCTCGCATGGCGAGGGTCTTTAAATGGACCGCTTTCGGCGCGTTGTTGATTGTGGTAATCATAGCTTGGGAGGAAATGAATCCTGATGCGGCAAAACGAAGGTTCGTCCATAAATGGGCGCGACTATTCAACGAAGCGCAAAGCCCCGAGGCCCTTAAAACCAAAGTCTCCCCGTTCGAATGGTCGATTTTTAGCGGGGTCAACTCTTGACACTTGACAGGTTCGCCCGGCGCTCACACCCAAGACCACGAGACACGAAAGGTGTCGGCCTTCGTTGTATTGCGCGTCAAGAGTTGAGCCCGTTCATACAGGCCCAAACCGGTTCTCAGTGGTGAGCCGCGAAAATCGCATCCAGGTTCCGCAACCTACGCGATAAATCCCTTGCGATGTTCAGCACCAACACGCTGTGCTGCGAAGGCATTGTTTTATACAGGCTGTAAAAGGCCATCGACGATATGCCGAAAATGGTCGAAGGTTCGTTCGCCTGTATGGTCGCGCAGCGCGGCAGCGTATCGACAATGCACATTTCGCCGAAGAAATCCTTCGGGCCAAGTGTTGCCAGCACAATTTCATCTGGGGCTCCGAAGTCTTTGCAGACTTTCACACTCCCAGAGGCAATCACGAACATGCTATTGCTCTTCTCTCCCTCTCGCACGATCACATCACCCTGAGGATAGTCCTGCTCCTTCGTATGCTCCAATAGTAGTTCCAGCGCTTGGGTATGCAATCCCGCGAAGATTGGAACATTTTCCAAGATTGCGATCACAATCCTGACGGTAAATGGGATCGACAGGATGTCAAAACCGACCGTCCAATTCTGCCGCTCATGCAGGGGAGGAAGTGCCATGGACGGGGTCAAGAGTTGACACCGTTCACCCTCACGGAAATGGATGCGGTCATTTCCGAGGGGGATTTCCACCGTCCTGCCTGGAATCCTTATGCTCGATCCCGACTGAACCCACGGGTAAAGCGGCAGGCAGACGGTGGGTCTGTGTGGGGCGCGCTGCGAGCGACTGACACTCCGCCTAGCGGCGCGGGGGCAGAGTCCTGCCTGTCCCCGCACCTGCTGACGGCCTATTTTGGAGTTACGTGTCGGTTCGCGTAGCCGCTATTTTCAAAGAACAGAAGTTACGCCGCGGTTTGGCTTGATTCCGAGTTCGGATCAGTCCTCCGCAACTTAGAGGGCGTCTAAAAAGTAGGGGAGGGTCGCGTGGCGCGGATTGCCCCCATTGCGCCCTGGGCCTGTCGCTGTCGCTCCAGTTTTGGCTTGGGCAAGGCGCGACGAAGGAGCTTACCCTCTGGCTCGCCCATATGCCGTCCCCCACTATTCCCCTCCTCCTCCTCGGCGGTCTGTGACTGAGGAGCAACGCAACCCAAGCCAAAAAGCCGCACCACCGAAGGCGAGAGTGCTTTGGGCCGTCTGGCCGCGTTGCTCCCTCCTTACAGCCC
>Ga0302326_10011898_pt1 | contig 18655 bp, 17 predicted proteins | sample Palsa_T0_3_FD_202264 | JGI IMG/M metagenome (GOLD analysis project Ga0302326, IMG submission 202264) | Peat permafrost microbial communities from Stordalen Mire near Abisko, Sweden - Palsa_T0_3 | ecosystem: Environmental > Terrestrial > Soil > Palsa > Peat permafrost | place: Sweden: Abisko...
CGGAGATCGCGCCGCGCCGGAATCTGCCAATCGGCTCGCGCAGACGATTTACCTCACGTGTTGCCTCGCGGACTCAACCTCTTCGGTCAGTGGTATAGAGCGTTGAACAGCCCTGCCGCCCGCTCGGCTGCCCGTGCCAGAAGCGATCTGTACGCTTGCTGTCTGGCCCGCAACAAGGCGGACATCGCGGGGGATATAGTCAAGCTGGACCCGTACCGGCACGCGCTGCGCCAGCCGCACCCAGGTAAAGATTGGATTCACGTCGGCCAGTCCCGATTGCCCGCGCGTCGCGTTGGCGACGGTGATGCCGCGTGCGATGCTGGCAATATGACCCTGTAATACGACGTGGTAGCCCATCAGTTTCACTGTCACGCGGTCGCCAGGACGAATCGCTCCGAGATTCGTCTCCTCAAAGTAGGCGTCCACCCAGTACGAGTCGGCGTTGATGAGGGAGATCGAGTTCTGCCCGGCGGTCGCGTAATCGCCAAGCTGTACCTGGAGATTGGTAACGTAGCCGTCGACTGGGGAGCGGATCGCCGTACGCTCCAGATTGACGCGCGCACGAGCCAGATTGGCAACGGCTTCGCGCTGCGCCGCCTCCGCGGTGATCGCCTTGGATCGGTAGATCTGCTCTTCCTCAGACGAGACCTCTAGCGTCGTCAGGTTGGCGCGCCGTACCGCCTCCCGCTCGGCGTTCTCTGCATTCGCACGCGCTTGATCTGCCGCGGCCTGTGCCTGGTCCACGGCAAGTGCGTAATCGGTCGGGTCAACCGTCATCAGTAGGTCGCCTTTATGTACAAACTGGTTGTCAACGACGGGCAACTGCACGATGCGACCAGAGACCTCCGGCGCGATAGTGACCACATAGGCGCGCACCGCGCCGTCGCGAGTCCAGGGCGCTGCCATGTAAGCCTGCCACGCCCCCCACACACCAATGCCGGCCAGCACCAATGCGATTAACGTTACCAGGACCGGGACCGTGCGCAGTCTGCTCACCGGCGGGTCGCCGCGGGTGACGGACGGTACAGGTGGGAGTTCGCCGGCTTGCGTCCTCACCTGAACGTCGACGTCCGCCATCATGTGCCGATGCTCCCGGCGACGAGTACGATCGCCGACAGCAGAACCAGATAGACGGCGAACAGGAACAGGGCCGGGTGCCAGACGTAGCGCAGCAGCCCAAATCGATCGGCGAAACGCCGTACCGGGATGAGCAGCACCCAGGCGCCAACGATCATTGGTGCAATTGGCGCAACGTACGTGCCGAGCAGGTTGAGTTCCGCGTATCTCATGACTGCACCTTGGCGTCGAAGAAGCTGGCGTGTCGGGTAAGCGAGTCGGCGATAGAGAGCGTCGTGCCGCGCGCACGTAACCGAAGTCTCGCGCCGGGCCAAGAAGTGGGCAGCGCCGCGAGTACCCGGTCGAGACGATCTAATTCACGGATCGCGGCACTGCTGTCGCCGGCGGCGATCGCTGACGTCACGGCTTCCAATTCGGCGACGCAGGCGAAGCGCGGCACGATGCGACGTAGACGGATGATTTCGTTGCCGACCGACAGAACCGCCGTCATTCGCGCAGCGTGCAGCGTATCAGCCGAGTCGGGGATCGCGGCGAGTCGGGCATAGACCCGCCCGTCCCAATTTGCTGGCGAATGCGCCGGCCTGCCGTGCATCAGGCGGCGCAGGTCGCGCAGGGTCAGTGCGAGCAGCCGCCGCACCCTCATGTCCGGTGGCATCGGCGGCAGCAGCCGCATTGCCAGCATGGCAAAACCAACACCGGCGAGTAACGGAATCGCCGAATTAAAAAACTGCCCCGGATCGTAGACCTCCGGGTTAGATGGGCGAAGCAGTGCAATGAAAATTGCCCCCAGGGCGGCGAACAAGGGCTGCTGCCATGGCCGTGATGACAGTGCTCCGGCCGGTATCAGCACAAGGCCAAGCACCGCGCACAGGCCGACGAAGCTCGACTGGCGCGGCAACACTGCGAAGGCGATGAAGGCGGCGGAGACAGCGGCAAAGGAAATGCCGATCAGGTAGCTTCTGGCGTCGGCGTAGGCAGCATCCGCGCGCGGCGCGAATAACGTGATCCCGATCGTTGTAAATATGACGAATTCATCTCCGCCTGGCCATGCGGTCCAGATCCAAATCAGCTCAGCGGCACAAATCGTCAAAAACGCGCGCATAGCGTTGATCAGCGCGGGCAGCATGTCAGCTACGCGCAGCCGCGCGGCGCGCAATGGTGTCAGTACCGGCCAGGGATGATTGAGAACCAGCACGCTATGAATGGCGCGGCCAAGTGCAAGGAGGCCGTCGGCGGTGCGATCGCAGAGCAGCCGCGACAACGGGGTTTCGGCGCGGCACGCCACCAGCCTGCGCACCGCGATCCAGATCGCGGCACGCATTGTAGGCAGGTCGTTCTGCCAGCGCACCCGGTCTCCGATTGTTTCGGGCGTAGCGAGTATCTGCGGCAGGCAGTTCTGCACTTGGGCCGCTTCACGGGCTGCGCCGGAAGTCCGCTCCAGTTGGTTGGCGATCGAACGCCATGCCGTGAGCGCGACGAACAACCTGTCCGCCGCGGCTTGCAATTCCCGTGTTCGCAATGGTACGCTAGAAATCTCACCCGATGCTTGGTCGATCACACTACCGAGCCCGGCGACCCGCCCAATCATTGACCGTCGTGCCGTTCGCGATTCCATCTGTGCCGGACCGGTGAGTTGCAGCGCACGCATGAGGCCAACGGCAATGTCGGCCGTAACACCGGAAAGCAACGTCGCGAGCCGCTGGCGCGCGCCGCCGAAATCGGTCAAGGCGAGCACCAGCCCGGCGCAGATGATCCCGATGCCAATCTCCGTTCCGCGAACGAGAGCGAGGTTGTACGCGTCGCCGTTGATACCGCCCACCGAACCGAGTTCGTCACCGGCGATAATAGCGGTCGTGATCGCGGCAAGGGCGGCGGCGTAGGAGGCAAAGTTGCGCAACAGCGTCGCGGCAAGCGCGCAGATGCCGCCCCAAAGCGCGAGGCCGAACAGGAAGCCGGCGCGGCTTTGTGGAAAGCACGCGCTCAGGGCGACCGCCGCGATGGCACCGATCACCGTGCCGACCAGGCGGAACCAGCCTTTGCGCAGCGATGCGCCGAGCACAGGTTGGCAGACGACGGCAGCCGTCGTGCCGGCCCAGTACGGATTGTCGAGCTGCAGCCAGAACGCCACAAACAGCGCCAGGCAGACGGCGGCCCAGAGGCGGATGCCATAGAGCAGTGCGGGCAGGACAGGACGAAGCCAATGGCCGAGTACAGGCGTGGCGTGGCGAACGCTGCCGACTGAGGATGCGCATGCGCTCGCCATCAGTGGCCACCGATCTCCGTCGGCGGCATATGCGCCGTGATCGTGAGAACCGTCATGTGGAGGCAGGCAACGGTGGTCATGGCGTCATGCCTTTAGGAGGCTGGAATGTGCTGCCCCGCGGACCGTATATGGCGGTCCGCGGGGCCAAGCAGGCTAACGGCGATCAAAAACGATCAACGTCGACCACAGCCTGAGCGAACGCTTGCGGGGCTTCCTGGGGCAGATTGTGACCCACGCCGCCACCGATGATCCGGTGCTCGTACTGACCCGAGAACATCTTGCGATAGGCGTCGCCGTCCGCGTGCGGCGCGCCATTGGCATCACCTTCAAGGGTGACGGTGGGTACTCTGATGACCGGACTTGCGGCAAGCCGCTTCTCCAGAGCATCGTATTTCGACTCGCCTTCAGCCAGGCCGAGCCGCCAGCGGTAATTATGGATCACGATGGCAACGTAGTCCGGGTTGTCGAAGGACGCCGCCGTGCGATCGAACGTCGCATCCTCGAACTCCCACCTCGGCGAAGCGGTCTGCCAAATAAGCTTTCCAAAATCGTGCCGGTATTTCTCATAGCCGAGCACACCGCGTTCCGTCGAGAAATAGTATTGGTACCACCACTGGTACTCGGCCATTGGCGGCAAAGGCACCTTGTTGGCTTCCGGGCTGCCGATCAGATAGCCGCTGACAGAGACGAGGGCCTTGCAACGCTCGGGCCAAAGTGCGGCGACGATGTCGGCCGTACGTGCTCCCCAATCGAAACCGCCGATAACAGCGTTCTGGATCTTGAGAGCATCCATCATTGCAATGGTATCCAGGGCAACCGCCGCCTGCTGGCCATTGCGGAATGTCGCGCTTGAAAGGAAGCGTGTCGTCCCACAGCCACGCACATACGGGACAATCACCCGGTAGCCTGCCGATGCCAGCAATGGTACGACATCGACATAGCTGTGAATATCGTAGGGCCAGCCATGCAACAAAACCACCACTGGACCGTCGGCACGCCCTGCTTCGGCGTATCCAACATTCAGGACCCCAGCATTGATCTGCCGGAGTGATGCGAATGACGTGTTCGACCCCGGCCTGATCGGGGCCACAACCTTGCCGGATTGTGCGTTCGCGGACCCAATCATGCCGAGCCGCGCAGCAGCGAGGGCCATGGCCGCGGTGCTGAACAAGCGGCGGCGATCATGGTTGATGGTCTCGGATTTAGTGTTCGTACTCATTGACGTGTCTCCTCGGTTTGATGGTTGGTCGGGGAATCCCATCCAAGGTGAGGCGGATGGCATCAGCCGGCCCCGCCAATGCCGGCGACCTGAAGGCAGCACCTGGACTTCGTGTGGGAGAATTCTGTCATTGGGAACGCTCGTGCGAAATGACCGATCATTCTATCCAAACGTGAAGTCATAGGCCCCAACACCGGGATCGATAAATTCGATCTCGAAGGTGCGGTCTATAACCGGCTCTGCCTGTCGAACGAGTTGATACATGCGCGCGTCTCGCACACATCCCAGACCCGAGGCGTCAACGTCGACCCCATGGTTTTTCCCGGGAGGAGCACCATCCATCGTGACACGAAAGCGAATACAATGGCCTGAAGAGGAAGGAGCCAGGACGAGGTTAAGATCGCGGGCGTGAAAACGATAGGTAATGCTGCCAGGTGTCCTGTTCAGCGTGGCGAATTCCCCTCCGATCGTCCAAGTCCCTGCGAGAGTCCATCGGTTGAGCGGCGGTGCAGCTATGGTCTGATAGAGACTGGAGACATCTTCGTGGACACCTCCGGGAGACGCGAAATTTCGGGCCTCTGTGTAGCCGATATAGGTTTCAGGTGAGCGTAGGTCCTCGTCGTCCGGTGCAGCCTCCGGGCCGTTACCGCTGAGGGCTACGATATCGCCCGATACGGTCGTGTCATCTGCCTCGGACAAAAGTTGTTGGATAAGTTTCTCAGATCGATCATAGCCGCCCTCGCCGAACACGTGATGACGAACACGGCCTTGGACGTCGATAAAGTAAAGTGCCGGCCATGCCTCGTTGTCGAATGCTCGCCAAACATCGAATTCGTTGTCGATAGCGACGGGATAACCGACGCCGAGCGAGGGTAATGCGTTACGGACGTTGTCGATCACTTTTTCGAATGAGAATTCCGGTGTCTCGACGCCAATGACAACGAGTCCGCGGTCTTTGTACTTGTCCGCCCAGGCCCGGACATGCGGCAGCATCCGTAGGCAGTTGATGCAAGAATAAGTCCAGAAATTTACCAAAACGACCTTTCCTCGGACGTCCGCAGGGCTCAGCGGCTGCGTGTTCAGCCACTGCCGCGCCGCAAGCAGTGAACCCAGCGGTCCGGACACGTACGGGTCCGGGGCGGCGTACGCGGCCGAGCTCATGGCCAGGCGCGGCCCCTTCGGCAGCGCGGAAAGAAGATCCTGTTCGAGACTGTACGCCCTGGCTGAGGAAAGAATGGTGAGTGCGCCCGGATCGAATCCGAGCCAGATCGTCGCGGCGCCGGCCACCACGGCGGCACCAAGGATACGTCGAAGGTAATCCCCGCATCGCGCCGATTGCTTAACAAGGACAAGAAGACGCCCGATGAACAGCAAGCCGGCGGCAAGTGACGTCGCCGCTCCCAATCCATATGCGAAGAGCAGAAACGACGTCTTAATACTGGGACCTTGTAATGCTGCAGTCGTGAGGATCACCCCCAACACCGGACCGGCGCACGGCGCCCATACCAATCCAGTCGCGACGCCGACCAGCATCGAAGTCGCCACCGTACGCTTGGATATTGCACGCTGACCCGTCCTACGCAAAAGCCGAGAGCCGATTGTTACGATCGGCCTGGTCATACGTTCCGCCAGACTTGGTACGATCATCGTCAATCCGAACATCGTCACAAACGCCAGCGCGACGGTTCTGCCGTAGTGGTTCGCATGTACAGCCCAGCCCCCGCCTAACGCGGCAAGGCTTGCCGTTGCGGCAAATGCGACCGCCAACCCAACAAGCATAGGCAACCCGCCTCGATGGAACGGTTCGTCGGCGCGCCCCAGGACGAACGGCAGGATTGGCCAAATGCAAGGTGCGGCAATGGTTAGCAAGCCTGCCATATAAGCGATGATGAAGAGTAGCATCCGCTGCACCGCCCGAAAGTTGTAAGACGCCAGATCGAGGATCCACCTGCGATGCGGAGACTACTTTCGGCGTCAGGGCGGCACTTTTCCGGAATTGCCGCAGCTTGCCGCCGATTACTATGTTCGGACACAGTCAGGTAATTATTCTGAGCGACATGTTGCCAATTTGAGTGGTGTCAAAATGAATTCCGATCCAGACCAACGCGGTCAGTTGCTACAACTCAGCGGACTTCGCGGATGCAAGGGCGCTGCGCTTGATCAGATCCATAGTTGGGCAGGACGAAGGCTATTCCGAGGTTCCTCAGACTACGTTGATCGTAGTCTCGACGTTGCCACTCGTGGCGCGGGAGTACGGACAGATCTGGTGCGCGGCCTCCACCAGGCTCCGAGCGAGTTTGGGGGTAATACCCGGCAGGCTGACGGTGAAACGTGCTGCCAAGCCATATATGCCGCGCGTTGTGCCAAGGGCCACTTCGGCATCGACGGCGACATCTGGCGGAAGAGTGACCTTCATCTTGCCGGCTTCAATCTTCATTGCACTGATCAGGCACGCAGACCAGCCAGCGGCGAGCAACTGCTCCGGATTAGTGCCGCTACCCGAGGTGCCGGGGGTCGACAGCTTGATCTCGAGGCGGCCGTCGTCGCTGCGGGAGGCTCCGTTCCGGCCGCCGGTGGTGTGAGTTGTCGCCACGTACAGGACTTTTTCAAGCTGGGTCATAATAGGTTCCGTTCCGAATGAATCTCGCCCAACCCACCCTTGGCGCAACCGTCTGGACGCAGTTCGAGTCTCTGTGGTGAATACTGTCGGTTGGTCTCACCCCGCGACATGGCGGGCTATGAGACCTCATGAATATACCTGAGCTGGGGATAACTGCGCTCAGTGTGCCTTCGCGCAAAGCACACTCATCAAACGTTCGATCACTGAGGCGACAAGCAAAGCACGCCGGGTTGCCAAAAATAGTATTGCGGACGCGAACATTCTTTGGCCTGAGCAGCGACCTGGGTACAGAATTGAAGTAGGTTGATTAACCATACCGTCGTCATCGTCGCGGCACTTCTCCAAAACTGTTGAAAGTTGCCATCGATTGCTGAATTCAGCGCATTGGGTAGTCGCTGCCATGATCCCCAGGACCGAAAAGCGTTCCTCCACCCCACGATCGAGCACGACGTGAAACGGCGAATTCGGTTAGATCACGCCATCCTCGTGAAAGGGTCGTATCCATCCGGGCAGGACCGTCTGGGTCTGAGCCGTCGGACACTTTAAGGTGGCGGTTAAGGCGGTACATAAGCTGTGTTGATGTACGGCGTCGTGGAGATCATCACTGGTCGTGAGCGTCCGCTCCGAGTAAGGCGCGATGCTTCGATGCAAAACACGGCGCCGATCGAGCCAGAGCACACCGACGCCACCGGCTTCCGGAAGCCTGGACGCTCGACGAGGCTTGATCCCGAGCGGCCGAGATCGTCGTCGATCACCACGACCGAGGCGAATCCGATCAATACAGCCAATGAAACACTTGAGCGGGATCACGCTGTCGCCGAGTGGTGGACCCGCCGTCCGTTCCAGCGACGCGGCGTGAGTAACCCCAGGTTCTGGACGGTCTCCGGCAAAGACGCGAAACATATCAGGATTGGACTCTGAGGGGATCGCCGGATCAGCCGATAAGCCCGGTTGGATACGACCCCCGAGACACTGATGCCCGATGCGGCACGTTCGCTGCGCCCGTTATGCGCGCTCGCCGTCTCATCGCCGCCGATGCGGCATGGCGAAACCGCCGCGCAAGGCATTGGCTCACTTCACTGCCGCGCTGATTGGTTCCCCGCGTCAACACCATCTAGAATTTTGAGGGCCATCCACTGTGGTCCGGGAGGCTGCTGGACCTTCGGCAACACCAACGCCAGGATGAACGCCTTGTGCTCGGCCCGCGCGACATCCAGCACCGCCTGAATCTCCTGCGGCGAGTGCACATCAGTACCCTGTACGCGCAGGATCACGTCGCCTGACTCTAACCCCCGCTCATACGCGTCGGTGCCCGCGACGACGCCGCCTATCAACACGCCAGGCTGTTGCATGCGCAGCCCGTATTGGGCGCGCAGGTCCGCCGTGAGGACGCGCAGGTTCAGGCCGAGATTGGCTGGCACCATTATGGACAGTTTGGGTGTCTCGCCGGACATGACACGTGTTTCCGGCCAAGCAGCCGGCGTGACCTGCAACGTGAGTCCGCGACCGGCGCGAAGCAAGGTCACCGGCACCGGCCGCCCGATGGTTGATTCGGCGATGTTCCGCAGCAGGGCGCGCTCATCCGACGGAGTCTCGTTGTCGTAGCGTAGGATCACGTCGCCCACCTGCAATCCCGCCGCCGCGGCCGGTCCACCTGCTTGCACACTGTCAATGATCGAGCCAATAGCCTGCGGCATGTCGAGCGCCGCGGCCACGTCGGGCGTCACCGTCTCGATCTTGAAGCCGAGATAGCCTGGGCGGGTCTGGCCATCCCGCATCAGTCGATCAGCGATAAACCGTGCGATGTTCGACGGAATGGCGAACCCCAGGCCGGCCGACCCGGTCGTCGGTGAAATGATCGCGGTGTCGACGCCGATCACCGCGCCGTTCCGATCGAACAGTGGGCCACCGGAATTGCCGTGGTTGATTGCGGCATCGGTCTGGATGAAGTCGTCGTACGGTGTATCCATCAGATTCCGGTTTAGCGCGCTGACGATGCCGGAGGTAACTGAAAGGCCGAGGCCGAGTGGGTTGCCTATGGCGAAGACCGGATCCCCAATCTGCACCTTGTCACTGTCCGCCCAGTGCACCGCGGCAAGCGGATGATTTATATCGACCTTAACGAGGGCAAGGTCGGTGATGGACGCCGTCGCGAGAATCCTGCCGGGTACGCGAACGCCGTCGGAAAACATTACGCGGATGTCGTAGGCACCGGCAACGACGTGATTATTGGTCAGGATCACGCCGCTCGGGTCGATGACGAGGCCGGAGCCCAGGAATGTCTTCGGTCGATCCGAATCCTTGCCGCTCGAAGCGGCGGCGTTCATTGCTGCAGTGGCGGGCGTGGGCATGATGACCGAAGTTATGTTGACCACGGTCGGCAACAGGCCACGTATCAGCTCAGCCTGGCTCGGGGGCATCATCTGCATTTGCTGTGCCGCCACCGGCTGCGGCGCCACGAGCGGTAGTCCGGCGACGAGGATGAGACCGGACAGCGTGACCGACCAGAAACGATTTCGCATGGTGGCAGGCTCCGTTGGGCTACGGCCCCGGCACGACTACTTGGCGGTGCTGATGGATCGACATCACTTGGTGTCTGACCTAGCAGTGGCCATCCGGGGGAGTTGAGAAGACCACCGGGCAGGGACGATCGGGACGCCGACTGCCGCACTGCGCCGGATTGAAGAGGTGATGGGCGGCCGCGGATGCGGCGGAGATCGCCGGCGTGCAAATGGAGGGCCGTTCGTACCCCCATTTGCATTGTTGTCGGCTAGGTGGTCGGCGAGGCTACTTCTTGCAGGGTACGGCGAAACCCGCCTTTTGCGCCTGCCAGGACGGCCCATGGTCACCAACCGATTCACTTTCCGTCTTTTGCGCTTGATAGGACGGCCCGCGATCACCTACCGATTCGCTGCCGCCGTCACCTGCCTTTTGCGCTTGGAAGGACGGCCCGCGATCACCCACCGATTCGCTGCCACCGTCACCCGCCTTTTGCGCTTGCCAGGACGGCCCGTGATCACCCACCGATTCGCTTTCCGTCTTTTGCGGTGGATTTGCACTGGTGCCAGCGGTGGACGCCATCATCTGCTGATCGGGGCAGGCGACGCTCGAGGTGCCTTGCGCGTAGGCCAAGGAACTCGCCGTCGCAAACAACAGAACGGCACCGGTCGTGATTGAGATCGTCTTCATCGATTTCACTCCTCATCCTCGTGGTTAAGCTTGGATGCAGTGATAGTGTTCCGAGCCTGGTCGGGATTGGACGGTCACGCTGTTCTTTGTATTAGGGGCCGCCGTTCGGGAGACACTCTTCCGATGCGTAATCGAATGCGAGATCAACCCCGCTTCCAAACGGCCGCGCAAACCATCGGACTCCGCCCATGCATGTGATTTCGCCCCAGGTTCGGCGATCTCTGCCTGAAGTACGTGCCCATATCGACTTTTCAGTGCTCCGGCTGCGAGGCCACTTCGCAAGTTCGGCAAATGACACAGGCGATCGCGGAACCACCACTCAATCGGCGCACGGAAAGTGTCCGCCGAATAGTAAGTATTCGCTCCCACACAGACTGATCTTATTACCGATCGCCGGCGAGGATGCTGCCCAAGCGAAGCGCGCTTTGGTGCACGGACGATACGTGTGCAGCTCGGCGTGATTGGCCCTAAAGGGTTTCCACAGGACAGTTCTCCCCCTTGTGGCATAGCCCTTGGACGAGCGGACGGCAGATGTAGCTCACGTCAGGTCGCATTCGTCGCCCAAGCAGGCCCGGTGTCGATATTTCCGTACAAACTGTATGCAAGAGATGAAAGACCGGACCGGGAGAAAGCGGGTAATTCGCGACGGACGCTTCTGCAATCCGCGGCAACCGACACCACCCTTCCAATGAAGGATCCGATTCGATGGCACAAACCGTAGCCGACCACTTCGCAGAAATTTTGGCTGCCGCAGGCGTTAAACGGATCTATGGCGTCGTTGGCGACAGTTTGAACGGCCTGACTGATTCATTGCGGCGACAGAGAAAAATCGAGTGGATCCACGTCAGACACGAAGAAGTCGCCGCTTTTGCGGCGGGCGCCGAGGCGCATTTGACTGGCGAGCTTGCAGTTTGCGCTGGAAGTTGCGGGCCCGGCAACCTGCATCTTATCAACGGCCTGTTCGATTGCCACCGGTCGCGTGTGCCGGTTCTTGCGATCGCCGCACAAATTCCATCCCCCGAGATCGGCGCGGGATATTTCCAGGAGACCCATCCGGAGAGCCTGTTCAGGGAATGCAGTCACTATTGTGAACTGATTTCCTCCCCGCATCAAATGCCGCGCACCCTCGAGGTGGCAATTCGCGAGGCGGTTGGCAAGCGTGGCGTCTCCGTGGTGACGATGCCTGGCGACGTTGCGCTTCAGGCCGTATCCGATTTCCGTGTGCCGAAGATCGCCGGACTGCTGCCGGCGATGCCGATTATTACCCCGACCCGGCGGGAACTCGACAGGGTGGCGGAACTGCTCAACCGCGAAACTCGCATTACGATCCTGTGTGGCTCGGGCTGCCAGGGCGCGCACGATGAACTTCTGGCGTTGGGCGAACGCCTGCAAGCGCCGATGGTGCACGCCCTGCGCGGGAAGGAACACGTCGAATGGGATAACCCCTACGACGTCGGCATGACTGGCCTGATCGGCTTTTCGTCCGGCTACTACGCGATGCTCGACTGCGACGTCCTGCTGATGCTCGGCACCGACTTTCCTTATCGGCAATTCTACCCGCAACGCCCGGGCGTTACGATCGTCCAGATTGACATTCGCGCGGAGAACATCGGGCGCCGAGCCGCGGTCGATCTCGGTGTCGTTGGCGACGTGAAGGCCACGCTCGCCGCTCTGCTGCCGTTGCTGGCCGCAAATCGCGACGGCGCGCACCTATCCCAGGCGCGTGAGCACTACGCCAAAGCACGCAAGGGGCTGGACGATCTGGCGGTCGGCCGGACTGGGAAGCATCTGCTTCATCCGCAGCAGGTCGTGCAGGCTCTCAATCAGCAAGCCGCCGCGGATGCGATATTCACCTGCGATGTTGGTCTGCCAACGGTGTGGGCCGCCCGCTACCTAGCGATGAACGGTAAGCGTCGGTTGATCGGGTCGTTCTGGCACGGTTCCATGGCCAACGCGATGGCGCAGGCGATTGGCGCGCAGGCTGCATTTTCGAACCGGCAGGTTATTTCGCTCTCGGGCGATGGCGGGTTCAGCATGTTGATGGGGGATTTCCTCAGTCTCGCGCAGCTTCATCTGCCGGTCAAAGTCGTTGTTTTCAACAATGGCGCGCTCGGATTCATCGAACTAGAGCAAAAGTCGGCTGGCTTCATCAACACCGGGACGGAGCTAGCAAACCCCAACTTTGCAGCCATGGCAGAGGCCGTCGGCATCCGCGGCATCAGGCTTGAAAGCCCGGCGGATGTCGAGGCCGGCATCGCCGCTGCCCTGGCCCACGACGGTCCTGTCCTTGTCGATGCCGTCGTGAACCGCACAGAACTGACCATGCCGCCGTCCGTCACGGCGGAGATGGCAAAGGGCTTCACCCTTTACATGATCAAAGCCGTGTTGAGTGGCAGGGCGAATGACATCGTTGAACTCGCAGAGACGAATCTGTGGCGTTAGCGAGGTTGCCATGAACATCACCGCAATTCTCCTGTCGCGGCTGCAGTTCGCATTCACCATTTCGTTCCATATCATCTTTCCATCGTTCACAATCGGACTGGCCGCGTGGCTGACCTTGCTTGAGGCCTTGCATCTCGCAACTGGCCGCCCGGCCTACCGGTTGGTGTTCGAATTCTGGCTCAAGATCTTTGGTGTTGCGTTCGGCCTTGGTGTCGTATCCGGCATCGTGATGGCATTTGAATTCGGCACCAACTGGAGCGAATTTTCCCGCATGTCGGGTGGGATCCAAGGAGTACTCCTGTCCTACGAAACTTTCACCGCCTTTTATCTGGAGGCGAGTTTCTTCGGGGTGCTCCTGTTCGGTCGTTCGCGCGTTCCACCGTGGCTCTACTTGTTCTCCACCGCAATGGTGGCACTCGGCACCACGTTTTCTGCGTTCTGGATCATGGTCAATAACAGTTGGATGCAGGTGCCGGTGGGCTACGCCGTGCAACACGGCGCCTTCGTTCCCAACGATTGGGGAAAGATCCTGTTCAACCCGGTCGTCTGGGTGCGGTTTCCCCACATGCTGATCGCGTCCTATCTGACCGGCGCATTCTGCGTCGCGGCGACCGGTGCCTGGTATCTGTTGCGCCGGGAGTTCACGGCCGAGGGCCAGATCATGCTGCGCATGGGCCTGTATCTCGCAGCCATTCTTGTCCCGGTTCAGCTCTTTTTCGGACATCTAACCGGCGATTACGTTCATGACTACCAGCCGGCCAAGTTCGCCGCGATCGAAGGCCGCTGGCATGACGAACAGCCGGCGAGCGAGGTACTGATTGCGCTTCCCGACTCGACTTCGGAATCCGACCGCTACGCGATAAGCATTCCGATTCTCGGTAGCCTGATCGGTAGCCTGAGCTTCGATTCGAAGGAGGTCGGACTGACCGATTTTCCGAAGCAGGACCGTCCGCCGGTAGCGATTCCATTCTTCGCCTTTCGGATCATGGTCGGATGTGGGCTGGCAATGCTGATGCTGGCATGGACTGGCACCTACCAGAGCATCCAGCGGCGCCTCGATGATAATCGCCCACTGCTCTGGCTCATCTTTCTCAGCTTTCCCCTGCCTTGGATCGCCATCCTGACAGGCTGGTTCACCGCCGAAGTCGGGCGTCAGCCCTGGATCGTCTACGGCCTGTTGCGGACCGTCGACGGGATGACGCCCTTCCTGTCTGTCCGTGCGGCAACGATTTCATTGGTTGTCTTCTGCGCCGTCTACAGCTTCATCTTTGCTTTCGGTATCTACTACATTTATCAGTTGTTGCGCATCGGCCCAGCAGGGCACCTGTTGCTGTCACCTTCAGCCGCCATCCCCAACCGTCCAATGTCGGTCGTCGACGAACCGTTTGCGTCGAGGCCGCGTCGCCTCCCGGCAGGAGAATAGCAATGATCCTGTTCTGGCTCTGCGTCCTCGCTCTGGCTATATTGCTCTACGTGCTGTTGGACGGGTTCGATCTCGGCGTCGGTATCCTATTTGGACTGGCGCGCTTAGAGCAACGCCGCAGCGCCATGCTGAGCGCTGTGGCGCCGGTCTGGGACGGCAATGAGACCTGGCTCGTCGTCGCCGGCGTGGTGCTGTGGGGTGCCTTTCCCCCGGTGTACGCCACCTTGTTGTCCGCATTCTATCTTCCGCTGCTTGTCATGCTTGCAGGCCTGATCCTGCGTGGCGTGGCATTCGAATTCCGCTACAGAACGCAACGTCTGCGATGGATCTGGGATTTCAGCTTTGCCGGCGGATCCGTAGTTGCGGCGTTCATCCAGGGCATGATGGTCGGGGCGCTGGTCCAGGGACTGCCGGTTGCAGGCGGACGCTACACCGGTGGCGACTTCGGCTGGTTCAGCCCATTTGCGATTCTCTGCGGCGTGGGCCTTTGTCTCGGTTACGCGCTGCTCGGTGCGTGCTGGCTCGTCAAGAAGTGCGATACAGACGTTCGCGACTCTGCCTATCGCGCTATCCCAAATCTTTCGCTCGGTCTGCTGGCCTTTCTGATCGTTGTGTTCGTTTACGCATTGGTCGACCACCTGCAGGTGATGGGCCGATGGCTGGATCGCCCCTACCTGTTCGTTTTCCCGGTTATCGGTGCGGTCGCGGCGGTCGTGCTGGCGGCCAGCGTCCGTGGCCGTCGCGACGAGGCGCCATTCTATACCGTAGCGGTCATGTTCGCGGCAGCGTTTGGCACTCTCGCGATCTCGTTTTGGCCGTACATGATCCCATTTGTGATCACATACCAGCAGGCCGCTGCGCCCCATTCAAGCCTTGCATTTATGTTCTGGGGCGAAGGCCTGTTCATTCTGCCATTGATGCTGATCTACACCGCGATCAGCTACCGCGTATTCCATGGCAAGGTTGGCGAAACAATGCACCACTACTGAAATTCAACCAGCGCTCGGGAGGGCCTAAATGCGTATCGGTCTCTTCATTTCCTGCTTCATCGATACTTCCTTCCCCGAAGTCGCAGGTACGACCCTCGAATTGCTGGAGCGGCTTCGCCACCAGGTGGTCTACCTACGGGATCAGACTTGCTGCGGCCAGCCCATGGCAAACAGTGGGTTCAATGCCGATGGCGCTCCCACCTAGGTTCTGTTCGTGCGCAATTTCTCTGGCTTCGACTATGTCGTCTCACCCTCCGGCAGTTGCGTGCACCACGTGCGCAACAAAAAATGGACGCCATTGAGTAGACGGCAGACGTAAAAGGGATTCGCCCGCGGACCTACGAGCTGGTCGAATTCCAGCACGATATCCTACATGTCGGAGCATCCCCGTGGGCCCAATTCCCACATCGCGTTGGGTTGCACAATAGCTGCGGTACCCTCTGTCAGTTGAAACACGCGAAACCATCCGAGCTCCACGAACCATTCTTCTCCAAGCCGCAAGATCTACTGAGGAGGGTGGACGGGATAAAGTTCGTCACACCGGAGCCTCCGGATGAATGTTGCCGCTTTGGCGGCACCTCACTGCCGGTCGCTATGGTGCGCGTTTGCGCGTCATGACATGGTTGGGTCGCTGGATCGTCGCGTCTTATTCGGTTAAATGGGTATCCCCTTCACTGACCCGTCGTCGGCCCGACACCGGGGCATCCTCCTGCCGTCATCCACCACAGCGACCAGGGAAGCCAGTACACCTCGCTTGCGTTCGGTAAGCGTTGCCAGGAAGCCGGCGTGCGGCCGTCCATGGGCTCGGTGGGCGACGCCTACGACAACGCCATGTGCGAGAGCTTCTTCGCCACCCTTGAATGCGAGCTGCTCGACCGCAGCCGCTTCGCGTCACAAGCCGAGGCCAAGATGGCCTGCTTCAGCTTCATCGAGGGTTGGTACAACCCCGTTCGGCTGCACTCCGCCCTCGGTTACCGCTCGCCAATGGCATTCGAAGCTGCAATGGAGGAAATCACCACGATACCGTAATTACCCAAATCCCCAACCACTCCACGAAAGTGGGACAGCTTCACGTTGCTTCGAAGGTCCCAGTCGCAACGGCAGAGGAATGGGACCCAGTGTGGTGTTTTCCCAGGCTGATCTTCGAGGGATGCGCAGCTTGCACCTTGAGGTTGCGTGGGTTGATCTCGTTCCCAAAGAGGTTCTTAGGCCACTCCAGATTCGGTACGGGGAGCCCGATATTGAGGCGCGCACTCTGCAGGCGAGTGCGGTGCCCCGGTAAATACGCTGCTGCATCAAACGGCATTGTGGTGCGTCCAATCACTACGGACTCAGTCAGGCGCATATCGTTCCGGCTTATCCATACGTTCCGACGGGCCGATTTGTGAGCAATGCGGCCGTCGGCCGGTCCTACCGCGCCCCCTGTTCAGCCCACCGGTCATTCCGTTTATTACCGGAGGTATCAACCAGCGAGAGCCTTGCGGTGCCCGCTGACGCCGCGGAATCCGGGTGTTCGCTCGCTTCAGCATTAGGGTCGACCAGGTTTCGCCGACGCCAAGCGTTTGGGGCCTCGCCCAACCTACTCCGGAAGAGCTTCGACAGGTGCGCCTGATCCGCAAAGCCGCATGCGGCTGCGATCTGACTTAGAGGATCCCGCGTCGCTAGCATCAACTCTTGCGCTTGCGTCAACCGCAACTGCATGATGTAAGCGTGTGGAGTGCTTCCAAACGATTCTTTGAATGCGCGACAGAAATGGCTTGCACTTAGGGAAACCTGTTCAGCCAGATCTTCAAGTCGCATCGTATGTTCCAAGTGCCCTCTGACGTATCGATTTACCCGGCGCTCCTGCCATGGTGCCAGGCCGCCGTGAGCGATCGCCGGCCTAACCTCAGCCAGAGACGTGAAGAGGGCCACCAACTGCAACGCGGCTGCGCGCGCGTCTTCTGGATTTCGATCCATTGCGTGGCGGACATCCGCGAGGATGCGCATCGCCTCTGCGGATGCCGCCGTGGGTGTGGCGTCCTTAGAGCACGTGTCTGGACTATCAGGGACAGTGGGTCCTGTTTCGGACCAGGCTTCCGTCGGCCACGGCACTCGATGGTTGACCGAGTGCTGGAGAAAAGCGTGCGAAACCATTAGATGACCCTCCGACGGCCGATGATTGACGCGCGATCCGACCGCAATCTTTTTGCTGCCTCGAATATTGGCAGATTGATCGACGGAATGCCTGTTATGGGTTGTAAGTGGTTGTTAGCTGTTGCTAGTGCGGCACGCAGGCACCCGCTATTTTCCCTGGCGCCATTCCTACGGGTCACTGCGCGGCCCGAAGAAGCGGCAGAGCAGGGCAACTATTACGTCCAGGGTGTATGCATCAATATGCAACCGTAGGGTGCGTTCCCCGCTTGCTTGCAATATTGCAGAGAATCGATATGCCTTTGCAGCAATGAGCGTCGTTCACAATTTGCTACAATGGATCGTGTTGCGGGCACGGCCGAGTGTGCGCTTGGTACGCGATACGATCAGGCGACTACGAAAGGTAGCGCCACGATGGAGACGACGGAGCGGACCACAAATGTAATATCGTTCGGACCATTCGGCTTGGCGCCGGACGAACGGCTTCTCACCAAAGCGGGCGCCCAAGTGGAGCTGGGGGCGCGAGCGCTCGACATTTTGATCGCGCTGGTCTCCCGCCACAACCAGCCGGTAAGCAAGAGGGAGCTGATCGCCCAGGTCTGGCCCGACGTCGCCGTCGGAGAAGGCAGCCTGCGGTTCCATATCGCCAGTCTGCGCAAGGCGCTAGGCGATGGCGAGGGCGACGCACGATACATCACCACCCTGGCTGGGCGCGGCTACTGTTTCGTGGCACCGGTTTCGCAATCGAGAGATCGCGGCACTGTGGATGTAACAGTTGCCGCCGCCTTTCCGCACGTCCACCTGCCGCCCCGCCTGGCCCGGATAATCGGGCGGTCCCACGACGCTCTCATGCTTTCGACCAAGCTGATCGCTGCGCGCTTTGTTACAATCGTCGGAAGTGGCGGAGTTGGCAAAACCACGGTCGCCGTGGCGGTCGGGCATGATTTAATCGAGGCCTTCGCAGGCGCTGTGTTGTTCGTCGACCTTGGAGCGCTGAACGATCCCACTCTGACGGCCACAGCCATTGCGTCCATGCTGGGTCTGTCGGTCCAATCCGACGACGCCACACCCAGCCTCATCGCGTACCTGCGGGACAAGCGTATCCTGCTGATCCTCGATATCTGCGAACATCTCATCGAAGCGGTGGCAGCCCTGGCGGCACGGATCTTCGCAGCCGCGGTCGGCCGATGTGCCCGCAGGCTGCGCAGATGGGTCGCGACCAACTTGCCGCGATGGAAGATCTCCACCGTCGTCGCCGTGATGCGCGCCTCTACCTCCGCGCGCAGCAACTGGAACGGTA
>Ga0302326_10011901_pt1 | contig 18653 bp, 12 predicted proteins | sample Palsa_T0_3_FD_202264 | JGI IMG/M metagenome (GOLD analysis project Ga0302326, IMG submission 202264) | Peat permafrost microbial communities from Stordalen Mire near Abisko, Sweden - Palsa_T0_3 | ecosystem: Environmental > Terrestrial > Soil > Palsa > Peat permafrost | place: Sweden: Abisko...
TCAGAAATCCCACGCGTTTCATCTTTTGATCCTGCTCCCAAAACGCGCTGCGAAACCGCAACGTCATACGGTACACCTTGCCGAATTGGAGCGACCGCGCGGCTTTGAGAATACCACTCGGTTCAGGATCGAACTCAATTGCTCCGGGACCCCGAAGAGCCGCCTGCAGCACACCCAACGGCACCGTCACGATCACCTTGCGGCATCGCAGCCTTCCGTTCTCACCATCGAGAGCGGAGTTGTATTCGACATCCACGAAGTTCCGGCGCCACTTCACCCGCGTAACCACGGAGCTCAATTGAACCACCGACGAATAATCGGGAATCGATCGGAGCAGGGAATTGACAATAGCATCGTAACCGTTCATTATTCGGAACGCGCGATCGCCATCGATCTGTTCGGCAGCTTCAGCATCTTGAATCAACGACGCGACACTAATCACATCCTTGCGCGCCGCGTTGAAGCCCTCCACTTGCACACTCGCCCAGCTTTTCGCATCAGCTCCTTGACGGGATCGGCCTAAGTAATCCTCGAAGCTTTCATCCTTCTTGCCGGCCGGCTTCGCCATTTGAGAAAGCACTTTATCCGCAATCTCGCCCACTTCTTTGCTCGCAATCACTCGATGGCGATCGATATGTAGCGCCTGGGAGCTATGCTCATAAGCGGTCAGGCCGGCGGATCGAATCAAATTCCAAGTTTCCGGGGGGCGCCCATGCACAAATTCGGCGCCCAATTCAATCGGAAGTGGCGCCAGCGGATCGTGCACCGTCAGGATTCGCCCGCCCACGCGATCGGCTGCTTCCAGGCAACGGACGGTCTTCCCCACGCGCCCCAGCGTAGCCGCCGCAGCCAGGCCCGAAACACCCGCTCCGATGATTGCCAGGTCGCAATCAGTGCGCTTCACTCTGCTTCCCCTCTGCCGTCTCGGGCATGCTAAACAAGTAGAGCGCTCCGCCGCAAACCGCGGCGATACCCAGGCCGATAAAGCTGGCGTTAAATCCCATGCTCTTCGCTACCCATCCGAACGCGGCATTGCTAAGAAATCCGCCGAAGCCCATGGCCGATTGCACTGCTCCTTGCAAGAAATTAAACCGCCCGGTTCCCTTCGCCAGGTCCGCCACCACCAAAGTCAGCAGCACGCCGTAGATCGCGGCAGCCACTCCATCCAGCGATTGCAAAGAGATCAAATACCACTGGTCGTGATTGAGGACGGTAAGGAAGTTGCGAACTGCAAGAAACCCGAATGCCGCCAGAAAAATCGGCTTGCGTCCCCAATGGTCGGCACGCTTGCCTACGAAGGCCGCGACTCCCACCATTACCGCCTCGGCCACGGCGACACACGCGGCAACTTGCCAGATGGATGCGCTCTTTTTTCCTTGTCCCAACAGCTGCCCCACCAGCGGCAACGTGGCCGAGTTGGAGACATTAAACAAGACGACTGTGCCGGTGAAAATCAGAATCCGTCGATCCTTCAACAAATCGCGCCACCCCGCATGCTCCCGGCCCCCGCCCTTATCATCCTTCTCGCCGCCTCGCGCGGCTTCATGGTCGATGTCGCCCGATCGAATCGTTAGCGACGACCCTACCATTCCGAACGCGAATGCGGCTGCTGCGTAAAACAGCGCTCCGAGCGCCACTAGTTGTCCCACCACCGCAGCGAGTGCGGCATAAAGAACGTTGCCGCTGTGCGTGAAAGTCTCGTTGCGGCTCACGCGTGCTGACAGTTCGTCCTTGGATACAAGTCCCAGTGCGAAACTCGCCGTCGCTGCTGGAAATATCGTCACCGACACCCCGATAATGAACTGATCCACGCATTCCCAAAAGTAGTTGGGCGCGAGCACGATACCAAGACAGCCCAGTGTCACCACCAAGGCCGCCCCCGCGGAGATTAAGCGCTTGTGCTTGCTGTTATCCACGATGTCGCCGGCAATGCTTTGCAGTAATACTCCCGAAAGACTTTGGATTGCCAGCAATGTACCGATCTGTCCGGGATTCCAATGCCGCGCGGATGCGTAATAAATCGCCATAAAAGGCCCGAGCCCGGTCTGAATGCCTGCATTGAAAAAATTGAGCGCATCAAGAGCCCGCAAACTTTGTTGTTTATCCGCCATGAGAGAACCACCAGAGCGAAAACTTCAGCGGCTGGAAAGCGGAGCGGAAACGGACTCCAGGGGCTGGCGTTCGGCTGCCACACCGTGAGTCCATTCGATCGCCGCCGCGCCCACCATCAGTACGGCCCCCGCCATGTATCCCCAAAACAAAACCACTCGCGACCCGGTTTCCGTCAAGGCGCCGAATAACGCCGGGGCGCCGACGCCGCCTATCAGCGTTCCGCAGGCATAGAAGACCGCAATCGCCAGCGCTCGAATCTCCAGGGGAAAAACCTCGCTCACGGTCAGATACGCCGAACTCGCTGCCGACGACGCAATGAAAAAGATGATGCTCCACGAAATCGCTTGCATGTAAAGCGATAGCCAACCCTTCATGAATAGCCAGCTTGCGATGGCGAGCAGAATACCCGATGCGGCATAGGTAATCGAGATCATCGTCTTTCGACCCACCGTATCGAACAATCTGCCAATCAGCAGCGGCCCCAGAAAATTCCCAATTGACAGTGGCAGCAGCCAGTAGCCGACCGATTCGGCCGGCACGTTGTAATAGCGCAGCAACACTAGCCCGTAGGTGAACATCACCGCGTTATAAAAGAACGCTTGCGACACCATCAGCGAAAACCCAAGTATGGAACGCTCCCGATACTGCCCGGTCATTGCTTCCCAGATGTCATGCCAGGGCGTGTGATCCCGTACATGCAAACGAATGTTTTTTTCTGGCATAGGTAACCGGCGCCCCGGCTCGACTTGCTGCTCGATATCCGCCACCACCCTTTCCGCTTCGTCTTTTCGCCCATGGATTAAAAGCCAGCGTGGGCTCTCCGGCACATACCGCCGCATCAAGAGAACGCCCAGGCCCAGTACAGCGCCGATGCCGAACACGAATCGCCAGCTCAAAGTGGGCGGTATCGATTTCAAATGCAGTACGAAAACCGATCCCAGCGATCCAAGAAATGCGCCAATCCAGAACGTCGAGTTAATCATCAGATCCACGTGGCCACGCACGCGCGCCGGAATCAACTCATCCACGGCTGAGTTGATGGCCGCATACTCGCCGCCGATTCCCGCTCCCGTGAGACTGCGAAACAGGCAGAAGCTCCAGAAATTCCAGGAAAATGCAGTAGCGGCCGTGGCCAGCAGGTAGACTCCAAGCGTGATGAAAAACAGCCGCTTCCGGCCCAATCGATCGGTAGCGTATCCAAATCCGAGAGCGCCAATCACCGCGCCGGCCAGATACACCGTGGCGCTGACCCCGATTTCAGAATCGCTGAGGTGCAGCGTGCGCGGATCCTTCAGAATCCCAACTAACGCTCCACCCAGCGTCGTTTCCAAACCATCCAGCAGCCACGTAACACTGAGCGCAATGACGATTCGCCAATGCCATCCGCTCCAGGGCAGCTGATCGAGCCGCGCCGGTACGTTGCTTTCAACGATGTCCCCGGGTCCCACCATTCTTGGTTTCCGATGAATGGACGTCCGGCAAACCGATTGTGTGACGTGTGAAACTTGTTTCCCGGCGTTATCGAGCCGGCGCCGCTTTCGCCGCCGCTGCTTTCGTCAGGAGAAGGATGTGCTGCCTGGGCAGCGTTTCAATCACCTGGCTTAACACGAACCCCTGCGGCTCCAGTTCCGCTTTCACTTCGGCCACGGTCATCTTATGCTCGGGACGAATCGGGACGTCGGGGTCTTCCTTACGATACTCCAACAGAACCAGCCGCCCGTCGGGCTTCATCGACTCGCGAATTTTGTCGATCATCTGGCGCGGCTTCGAGAATTCGTGGTACACGTCCACCAACAGCACCAGATCCATCCGGCCCGCAGGAAGTTTCGGATCGGCTTCCTCACCCTGAACGGTCTCGATGTTGGTCAACCCTGCCTTGACTGCATTCTGGCGCAGCCTCATTAGCATCTCCGGCTGAATATCATTCGCATAAACGTGTCCTGACGGACCCACGCGTTTCGCCAGCCGCAGCGACATGTAACCTGTCCCGGCGCCGACATCGGCGACAACCATCCCCGGACGAATGCCGATCGCATCCAGCGCGCCTTCAGGATTTTCTTCTTGTTCGCGCTCGGGCCGATTCAACCAATCCGCGCCCTGCACTCCCATGACGCCCGCGATTTTGCGGCCCGTAACCGGATGGTCGCCTGTTTGGCCCGCCCATAGCCCGGCTGCCCATAGCGCCAGCAACCATCGACGCATCATCCACATACTCGCGTTGTATCATACAGCCATGGGGCAGCGGTTGATCCTCATCCTCGGGCTCGCTCTCCTAACAGCCGCCACCGCGCCCGCGCACGATATCATCACCACTGCCATCACCTGGGATCGCGAAATCTCGCGCATCGTTTACGAACGCTGCGCCTCCTGCCATCACGATGGCGGACCAGCCTTCTCGCTAATGACGTACGCGGCGGCGCGTCCCTGGGCCGTCGCTATCAAAGAGGAAGTTCTGGAGCGGCAAATGCCCCCCTGGGGCGCCGTGAAAGGCTTCGGCGATTTTCGCAACGACAAGGCGCTCACGCCCGAGCAGCTCGAGCTGATCGTCAGTTGGGTGGGCGGCGGGGTTCCGGAGGGTGACGCGAAGGATCTGCCGCCGGATCCCAAATTCGATCAAGCCTCGGCGCAAGTTCCTTCGCATGGCGTTGTTGCCGTGGGCGGTGAGTTTCAATTGTCCAAGGATTTTCTGCTCGATGGAATCGCGCCCAAGAAGGTGCCTGACGACGCTGCGTTTCAAATCACCGCCGAAATGCCCGACGGCAGTATCGAGCCGCTGCTATGGTTCGAGCATTACAGCGCAAAGTTTTCGCATCCATTTCTGTATCGAAACGCGATCGAGTTGCCGGCCGGTACCAAGATTCATGGCGTCCCGCCTGGATCAGCTGTTTTTCTGCTCCCGGCCAGTCCTGCGGCCGCGAACGCTACTCCAAAGCCTTAACCGGCACATCGAAGTGCGCCGTGTTCACCACGCCCTTGCGCTGGAACTGCACCCACACCCGATAAGTTCGCGCGCGCGGAAAGTCCAGGCTGAACTGAATTTGAGGACCGCCGTCGGCTATAAACGGATGCGTATGGATCATATCGATTAAATCGTCGCTGGCCGCCAGCATGTGCGCCCACACGCCGATGTATTTTTCCAAACCATCCGCCGGCATGAGCTTGAAATAAATCTGCGTCTTCTGCGCGGCGATGGGTTGCGGCGGATCGGTAGTCATTTCCACTTGCATGTTTTCTGTTTGCTTGGTGGAATAATCACGCGGCAGAACAGCCGGGGGGGGAGGTGTTCCCGCTACGATTACGGTCTTTGCGATCAACTGCGGCGTGGCCCCGTCCGGATAAAAGTCGCCCAGCACCCTGTACATTCCGGCCTTCGGAAACGCCACGCTATACACAAAATCGCCATCCGGCTCAAGCACGGGATGGTCGTGCACGAAGAATTGCAGATCCTGGCTCACCACGAACATGTGGAACAGCTTTTCATGGACAATCTGAAAATCCTTTACGGTGCGGTCTTTCCAGGGATCGTGCACCGTAAACTTGAGCTGCGTGGTCTGGTTGGGCTTAACCGCGCGCGGAGTCATCGTGAGATCCAGGTGGAACTCCACCGGTTCCGGGATACCTTCGCGCATCTTCATCCCGCAGCGTCGGCAATTTCCGGGCTGGTTGGACCGAACGTCGGGATCCATCGGGCAGATGAAGACTTTTTCCTGCGCCCCCAGAAAGCCAAACATCAGCAACAGCAAGAGGACACGGCTTGCCGTATACATGCCTTGATGATAGCGTACTGATCGCCTGCCGAACCCGCGCTTCTACTTCAGCGGCGAGAAATCCGTGGGATCCATATAGGTAGAATCTACTTTTTCCACGATCTTCGCGCCTTCACCCTGCTGCGACTTGATCATTGCCTGGAATTCCGGGTCGGCCTGAAATGCGCTCCAGTGCTTTTTCGCCGCGTCCCGGCTGGGATGAGCCAGCATGTAGATAAACGTGTTGTCCGATACTGGCGCATCCACGGGAGCCCAATACCCTACGGCTTCCAGATCGTGCTTGGCGAACAGTTTGCTTACTTTGTCGCGAAACTCGGCTTGCAGCGCGCCGGCTTTGCCCGGCACCGTATGATAAACACGCAGTTCGAAAACGCGATTGGCATCCGCTCGAACTTGTTCCGTCCGGTACACCCGGGCAGTAAATAATGAACCGGCTGCGAAGGCCAGCACCGCGATCCCGCAGGCGCTAAATCGATTAAGTCTCATGGCAAGCGATCGTATCAGACCGCGCACGGCTCTGCAATGTTCGACTCGAATAATTTGCGCCGCAGCCGTTTGCAGCGTGCGTCCTTCCGCAGTCCGGCCATACGCCAGTCCACGTCCAGCATGAATAGCGTTGCCGAAGCTTCCTCGCAGGCCCGCTGCAATTCTTCGATCGCTTCGTCGCGCCGTCCCATGGACTCCAGAACCATAGAGACGTAATATGCATCCACATATTCGCTCTCACGAACCACCTGCAATTGATCGAGAATCGCACTCGCTTCGGCTTGCCGCCCGTTCCGGGCGAGACAACCGCTTTCCAGTGCCAGATGCCACGGTAGATCGGGTGACATGACCGACACCAGCCGGTGTTGCGCCAGCGCCTCTTCGATCCGGCCCATAGCTTCCAGTGCCTGCGCGTAATGCGCGCGTCCCGTGTGCTGATAAGGGTGCAGCTCGATTGCATTCTTCCCGCAAACCACCGCCGCATCAAATTCCCGGCGGCACAGACGCACAAACGTCTCGGCCGAAGGCAATACCGGGCACAACGGATCGGCCACGCGCCCCTGGGTCAGGATCTCAAGAGCATCGTCAAGGCGCCCCATGCTGCAATAGAGCACAGCCAGGCGCACGTAGACTGTTCCGAGCGATGGCTCTTGCCGCAAGGCGTCCAATAAATCCGATTCCGCTTGCCCGAGTTTCCGCTCACATATATGTAGGGCGTGTCCGCGGTCGGATCGTAGTCCGGCCGTTAATCCCCCCAGCGCAACCGCGCGCTCGTGCGCTTCCAAGAACTTGGGATAGGTCTCGCGGGGCGGGCGCAGTCCGTAGGTACACAGCAGCAAGTAAGACAGCGCGATTCCTTCAAAAGCCCGGAAATCGGTGCCGTCTTCCTCCGCAGCCTGCTGAAAACACGCCAAAGCCTTCTCGAAACCTTCCCGAGTGCGCCGTTTGCACAGGTGCCAGCCCACTTGGATTAAATCTTCGCCCTTTGGAATCTCCAGTCGATAGCCAAATTTTGGCCGGCACCGGATCCAACTGCCATATTCGCGTAGCACTTTTTTGACTTCCGCAATAGTGACGGCGACTGTATTCCGGGAAACTGATATGCCACCCCACGCCTCGGTGATCATCTGATCGTGCGGCACATAACGTCCGCCATTCTTAATCAATACGTTAAGTGCGCGAAATGCCTGGGGCCGCAATTCCAGTTCAGCGGCGCCACGCCGGATCCGGTGAGCGCTCATATCCACCGTAAAGGGTCCAAAACCTAGCTCTTTCATGCGGTTGCGGTCGCGAATTTCATCGATTTTTAACTGCTCCGTGATGTGAATCTAGCATAGAATCATGCTAAAGGCTAGACGGCGTTTTAACACTAGGGTCTGTTCGTAACATAGAAAACATTTGGTTTAGCGGCGCGTATAGGGCCCTTGCGTCCTGCTACCCCCCGGTAATGGTTAGTGTCTGCCTCGATCATGCAGAAGGAGAAAAGGAACATGAGTTTCAGAAAGCCACTCGGTATGTGGCTCACCATAGCTTCATTGTTGATGCTTTTAGCCGTGTCGGCTTCCACAATGCTGGCTCAATCAGCCGGAACGTCGGCTTTAACCGGCGTCGTCACCGATCCATCGGGCGCAGCCATTCCGGGTGTTACCGTAACCCTCACCAGTAACGACACCGGCCAAACACGCACGTCAACTACCGGTGCCGACGGTGCCTATCGGTTCACTCTGTTGCCGCCCGGAACGTATCACGTACGTTTCGCTGTCGCTGGCTTCAAAACGGCCGAGGTAAGTGCGGTTACTTTGAACGTCACTGAGACGCCGCAATTGAATCGCACGCTCGAAGTCGGCGCGCAAAGCGAGCAAGTGACCGTGGAGGCTTCCGCCGAAACGCTGCAGACGCAAAGTTCCACGCTAGGAAGTGTCGCTGGGACCGCCGAGGTAACCGGGCTTCCGCTCAGCAATCGTAATTACACCCAGATCCTGAGCCTTGCCCCTGGCACCAACGCAGCCGTCAACGACGCCCGGTCGCTCGGCAAAGGCACCCAGGATATGAGTGTCAACGGAAACTCGCCCGGGTCGAACAACTTCCAGATGGACGGCGTGGCCGTCAACAGCATCGCCCATCCGGACACCGCCAACGACGTGAACATCTACGCCGGCATCGGCATTCCCAGCCCGGATGCCATCCAGGAGTTCAAAGTTCAAACCTCCACCTATGACGCCAGCTACGGCCGCAATCCCGGCGCTAACGTCAACGTGGTCACCAAGTCCGGCACTAATCAGTTTCATGGAACGGCCTTCGAATTCTTCCGCAATGCGGACCTCGACGCCAACGACTTTTTCTATAACCGCGATTCCTGCAAAGCCTATGCGGCCGGCACCTGTCCCCACCAGATCCTGAATTTGAATCAGTTTGGCGGCGTAATCGGTGGCCCCATCAAAAAGGACAAGCTCTTCTTTTTCGGCAGCTACCAGGGAACCCGTGAGAAAAATGGCGTAGCCAGCCCGCAGGGGTTTACCGACGCCGTGCTGCCTCCTATCCCCGCCGGTCCCAGGAGCACTTCCCCCACGTCTGCGTGGGCCGAGCAACTGGCCGCTCTAAACTGCAAAAACTTCAGTCTTGGTCCGAACGTTGCCTGCAGCGGCTCGAATCTCAACCAGGTTGCATTGAACATCCTGAATCTGAAGCTGCCGAACGGCCAATATTATTTCCCTAGCTCCGGTTCGAATACCCTGACCAACGTCGCTTTCAGCATTCCCGCGCTTTACAACGCCGATCAAACCGTGATTAACGGCGATTACCTGATCAACAGCAAGAACACGCTGGCGATGCGCTACTTCTACACCCGCGATCCGCAAACCATTCCGCTGAATGGCAATCTCCCGGGTGTGCCTGCCACCGATTATTACGCCAACACCGACGCTTCCATTAAGCTGACCACTATCGTGACAAACAGCTTCGTGAACGAACTGCGTGGGTCGATGCAGCGCAACGACGCCATATTGACGGACAAGGAAATCCCAGGAAGCACCCCCGCCGATCTCGGTATCACTCCGTTGGTCGCGGGGCTTAAATTGCCCCCGGGCATCGACATCGCTTCCGGTGGATACACGATGTTCAACACCTTTAACCCCGCATTCAGTCCCACCACAGGAATGCAGATTTCCGACCAGATCTCCTGGTCGCACGGCAAGCACACCATTCGCGCCGGTTACGAATTTGAAGAGAACCAGTGGAACATCGTCTACCAGGGTTTCGAGCGCGGCTTTCTTTTGTACTATACCTTTAACGACTTCCTGGTCGGCGGCCCAGGCAATGAATTGGCCTGCATCTTTTGCGTAGCCGGGCCAGAACAAGGCGTGATCCACGGCTATCGGCTGCCTGACCAGAGCGCCTTCGTTCAGGATGACTACAAGGTCAGCTCGAAGTTCACCCTAAATATTGGCGTCCGCTGGGAGTACGACGGAGCCCTCAGCGACAAATATGGAAACCTGACCAATCTTTGGACCAGCCAGTTGCAAACTGTACCCACTCCTCCAACCGGTCCCAACATGGGCCCCAATAACCTGGTGGGATGGGTTGTTCCCAATAACTACAGCACCACGCAATACGGCCCCGTTCCTGCTGGAGTTTTGAAGAATGCAGGCAGCTTGCCGATTTCCAGCCATGTGCCTCTCAGTAACTTTGCTCCTCGCGTTGGTTTTGCCGAGCAGATTAGCAACAAGTTAGTGCTGCGCGGCGGCTTCGGTTTGTTTTATGACCGCGTGGACGTCGGCGCCCTGGTGCACGGCCTGGAGCAGGGTCCGCCCTATTCCGGCACCGCGGATGTCGGCTCCGGCAACCAGCAGACTCTGGCGAATCCTTTTCCGGTCACTCCCATCGGAGTGTTCCCGCAGCGCTATTTCAATCCGGCTTGCTTAGGCGCGGCTGCAACCGCGGTGGCTCCCATCCCCTGCAATTCGCCCACTTATAACTCCTATTTGAGTGCGCCTTTCATCTACCAGGACATTCACACGCCCCTGGTGCGTCAGTACAACCTAAACTTGCAATATGAATTCGCTAAGAACTGGGTGCTGGAAACGGGGTACGTGGGTTCGAGCGGCATCAACCTCCTGGATGCCTATCACAATTACAATACGGCCCAGTTGGCATCCGCCAGTAATCCCATCAACGGGCAGACTACCAACAGCCTCCAAAATGTGGCTTTGCGCGTTCCTTACCTGGGCTACCAGCCGGTAGGCGTGCAGGGTAGCGCCTTCGACGGCATCTCTAACTACAACAGCCTGCAGGTCAGCCTGCGAAAAAACTTCTCCCACGGGCTGCTTGTGCAGGCCTCTTACACCTATAGCAAGGACTTGACCAACATCAACTACTACAGCGGTGGATCGGTGGGTGCGAACATCAATAACGCCAGCAACCTTGCTCAACAGTATGGACCGGCCTACTTTAGCCGGCCCCAGCGCGTCGTGATCAACTACAGCTACGATCTGCCGTTCGGCAAGCACGAAGGCGCTTTAGGAAAGCTGCTCGGAGGCTGGAACGTTTCCGGTGTCACCACCATTCAGGATGGTGGACCGATGACTCTGGTCGATCCCAATGCGGGCACCATCTACGGTACGGCATCGGTGGCTTCCACCGCGACGATTTGCCCCGGATATACCTACGGTCAGCTGACATCCAGCGGAAGTCTCACTCAGCGTTTGGGAGGGAACAGCGGCGGCCCCGGCTACTTCAATTCCGCTGCGATCTGTTCCGCTCCAACGGGTGGAATTTACGGCAACGGGACGGGATTTGGCAACACCGGTGTTGGCGTCGTCCTCGGCCCCGGTCAGTTCAACTGGGACATCACCGTGGTGAAAACCACCAGGATTACCGAAAGACAGACCCTGATATTCCGGACCGAGTTCTTCAACGCCTTCAATCACGCGCAGTTCAATAATCCGCTCGCTACGCCCGCCCCGGGCCTGGCTCAATTGGGACCGACGTTTGGAGAGATCACCTCCACCAGCGTTAATCCCAGAATTCTTCAGTTCGGCTTGAAGTACATGTTCTAGCCCCTGGCTAGCTCCCTTCGTTGGTCGCCGCGGTTCCTCCAGGAGCCGCGGCTTTTTCTTTAACAACCACTCCAGCATGTATAATTTTGCAGGAAGCACGATGATGCTCCTTACCCGCGCCGCACTCTTCCTGGCAATCCCGCTTTCGTTCGCGCTCGCCCAATCCGGCACGGCAAACGGTGAGTGGCGCTATTACGGTGGCGACGCCCAGAGCACCAAGTATTCGCCGCTCGATCAAATCAATCGAGAAAATGTCGGCAAATTGCAAATCGCCTGGACCTGGAAAGCCCAGAACTTCGGCCCGCGCCCCGATCCGAACTACGAAGTCACGCCGCTCATGGTGCACGGCATTCTCTTTTTCACCGCCGGCATGCGGCGCGACACCATCGCGGTGGACGCCGCTACCGGTGAAACACTCTGGATGTACCGGCTCGACGAAGGCGACCGCGGCGATCACGCCGTCCGCTTCAATAATCGTGGCGTGGCCTACTGGACCGACAACCAGGGCGACGAGCGTATTCTGACCATCTCTCTCGGCTATCAGTTGATCGCGCTCAATGCCAAGACCGGTCTGCCCGCCGCGGGTTTCGGCCACAACGGTGCCGTCGATCTTCTGATTGGTCTCGATCGGGAAAACATCAAGCCCGGAATCATCGGCGCAACTTCGCCCGCCATCGTGGTCGGCGACACTGTAGTGGTCGGCTCGGCGTTGCAGCTCGGTACCACGCCGGCGTCGAAGGAAAATGTTCCGGGCTACGTGCGCGGCTATGACGTCCACACTGGCAAACTCCTGTGGACCTTCCACACCATCGCTCAACCCGGCGACTTCGGAAACGAAACCTGGAAGGACGGATCGTGGAAATACACCGGCAACACCGCCGTGTGGGCGCCCATGAGCGCCGATCCCAAGCTTGGCTACGTCTACCTGCCTGTCGAGACGCCCACCGGAGATTTTTACGGCGGCCACCGTCCCGGCGACGATCTATTCGACGAGAGCCTGGTCTGCGTAAACGCGCGCACCGGCCAGCGTGTTTGGCATTATCAGCTCATTCATCACGGTATCTGGGATTGGGACAATCCCGCCGCGCCCAATCTCCTGGACATCGCGGTGAACGGGAAAAAGATCAAGGCCGTCGCGCAGGTCACCAAACAGGCTTTCGTTTACGTCTTCGATCGCGAGACCGGCAAACCGGTATGGCCTATCGAAGAGCGGCCCGTCGGCCAATCCGATGTTCCGGGCGAGAAAACCGCGCCTACCCAGCCATTCCCAACCAAACCCGCGGCCTTCGACCGGCAGGGCGTGACCCCGGACGACCTGATCGATTTCACCCCCGAGCTGAAGGCTGAAGCCCTGAAGATCGCTTCTGAATACAAAATGGGACCGCTCTTCACGCCCGCCATCGTGTTCGACACCAACGGCAAGAAGGGCACCTTGATGCTGCCCAACGCGACCGGCGGCGCAAATTGGCAGGGAGCGGCGGCGGATCCGGAGACCGGCGTCCTGTATGTTCCTTCCGTCACGAATCCATACGTCGCTGCTTTAGTTCACGATCCGCAGCATTCCGACATGAACTACATCGCCAAGAACGTTTTTCTCGAGAAGATCGACAAGACTCTTCCAATCGTGAAGCCGCCCTATGGCCGCATCACCGCCATCGATCTGAATTCCGGTGATCGGCTCTGGATGATCCCGAACGGCCAGCCGCCCGACGACATCAAGAACAATCCTGCGCTGAAAGGCATCGATACCAGCCAGTTCGGCAATCCCGAGCGTGCGCTGCTCCTGGTGACTAAGACGTTGCTGTTTTCAGCCGACGCCACCGGACTCACGCCCGTGAATGGCTCGAATGCTTCCACGCTCCGCGCGCTCAACAAGAAAACTGGCGAGACCATTTTCGAACTGAAGCTGCCTGCGCACGCGACAGGTGTGCCGATGACTTACCTGGCGCAGGGCAAGCAGTATGTCGTGGTCGCGGTGGGCGGGCGCGGTGAACCCGCGGAGTTGGTGGCGCTGTCCGTGGCCAGTCCGCCCGAATGATTTGCTTAGAATGACGCGCCTCGCTGCGGTTCTATCCGCCATCGGTCTCTTCTTCCTTTACTTTTTCGGACTTACCCGCACTGGTCTCCTGGGACCTGACGAGCCGCGCTACGCTGCCATCGGTAGGACCATGGCTTCAACTGGCGATTGGATCACGCCCCGTCTGTGGGGCCAGCCGTGGTTCGAAAAGCCCGCGCTTTTGTATTGGATGACCGCCTCTGGTTTCAAAGCCGGCCTTGGACCTGACCTAGCGCCGCGACTGCCGGTAGCGTTCCTGAGCGTTGTTTTCCTGATCTACTTTTTCGTAATGTTGCGGCGCGAGTTCGGCGGCCGCGCGGCCTGGTATTCGGCGGCGATATTGGCGACTTCAGCAGGCTGGCTGGTCTATAGTCACGTTGCAATCACGGACCTTCCCATGTCCGCCGCATTCGCCGCCGCCATGTTGCTCGCGTGCTCTTCTGAACCGCGCGCGTCAGCAAGCCGGTCTATCGCCGCCGGCCTGTTTCTCGGCCTAGCCGTGCTCGCCAAGGGTCTGGTCCCCCTTGTACTCTTCATCCCGGCTCTCTGGTTCTTGCGCCATCGAATTCGAGATCTCGTGCTGCTATTCCTCGCCGCGGCATTGATCGCAGCGCCCTGGTACGTGCTCGTAACTCTCCGCAACGGCAAACCATTCCTCGACGATTTTTTCTGGAAACACCACTTCGGAAGATTCGTGAGCGGCGCGCTCCTGCATGGCCAGCCTTTTTGGTTTTACGTCCCGGTTTTGCTGGCCGGGTTATTTCCCTGGATTCCCATGGTCGCGCTATTGTTTAGCCGCCGTCTCTATCGCGATCGCCGCGCCCAGTTTCTGCTCGCATGGTTCGCATGGGGCTTCCTGTTTTTCTCCGCCTCTCGCAACAAGCTGCCCGGCTACTTGCTGCCGCTTTTGCCCGCAGTGGCCGCCCTCCTGGGCATTGCGATCGCCCAGGCCCAAGCGCGCAGCCCGAAAATGATGCTGCTGCTCGCAGCCAGCGCCGCGCTCCTGGGACTTGTTCCCGCCCTGAGCGACGCCTTGCCGCGGTTACTAGTCGTTGGGATATCTCGTACTCAATTTCATCTGGCCGGCATCTGGGTCATTCCCGCAGCCGCGCTCGCAGTCCTTTGCGCGCTTTTCGAAAGAACCGCCCGCCGAGATGCGGCGGTGGGACTCGTGGCTCTCTCCGTGACGATTTCAGTCGTCGCTCTCGCGTGGCGTGTCTATCCCTTGCTTGATCAGGAGCTCTCCGGCCGTCCCCTCTGGTTAGCACAGGGCCAACCCATAACTTGCGTCCCGCCAACCAACCGTTCCCGGCGCGACAGCATTCGTTATTACGCAGGACAAAATCTGCCGGATTGTAAATGAGCCCGGAATATAGTAATCTCTATAGACATAGGGGTAATCATGACCGCTGAAGTTTCCCCCACGCCCCGAAATCTCCAAGCCGCGACAGAAGCCCAATACGACGCCACCGTTCGGGCCGATATTGAGCTTTTCCGTTCCTATGCGGAGAAGTACGTGGCGGGCCAACTAACCGACGACGAGTTCCGGGCGCAGCGCTTACGGCGTGGCGTATACAGCCAGCGCCAGGCCGGCGTGCACATGATTCGCACCAAAATCCCGGGCGGCTCCCTGACCGCCGCGCAGATGGACCAGCTTGCCAACATCGCCGATGAGTTTTGTGCTGGCAAAGGACATCTCACTACCCGCCAAAACATTCAGTATCATTTTGTTCCGCTGCCGCAAGTGGCGGACCTGCTGCACAAGTTGGCGGATTTCCGCCTTACCACGCGCGAGGCCTGCTACAACACGGTTCGCAACGTCACGGCTTGTCCGCTTAGCGGATTGCTCGCCGACGAGGTTTTCGATGTGCATCCTTACGCGCAGAAAGTCGCGTTTGCGTTTCTGCACAAAGAGCTCACCGACAGCATGCCGCGCAAGTTCAAGATCTCCTTTTCAGGCTGCAAGGAAGATTGCATGGTCGCCGCCATCCACGACATCGGTCTGCGGGCCGTGATTCGCGATGGTAAGCCCGGCTTTCGAATGTTGGTGGGTGGCGGCTTGGGTCCTTTGCCGGTTGAGGCGCACGTGCTGGACGAGTTTGTGCCGGTGGAGCGTCTGGTAAACCGCTGTGAAGCGGTCCTCCGGCTGTTCAACACGCACGGAAATCGCAAGAACAAGAACAAGGCTCGATTAAAGTTTGTTGTTCGTGAGCGCGGGTGGGACTGGGTCAAAGAAGAGATCGAAAAGAACTATCAGGACATCCTGGCCGACGGAGGCATCGCAACTCCCGAAGTTGTCCCCGACGGTTTTGGTGGTTTTCAATCATCTCCACCACCGCTAGGCACCGGCGCCGAGCTGCCTCCGGTTCTCGCGGCCAACAATCACCGGGGATCCGAATACGAACGCTGGCTGGAAACCAACATCCGCGAGCAGAAGCAGACCGGTTACGCGATGGTCACGGTGAAGGTTGCGCAAGGCAATCTGACCGGAGGTCAAATGCACGGGTTGGCTCACCTGGCGCGCGCCGCCGGGGATGGACTCTGGCGTGTGACTATCGATCAAAACTTGGTTCTCGCGTACGTCCCATTGCGAGCCTTGCCGCAGGTTTACGATGCTCTGAATCAAATAGGGTTAGCGGCTGCGGGAGCGCACGAAATCGATGACGTTACTACTTGCCCCGGAGCTTATAGCTGTAATCTGGCGCTGACGAAGTCTATGAACTTGGGCGCGGCGCTTAGCGGCGTAGTCAAGGATTTCTCCGATCCATTGGTGCGCCGGCTGAGCATTAAAGTCAGCGGATGTCCCAATGCCTGCGGGCAGCACTGGATCGGAGACCTGGGATTCTACGGCAACGCGCGCAAAATCGCGGGAAAAGAAGTTCCCTACTATTTGATGCTTCTGGGGGGTGGCTACGATGCCGGTGGCATCATACGGTTCGGAGTCGCGGTGCAAAGCATTCCAGCGCGCTTAGCGCCTGAAGCCGTGCGGCGCGTGCTCGACCATTACATCGCGAATCGTTTGGACTTGGAAAGCTTTCGCGACTACGTCTTGCGGCACAAGGTGGAAACGTTCCGTCTGATGACCAACGACCTAGTCAAGCCGCCCGAACTTTCACCGGAGATGTATCGCGATTGGGGCGACGAGGTGGAGTATTCGCTTCAGCTCGGGCGCGGCGAGTGCGCCAGCTGAACGCCTTTGAATGAACCGCGACCGTCAGGAAGCGTCTTCTTACGAGCGTTTTGACGATCGCGTTACGAGCGTTTTGACGAGCGCGCGCTCTGTGTTTTGCCAGCTTCGATAAAGGCGCCGTTGGCCATCGCAAACGCCGGCATTGAGATGGAACGGTCCACCAGATCCGCCATCGCATGGACGGCTAATCCCTCGGCTTCCTTTACGAAAGTGAGTGTATTGCACACGGCATCGAAATCTACAGCCAGACAGTCTCCGCCCCGCACTTGATCGGTTGCGATCAAGTTGGACATGGGCTGAACTAGGAGCCGTTCAATGGCCCGTTTCAAATGACGGGCTCCGTATTTCAAGTCCGTTCCCTCTTGCAGCAGGAAATCCTTGGCTGCATCGCTGGCCTTAAAGACAAACGATCGATCCGGAGACGTATTGAAGATCCGCTGCTGCACCATGTTCAATTCGATGTCCAGGATTCTTCGAAGTTCGGGCGATCCCAAAGGCCGGAACGTTACGATTTTATCCAGGCGGTTGATGAACTCCGGCGTAAACTTGCGCCGCGCCGCCTCAGCGCCGGTGCGCATCATCTTCCCATTTAGCTTTTCGTCGACCGTTCCATTTTGAGCCTGTCTGGAACATTCTGGTGCATTGAAACCCAGGCGGGGATTTACGAGCGCGCTCATCTCGGCAGCGCCCAGATTGCTGGTCATGAAGATCAGCGCGCGCGAGAAATCAACCTTGCGGTTGTCGCCCAGCGTCAAAGTTCCTTTATCGAGAACGCCCAACAACAGATTCCACAATGCATCGCTGGCTTTTTCGATCTCGTCGAATAATACGAAGCTCAATTTGCATGTGTCGGAATGGTACTGGTTCAGCACTTCCTGACTCAACAAAGGGTGCGTCTCACGGTGCCCCAGGTATCCAGGAGGCGAACCAATTAGCTTTGCAATCTCATGACTGTGCTGGAATTCCGCGCAATCGATTTTGATCACCGCGCGTGGATTGCGAACCAGCGCTTCAGCGGTTGCTTCTACAATACGCGTCTTACCCGAACCCGTTGGCCCCAGAAACAGGAAGTTCCCGATGGGACGTCCCTGAGGCGACATGCCGGTCAAGTGCATTTGGTAAATATTTACGATCTGCTGGATGGCCTCGTCCTGTCCGACGATCATCCGGCGCAAGCTACCCTCCAGGACCTCTGCATCACGCCCTGTGCGCGTTGGATCTAAAGGAACGTTAACCCGTGACATTGTCTTCTGGGCCCCTTTCACCGCCACTGCTGACTTTCCAAGAGCAAATTGCATGCCATACTTTGGAGCCATTGTGGGAAGCCTACTTAGCGGGTTTCGAGGGTCTCACTTCGACCCGGCTTACCAGTGTTCTTGCGGGCATCCTCAACAGCATGAGTACCATCTCTCCAATATCCTCCGGCGCTATCTTCCAATCGGCTCTGGCCGATCCGCCGCTGAATCCTGTATCGACGCTTCCAGGCATTATGTGAGTCACCCGCACGTTGTCATACCGGTGATCCAGCAGCATCGCTTCCGTGAATCCGGTCAAGCCGAATTTGGAAGCATTGTAAGCTGCGCCGCCTGCAAATGCGTCTTTTCCAGCCAGGCTACCTATATTGACAATGTAGCCGGCGCCTCGACTTCTGAAGCGCGCCAACGCTGCGCGCGAACAATAAAACACCCCTGAGAGGTTCGTTTCCAGCGTCCTCTGCCACTCTTCCACCGTCAGCTCCGCGGTGCTTTTGAAGAGCCCAACCCCGGCGTTGTTCACCAGAATATGCAAGCCGCTTACTTGGCGGTCGATCCAGGTAAACAATTCCTCCACGTCCGCGTTTGTTCTTACATCGGCAGCTTTTCCAATCACTTTACCTTTGCAGTCCATCGCCAACAGAGTGGTCAGCCGCCTTACAGCTTCCGACACCCCAGACTCGCTGCGTCCCGAGACCACCACCGTGGCGCCGGCGCCGGATAAGGCTGCCGCGA
>Ga0302326_10011902_pt1 | contig 18649 bp, 15 predicted proteins | sample Palsa_T0_3_FD_202264 | JGI IMG/M metagenome (GOLD analysis project Ga0302326, IMG submission 202264) | Peat permafrost microbial communities from Stordalen Mire near Abisko, Sweden - Palsa_T0_3 | ecosystem: Environmental > Terrestrial > Soil > Palsa > Peat permafrost | place: Sweden: Abisko...
AGCGAGGGCGGGCTATGAAAGAAACCACGTGAATCCATTGTTTCCGTTCGGCTTCGGCCTCTCGTACACGACCTTCCGCTACAGCCACATTGAAGTGCAGCCGATCAGCCTGCAGGCGGGCGCCGAACCCCAATTCGATGTTTCCTTTGAGGTTCGCAACACCGGCAAGCTTGCCGGCGCCGATGTTGGTCAGGTCTACGTCAGTGACGACACTCATCCGGCTGTCGAACGGCCGGCAAAGGAACTTAAGGGATTTGCGCGCGTATATCTGAATCCCGGGGAACAGCGACGAGTCCACGTGGGACTGAACGCTCGGTCTTTTGCTTACTATGATGTCCAGTCCAAGGCGTGGCATGCCAACGCGGGCCGCTATCGGATTCTCGTGGGGCGCTCCTCGACCGAGATCGTGCTAACGCACGACCTGATGCTCCCGCAGGCCATCAGTATCCCGGTTTCGCATTGAGTTTCGAGCGCATCGATTCAACCGGCGAGCACTATCGGCCACTGCCAGCATTCTTACTTACACGCTCGGATCACGATAAAAATAATCGGGGTAGCGCATGGCCCTGTCGCGACCTCTAATACGCTGCCCTGCTCGTGCAGCCGGTAGGCCAGCGCCGGGAGAAAAAGGCTCTCGGTGTTTGACGTATCGACCAGCAATGGCGTCGTGCCGATGCCTCCAATATCGTGCCGGTAACTCTGCGTTACGAGATAACTGGACGTCGCGCGCCCAATGACTGCCATGAGGCTCGTGACGCCCATCAGCAGTGCCATGATGAGTACCAATGCCCTGGCCACCCTAAAGCGCCTGACAACGGCAGCGGCCGCGACCAGCACGGGCAGCAGCCACATCTGCGGCACAAAGCGCGCCCACCACATGTGAGGGTTGACCACAATGGAAAGCAGCGTGCCGGCCGCAGCGAGCGCGAATCCAGTCACGCCGACGGGAGCTCGAATTAGAAAGCAAGCTGCGAGCAAGCTCAGCGCCAGCGTGAGGCCGAAGAAAGGACCAAAGCCGCCGATCCGAAGATCGGCCGTGCTGCCGAACTTTTTGAACTCTGCGAGCCCGCGCGATTGTAATGGGCTGCGGAAGTTTCTCTCATCACTCGCAGGGTCGCCGGTGGGGCGATCGGCGAGATTGCTGAAGCTCAGGGAGATTAACAGCCTCTTGAGGCTATGCGCGTCGAGAAACTCCGCTGACATCTGATTTTCCTCCAGATCCCAGGCATTCATCGGGTAGATCGGCGAGCCATACTGTTTGAGATTCGTAAAGTATGGATTGACGGAGCCTGCCAGCAGGACCAGGGCGGCGATGCCGCAGATCTGCAGCTCGCGCGCTGCCCAGCGGCGCTTGCAAAGCCACCAAACGGCGAACGGCAGTACGATCAGCGCCGTGTAGACCGGGCCCGTGTATTTCACATTGCAGGCGATCAACACTGCGCACAGCGCCAGCACGAGATCGCGCCTGCTTCGAGTCAGATCGTAGGATAAGAGGGAAAATATCAGTATCGCCAGACACGAGCCGAGCGCCCCATCGATGTAGAACGTCGTTGCCTGGACGATGCAGATCGGATTGAGTGCTGCAAGCAACGACAACGCGTACGCCCAGGCATCGGGAACGCCGCGCAGACGCAGCGCCCGCAACGCCGTGAGCCCCGCCAGATATATGAGAATGAGTCCCGGGTACTTGCCGCTATCCAGCGGTAAGCCCCACACCACGGCCTGAGCACCAAGAATCCAGAACGCTTTCGGATAAACCGAGGTCCAAAGGTTGTCAATTGCGGGCGCGTTAGCCGGGTAGCCAATCGAGCGGCCAAACGGCGCCCACCAGTTATCAAACACAGGTTCCGCGAGCGGGTTCCAGCCATGGGACAGCCCAATGACTCCGGGCTGATGGTACGTCCAGCCGTCGTAGCCGCTATCGACGGTCAGGGCCGATATCAGCAGCGCTGCGCACAGGAGCCCTGTAAGAAGTGACAGGCTAAGCCATCGCGCTCGAGCACCCGGAAGCTCTCGGCACACAATCAGCGCAGCGAGCACGAACCCACAGGCGCCCTGCCAGCGGCCAATGGTCACGCCGAACAAAAACCCAACTGCGCATATCGCCCAGGTGAAAGTCATCGCCAGCATGAGGGCGAAGGCGACTGTATACCCGATGCCCGGTGACCCAGACGCCTCGGTGTTCGAGGCGTAGCCTGGAGCGTTCATTATCAACTGCAACCCTTGATAGCTATAGATAATGAGTATTCCAATGAACCAGAGCACTACACCATAGAATGATCAGCATGCAATCGAATTCGCCGCTACCCATTCGCCGGGCGATCGTGAAGAGCTGTTTGCTTGTGGCCTGCATCGGTGCAGGCGTATTCATGCGAGGCGCACTACGCGCCGCGACGCCCGCGCCAGCATCCGTGAAGGTGCTTAATGCATGGTCACGGGCGACGGCGCCTGGCGCCTCGGTCGGCGTCGCCTACTTTGAAATCGTCAATTCCGGCGCCGCAGACGCACTGACCGGAATCGAATCACCCGTGGCCGTGCGCGTGGAAATGCATTCCATGAGCATGGATGGCGCCGTCATGCGAATGCGTCCGGTTGCCTCGGTGCAGGTTCCTGCCGGCGCGAGGATATCGTTCGAGCCCGGCGGCCTGCATGCCATGCTGATCGATTTGAAGCAGCCGTTGCAGCAGGATCAGCGCTTCCCGCTGACCCTGCTGTTCGAGCACGCTGGCCGCGTTCGAGTCGAGGTGCTCGTTCAGGGTCTCTAGCCGCGAGCCACGCTCGCCGGCGGCAGCTTGATCCCGAGGACGTCTCTCAGGTAATTGATATTGAGCGAGAGATAATCATCGACTTCCAGATCGATATTACCGCCGATCGCAGCGAGCCCGTCGTCACCCGACCTGGGGCCATCGACATCGAAAATCGCCCAGCCCTTGAAGTGCCGATCGCGTAGCACCTGGAAAACCGCCGGGAAGTCGACGCCGCCGCCACCCAGGTTGTGATAGACGCTGGCCTGCCGGTGCATGGCTTGCGTAGGTGTCTCGGTGTTGCCGCGATATTTGGCGTAGGTATCCTTCAGATGGATCTCGGCGATACGCGGAAAATAGTCCTTGATGATCTGGACCGCATCACCGCCGCCTAACGTCAGATGCCCGGTGTCGGCCGTCATCCAGACATATTTGGGATCGGTCAGGTCCATGACCCGGCGCATTTCCTTTTCCCGCTCGATCGGTCCCCAGATATGCGGGTGCGGCGCCAGTCGGATACCCAGAGGAAGCGTCAGGCGACCCAGCTCATTGAGTGTGTCGGCGAGCCGCTTGAGCTGATCGTCGGTTGGACCGCCGGGCGGGCGGGCCCCCATATTGACCTTCCAGTGATCCGCGCCGAGCGGCTGCAGGAAGTCGCGCGCGAAGGCCACGTGATCGGCGATGGTTTTCGGGATCTGGTCCGGGTCGATGAAGTTCGTTGATTGGCCCTTCTCGCCGTTCGATGCGTCGATGAAGGTGATGCCGGCGTCGTCGAAGAGCTTTTTGAGTCCGAGAGGATTGCTACGCCAGACTTCGATGCTGTCACCGTAAGGCTCGATGCCCTGCAGGCCCAGCTCGGCGACTCGCTTGATCCAGAACGTAAGATCGTGCGCCGTGCCCGGCGCAAGACCGGCGCCGCCCCAGATCGAGCTGGTCGTGCCAAACAATATGTCCGGATTCACCGGGTCGAGCGGTTTGTGCTTGATTTTGCTGCTCGCGCCCCAGGCGATCGATGGACCCACGATACTTGCGGCAGCGCTCATCCCGGACATTGCGAGCGCCGATTTCATGAAGCGGCGTCGCTGCCCACCGCGGCCAGCCATCTTGTCGGCGCTCGTTCGCATTGCATTTCCCCCGCAATTATTGAGTCGCAAGATGATTAGGTGAGGTACTGATGAAGTCAAGCCGCGTGCTGGGTGTCTTGCCGCGGCCAATGACCCGATGTTGCACTGCGGAGAGTGCTTGCTAATACGGCTCATTAACTGGCTTTAACGCCAGAGCGGATGCTCTGGTGTAACATCCGGCAACCTAAAACGTGGCCAAGGGGGCTTCAACGGATGGACACTTCTCGTAGGGAATTTCTCGGCATCAGCGCGGCGACGGCAGCGCTGGCTTCTGGCTTGGCACCGACCGTGGCAGCGGCGAATCCCGCTCCGGCATCCTCAGCCAAGGATAAATTTTGGGTGGCAGCAGTTACCCCGTGCGACCGGAACTACAAATTCGACGAAGGCGCCTATCGCGACCAGTTGAGCTGGTGGAAGGAGAACGGTGCGGATGGCGTACTGGTGCTCGGCACCAATGGTGAGGGGCCCTCCTTCTCGGTCGCCGAGCGCAAGCACATCACTGAGTTCGCACTCAGGAACAAGATGGGCCTCGACATGATCGTCGCGACCGGCACGCCCAACTATCACGAAGCCATCGAGCTCTCGCGACACGCCGCCGATCACGGCGCCGATAGCGTACTGATTCAGCCACCGTTCTATTACAAGAATCCGCAAGGCGAAGGCGTCATCGACTATTTCCGGCTCGTGTTCGATGAAGTGAAGACCCCGGTACGCTATTACCACATTCCGAAAGTCACCGGCGTGCCGGTGGACGTCACCGTGTTCAAGGCGCTGGCGCAGCATCCGAACTTCGTAGGAGTCAAGGATTCGAACGGCGATCCGGCGGAATATGAGGCCATCGTCGGTGCAGTGCCCTCTACGCTTAACATCATTTCCGGGACCGACAACAACATGCTGGCGGCATTGAGCCACGGCAATGGCGTGATCCTGGGATCGGGCAACGTCTACACGAAGCTGGTAGCGGCGATCTTCACGGCGCATCGGGCCGGCAAGGACGTCAACGAGCCGATGGCCCGCTTGACTGCGGCCACGCAGATGATGCAGGCCAATGGCTATGGCTCGAACTACAACGCGGTCAAATTAGCACTGAACCAGATGATGGGCGGCTCTCGCATGACCTACGCGCGGCCGCCGCACGTAGCGCTCAGCGACGAGCAGATCGCGAAGATTCGCGCCGGCGTAAGTCAGCTCAAGGCAATGGCCTAAAGGCGTGCGGACCGGCACGCGCTTGAGTCTTGCCGGCCCGCAACCGAAACGGCTCCTTTGCGAAGCCCATATTGATTTAAAAATTAACTCTTCATTCGGTTAGTCCGTCGTATTCGGATCATCGGGGGCGCACATGCGTATAGCGGGGATAGCTGCGCTTAGCAGCGTGGCCGGAATATTGGCAATGCTGGCGCCACCGGCGCTGGCGCAACAGGCGAGCGAACCTGCGGTCGCTTTCGCCTGGTCACCTAAGCCTGACACCATTCGCTCGTATGGCCCCAATCGGCCAATCACACGATTGAGCGACGTGCTCGCCGCACATAAGGGCCAGGCGAGCTGGAACGCCGATATCGTGCAAACGAAGCGCTGGAGCGTCAAATGGATACAGATGGCACCGGGCGAGAAGACGCGCACGCAGTTCTATGGCGATGACCGCACGGTCTGGGTCGTCTGGGATGGCCAGATCCGCTTCACGATCGCCGGTCAGCAGCCCTTCGTCGCGAGCAAAGGTTTTATCGTGCAGGCTCCGCCTCGCGTCGCCTACAGCATGGAGACAGTGGGCAATAAGCCGTCGCTGCGCTATGAGGTCACGCACGCCGGTCGTATGCCGCTCTTCCCGGCTGATGACAACTCTGCCGCGCCCGCCGACACGCCTGATGTGCACTACATCAAGATCAGCTCACCGACTCAGCCCATCGCCTATACGGGTGTGAATCGGCCGTACGTGGACTTCTTGAAGGACGTGGTCGCTGCCGATCCAACCCATGGGCCAAAGAATGGTTTAACGGTTGATGACGACGATATGCTCGTCAACATCATCCGCGGCCAAGGCGTTCCGCTGCCGCCGCCCACCAATCTCGGCCATTTCCATCTCGACGTTGATGAGTTCTGGTTCATTCTGGAAGGCAAGATCGATTATCAGATCGAGGGCATCGGGGTTGTCACAGCCGATGCGGGCGATGTCGCCTTTGTGCCGCCCTACCGCTGGCACCGCGCCAGCTGGCACGTGGGCCAGATGGACACGCGGCTTTCGTTCAATAACCGTCCGGGCCTCTTTCATAATTTTGGCGAGAACGCCGGCGCGAAGCAGTGATGCGCTCGACGCCTGCACAGTCATATATATATTGCGGGGTACTGCACATGCGTATACGGGGTAAGGTCGCGAGCGTCGCAGGGCTGCTCGCCTTGTGTGCGCTGCCAGCGCTCGCGCAGCAGAACGTGATAGTTCCGGTGCCGGCGGGAAAGTCGCCCGTTTGGTATGCCTGGACCCCGAAGCCCAAGGCTCTGCCTTCTTACGGGCCGAACAAGCCGGTAACACGCCTGCCCGAGGTGCTGGCGGCTCACAAGGGCCAGGCGAGCTGGAGCGCCGATGTCGTGCAGACCAAGCGCTGGAGTGCCAGGTGGATTCAGATGGCGCCAGGCGAGAAGACCCGCACGCAGTTCTATGGCGATGACCGCACCCTCTGGGTCGTATGGGGCGGACAGATCCGCTTCAATATTGAAGGTCAGCAGCCCTTTGTCGCCACCAAAGGCTTCCTGGTTCAGGTGCCCTACCGAACACCCTACAGCATGGAGACGGTGGGCAACGAGCCCTCGCTGCGCTTCGAGGTCACGCACGCCGGCAAACTGCCGTCCTTTCCCGCAGCAACCGGCGACCAGGCGCCGCCCAATCCGCCGGGATACCACTACATAAAAGTCAGCTACAACGGCTCGCACGACAACTACAACGATGCGAATCGACCCTATATCGACTTCATGAAAGATTATGTTGCCGCATTCCCCAATGGTCCTAACAAGTCGCATTTGTTTGCCGACGATGACGACACGCTCAGCGACATTATCCGCGGCATGGGCGTACCGACCCCGCCCGAGACCAATCGCGGCCATTTCCATATCGGCAATGATGAGTTCTGGTTCATCCTGGAAGGCAAAATCGACTATCTGATCGAGGACGTGGGTCTGCTCACGGCCGACCCGGGCGATGTGGTGTTTGTGCCGCCGAGCCGCTGGCACCGCGCCAGCTGGCACGCGGGTCAAATGGACACGCGGCTATCGTTCAATAGCCGTCCCACGATGCTGCATGCATACGCAGAGAATGCCAACGGTACGCAGTAACGCGCTAACCCTCCTGATCGCCGCCTGCCTGCTGGCAGGCTGCGCGAGTTCGAGCAAGTCTCGAGTCGTCCCTGCACCGCCAGCGACGCCGGTTACGACGGCGACGCTGCTTGCCAGCCCGACCGCCCAGGTCATGGCGGCCGAGCGGGGATTTGCCAAAACCATGGCGGACCGGGATTTCAAGGCGTTTACCAGCTACTTGTCGAGTGAGGCGATCTTCTTCAGCGGCACTTCAGTCCAGCATGGAGCCGCAGAGGTTGCGGCCGCATGGAAGCCGTCCTTCAGCGCTGCCCGGGCGCCTTTCTCCTGGGCCCCGGACGTCGTGGAGGTCCTGGCGTCCGGCAAGCTCGCGTTGAGTACCGGGCCGGTCTACATCGGAGGAAAGGTAGTCAGTCGCTACAACGCGATCTGGCGGCTTGAGGCGCCCAACACCTGGCGTGTGGTATTCGACAAGGGTGAGGCGGTGTGCGGGCCCGAGAAGCCCTGAGCTAAAGCTGAGCCGCGCCAGCCCTCAGCGCGCGCGCCGCAGGCGGCGCTTGAACAGCGCATGTAGGCCCTGCAGTTCCTCGATGCGCAGCCAGGCGCTGCAGGCCAGAAACGCCAGTACCCCGGTGAGCACGGTGGCCAATAGCGCGCCGAGCTTCGTCAGAAACGCTTGCGTAGCCCAATCAGCCAACAGCCAGTGCATCGAGGCGAGGCACACGGCCAGCAGCGGCGCGGATGCCAGCGCGACCTTCCCAAGCATGAGCAGCATGCGCCGCGACTCCAGGCCGCCCAGGTGCCGGCGCATCAGCGCATACAGCAGCAGGAAATTGCAGCTCGCGACAGCGGCCGTGGACACAGCGAGTCCCCGAGTCCCCCAGCCCAGACGAAACGTAAACACCCAGTTGAACAGCAGATTCAGCGCCACGGCCACGAAGCTCACAATCATCGGTGTCTTGCGCTTGTCGAGCGCATAAAAGGCGTTCACCAGCACTTTGAGCGCGGCATAGCCCATCAGGCCGATCGCATAGAAGCGCAGCGCACCGGCGGCCTGAGCGGCCTGGTAGGCATCGAAGCGCCCATGCTGATATAGCACCGAGATGATTGGCTCCGCCAGCACCATCAAACCGACCGCCGAAGGCACCGTCAGCAGCAAGGCCAGGCGCATGCCGCGCGAGAGCTCGGCGCGAAAGCCCTCGAGCTGGCCGGCGACCACAAGCCGCGAGAGCAAGGGCAGAGTCACCGTGCCGAGGGCTACGCCGAACAGGCCGAGCGGCAATTGCATGAGCCGAAACGCGATCGCGAGCCAGAAGATCGGACCGTCACCGAGCGTCGAAGCAAAGATCGAATTCACCAGCACATTGAACTGCGTGGTGCTGGCTGCGATCACCGAAGGACCCATCAACGCGAGGATCGCTTTGACGCCCGCGTCACGCCAGTGGAAATCGGCGCGAAAGCGATAGCCCAGGCGGCCCAACGGCGGCAGTTGCACCAGCAATTGCAGCGCTCCTCCCATGAGAGTGCCCAGCGCGAGCCCGATCAACGCTCTGGGCCCGAAGTGCGGATCGATCCAGTATCCGAGCGTCACACCACCGACGATCGAGCCGATATTGAAGAAGCTCGAGGCCATGGCCGGCAGGCCAAAGACGCTCTTGGCGTTGAGCACCCCCATGACTAGCGCGGCCAGCGATACCAGCAGGATGAACGGAAACATCAGGCGGGTGAGCTCGGCGGTCAGCGCGGCTTTCTGCGGATCAAAGCCGGGCGTAATGAGCGCGACCAGCTGCGCCGGGAAGAGCATGCCGGCCACGCAAATTGCGCCCAATACCACGACGGTCAGCGTGCCCACCTTGTCCGCGAGGCGCCAGGCTGCCGCATCACCGCCGCGCGCAATGGTCTTGCTGAAGGTGGTGACAAAAGCCGTGGACAGCGCGCCCTCGGCAAACAGATCGCGCAAAAGATTCGGGATGCGAAACGCGGCCGTGAAGGCGTCCATGGCCCCGCCGCCGCCGAAGAGGGCAGCGAAGACCTGCTCACGCAGCAATCCAAGCACGCGGCTGCACATCACGGCTGCACCGATGATGCCCGCTGCCCTGGTGTTGAGCCGCTCGGTGCCGGGATCTAGCGCGAGCTCAGCGGCACCTGCCGAAGCCTGGGCTGGCGCGCCTCGAGCCGTTTCGGGGGTCATGCGCGGATCAAACTTCAGGGCTCTGCCTGGGCAGCCACGCGAGCACCAGCACGCTCACCAGCAGCAGCGAGAGCGCCGCCCCGCGCATGAGCGCTATAGCGATCTTGCCGGCGGCGATGTCCGCGCTATATGAGACGTGCAATGTGAGCCAATGTCGCACCGACCAGGCGGCCAGCGCGAACGGGATCAGCACATACAGCCCGCCCCAAAAGCCCCGCGCGCCCGGGCCCAGCGCGCGCCTGGGCCGCTCGGTCAGCCTCGGTGTGTGCCGCCACCAGAGCGCGAGCGCGATGAGCACCAGCAGCAGACCAATGATGCTGCTGCCGTACTGCAGCCAATGGTAATACTGCTCGGGATGGCCATCGAGCTCCGGACCGTACTTGCTGAGCACCGGAAACATCTGCACGCCGCGTGCGTTCTCATGCGTGAATGCGTCCCAGATCAGATGAGTGATCGCGCCGAGCACAATCGCGCCCGCGGCGTAGACCCAGGCGCGCAGATCGCTCAGCGACCGCAGGGGATGAGCCGTGCGCAGCCGCACATAAGCCCGATCGGGCAAGATCTCCTGCACGGCAGGCTTGATCAACCATTGCAGCAGCCCATAGGTGATGAGGCCCACGGGCAGGCAGAACGTGAAGAGTCCCGCAAAGCTGTGCGTCTGCCAGCGCGCCGGAGCGCCGGACAGGAGCAGAAAGCCGAAGTCCGGCACCATGCTGCCGATCACGGCCGCAGAGAAAATCTGCGCGCGCGAGAGCGCACGATATCCCGGCAATACGGCGGCAATATGCGAGAGCGTGTAAGGCACGGCTAGCCGGTCCAGTCACGCACGGTACCACTGCGCTCCACCTGTCGCGCGCTGGCGCGGTATGCAGGGTCGATCGAGCCGACGTAGATGAAGCCCAGGCAGCGCTCATCGGCGCCGAAGTGCAGCGCCTGGGTGATCTGCGGGTCATAGGCGTTGCCGCCGGTGAGCCAGATGGCGCCATAGCCCTGCGCATGAAAGACGTTCAGCAGGTTCATGATGCCCGCCGCGCTCGCGAGCAGCTGCTCGAGTTCAGGGATCTTGTGTTGCGCGACGATGCGCGCGCCCGCGGCGATCACCAGTGGTGCGCTCATGGGGGTCCTGCGAGCCTTCTCGAGCTTGGCGGCGGGGGTCGCCGGATCGCGCTCGAGCATGCGGCGCACGAACAGCTCGGCCAGCCGCGCGCGCGCCTCGCCGCGAATCAGCACGAAGCGCCAGGGCCGCAGCAAGCCGTGATCCGGCGCGCTCAATGCGGCGTCGATGGCGGAGTGGATCTGCTCGGGCGAGGGGCCCGGCTCGCGCAACTGCAGCGCCGGGACTGAGCGGCGCGAACGTATCGCCTGCTCGGCGCTCGGGTGCTCAGCGGCCATCGAGCAGCCGCAGCAGTTCGGCGGTCTTCTCCTGCATCAGCGGCGCATCGGCGCGCGATTCGACATTCAGGCGCACCAGCGGCTCGGTGTTGGATGCGCGCAGATTGAAGCGCCAGCGATCGAATTCCATCGACAGCCCATCGGTGAAGTCGATCGATTTGGCCAGCCCCTGATAGCGCGCGCGCACACGCTCGAGCACTGCGGCGGTGTCGCCCATCTGCGCATCGAGCTCGCGGTTGATCTCGCCGCTGGCCGGATACAGCCGCTGGCGCTCGCCAATCAGTTCCGACATGGACTTGCCCGATTCACTCATGAGCGCCAGCACCAGCAGCCACGGAATCATGCCGCTGTCGCAGTAGGAGAAGTCACGAAAATAATGATGTGCGCTCATCTCTCCGCCATAGACCGCATCGACCTCGCGCATCTTCTGTTTTATGAACGCATGACCGGACTTGCACAAAACGCTCTGACCGCCATAGCGCTGCACGATATCGATCGTGTTCCAGGTCAGACGCGGGTCGTGCACGATACGCGCCCCGGGGTGACGCCGCAGAAACACCTCGGCCAGCAGACCCACCAGGTAATACCCCTCGATGAAGCCGCCTTGCTCATCGAAGAAGAAGCAGCGATCGTAGTCGCCGTCCCAGGCGAGCCCGAGGTCGGCGCGATGCCGGCGCACGGCGTCGCTGGTGGCCGCACGGTTTTGCTCGAGCATCGGATTGGGCACGCCGTTGGGAAAGCTGCCATCGGGGTCGTGGTTGATCTTGATGAATTGGACCGGCAGGTGCGGCTCGAGCTGATCGATGATCAGTCCGGCGCCGCCATTGCCGGCGTTCACCACGACTTTGAGCGCCTTGAGCTGCGTACCCCGGATATAACCGAGTAGGTGCTCGAGGTATTCGCGACTCGTGTCGAGGCTGTGCACGGCTCCGGCTTTGGGCGCTTTGGGCGGTAACTGCGGCGCCTCGATCAGCTGCTGCATGAATTGCAGGCCATTGTCGGCACTGATCGGGCGGCTACCTTCGCGCACCAGCTTCATGCCGTTGTAGTCGGGCGGATTGTGGCTCGCAGTCACCATGATGCCGCCGTCGAGCTTATGGCCAAAGGTCGCGAAATACACCCCCTCGGTGCCACACAGGCCGATATCCGCCACCTCGACCCCCGAGTCGCTCAGGCCACGCATCAATGCGCCTGCCAGGCCGGTGCTGGAGGGCCGGATGTCGCGGCCGACCGCCACTACTGTGGGCTGGACGAATGCGGCGTATGCCTGGCCGATCTGGTAGGCGAGCGAATCGTTGAGCTCATCGGGAATGCGGCCGCGAATATCGTAGGCTTTGAAGCAGCGCAGCTTAGACATGCAATCCTCTCGGCGGTCGATGCCGGCCTTCAGGTGCTGGTGCCCTGGCGCCCGTAGCGATCCTCGAAGCGCACGATATCGTCCTCGCCCAGATAGCTGCCCGACTGCACCTCGATGATATGCAGGTCGATCCGACCCGGGTTCTCGATGCGATGACGTACGCCGACCGGTATGTAGGTCGACTGGTTCTCCTCGAGCATGAAGGTTTCCTCACCGCGCGTTATGCGCGCCGTGCCGGACACCACGACCCAATGCTCGGCGCGGTGGTGGTGCATCTGCAGCGACAGCACGCCGCCTGGCTTGACCACGAGCCGCTTGACCTGGAAGCGCTCACCCTGATCGATGCTGTCGTAGCTGCCCCAGGGACGAAACACCTCGCGATGCAAGGCGTGCTCATAGCGGCCGGCGGCCTTCAACCGCGCCACGAAGGTATTGACCTCGTGCACCCGATCCTTGGGCGCGACCAGCACCGCATCCTTGGTCTCGACGACGACGTGGTCGCGCAGCCCCACGGTCGCAACCAAACGACTGCTCGAATAGATATAGCTGTCATGCGTGTCCTCGACCATGACATCGCCGTGCAATACGTTGCCGTGCTCGTCCTGCTCGCAGGCCGCATGCAACGAAGCCCACGAGCCTACGTCGCTCCAGCCAGCTGCCAGAGGGATCACCACTGCATCGGCGGTTTTTTCCATGACCGCATAGTCGATTGACTTGCTGCGGCACGATGCGAACACGGCCGCATCGATACGGGTGAAATCCAGATCGTGGACGGCCCCGGCAAAGCTCGCGCGGCAGACCGCGGCGATATCGGCCTCAAACTTCTCGAGCTCCTCGAGATAGCGGCGAGCGCGGAACAGGAACATGCCGCTGTTCCAGTAGTATTCGCCCGAGGCGACATAGGCCTGCGCACGCGCCAGGTCCGGCTTCTCCACGAACTCGGCAACCCGGTAACCACCGGCCTCGCTGCGCCCGCGCCGAATGTAGCCGTAGCCGGTTTCCGGGCCACTCGGCACAATGCCGAAGGTGACCAGAGCCCCCGCGCGCGTCGCCGCACTGGCAAGCTCAATGGCCTGGTGAAATGCCGCCACGTCACGGATCACATGATCGGCAGGCAGCACCAACAGTAGCGAATCGCCCTCATCGTCGGCCAGCGCCGCGTGCGCCGCCAGCGCGATCGCCGGAGCGGTATTGCGCCCCACGGGCTCGAGCACGATGCCGCGCGGCACACAGTCGATGGCGCGCAACTGCTCGGCCACCAGGAAGCGGTGCGCTTCGTTGCACACAATCGTCGGCGCGCCGGCCTCCAGACCCTTGAGCCGCCGCACCGTGGCTTGCAACAGCGTGTCGCGAGCGACCAGCGCCAGCAGTTGCTTGGGATAGAGCTCGCGTGACAAAGGCCACAATCGCGTGCCCGCCCCGCCCGAGAGAATTACGGGCACCAGAGGCATTTAGCCACTGTCCAGCAGCGCAGCGATACGCGCCTCGGTCTTGAGCGCACGCCCGCGACCGATCGCGAAGTATTCGAAGCCCATGCCATGCATGAGCGCCGGATCGTAGAGATTGCGGCCATCGAAGATCAGCGGCTGCGTCAGCAGAGTCTTGAGACGTTCATAGTCGGGGCTGCGAAACTCCTTCCACTCGGTCACGATCAGCAGCGCATCGGCGCCCTGCGCGGCCTGATAGGCATCATCGCAAAACAGCAGTCGATCCGCGTGCTGCTGCTGGGCGTAGATTCGGCCCGCTTCGGCACTGGCGACCGGATCATAGGCGGCGACGCTGGCACCGGCGGCAAGCAAGGAGTCAATGATCACGCGACTGGGAGCCTCGCGCATATCGTCGGTATTGGGCTTGAAGGCCAGACCCCAGAGCGCAAAGCGACGCCCGGCCAGACGATTGTTGAAATACTCGCTCAATTTCTTGACCAGCACGCTCTTCTGGCGCTCGTTGACGCTCTCGACCGAGCGCAGTAATTCGGCATCGTGTCCGACATCGCGCGCCGAGCGGATCAGCGCCTTCACATCCTTGGGAAAACACGAGCCGCCGTAGCCGGCGCCCGGATAGATGAAGCTGTAGCCAATGCGAGGGTCCGAGCCGATGCCGATGCGCACTTTCTCAATATCGGCACCGACGCGCTCGGCCACCGCCGCCAGCTCATTCATGAAACTGATCTTGGTCGCGAGCATGGCATTGGCAGCGTATTTGGTCAGCTCGGCGGAGCGGATATCCATGACCACGAGCCGATCGTGATTGCGCGTGAATGGATCGTACAGCGCGCGCATCAATTCGGTCGTGCGCGGATTGTCGGTGCCGATCACGACGCGATCGGGTCGCATGAAGTCATCGATCGCGGCGCCTTCCTTGAGGAATTCGGGATTGGACACCACGTCGAACTCGATCGACGCGCCGCGCTTGCTCTGCGCGGACTGTACGGCCATACGCACCTTATCGGCGGTGCCTACGGGCACGGTGGATTTCGTCACGACGATGGCGTAGCGCGACAGATTCTCGCCGATCGCACGGGCCACGCTCAGCACGTGCCGCAGGTCGGCTGATCCGTCCTCATCCGGAGGCGTGCCCACCGCGATCAGCAGGAATAGCCCGTGATCCACGCCGCGCACGGTGTCGGTCGTGAACTCGAGGCGTCCGGCATCGGCATTGCGGTGAATCAGAGCATCCAGACCCGGCTCATGGATTGGCACCTCCCCGCGCTTGAGGCGCTCGACCTTGGCCGCGTCGATGTCGACACAGAGCACGTGGTTACCGGCATCGGCCAGACACGCTCCGGAGACCAAACCGACGTAGCCCGAGCCGAAGATCGTGACTCTCATAACTTAAAGGCTTGAAATGATTGGAAAACGCAGCCTAGCGGATGCAGCCACCCAAGGCAAAGCATCGTGTCGCAGACCGTGACACATAACCGACTTGTTACCAGCTTGATACTGACACGGCGCCTGCTGACTTCTTAGGATTCAAGCTGAAGGAGTGTGCATGTCGGTCAACTTCGAGCAGATCACCAAGCGCTACAACGGCACGCCGGTCGTCAACGACGCCTCGCTGCAGATTGAGGCGGGCGAGTTCTTCGTGCTACTCGGTCCGAGCGGCAGCGGCAAGAGTACGCTGCTGCGCATCGCGGCTGGCCTGACCGACGTGGATCACGGCCGCATCTCCTTTCACGGGCGGGACGTCACGCACCTGCGCGCCCGGGACCGCGGCGTCGGCCTCGTATTTCAGCACTATGCCCTGTTCCGGCACATGACAGTCGGGCAGAACGTTGAGTTTGCGCTGCGCGTACGCGGCGTCAAGCGTCATGCACGCGCGCGACGTCGCGATGAGCTATTGCAGCTGGTCGCGCTCGAGGGCTACGCGCAACGCATGCCCGATCAGCTCTCCGGCGGCCAGCAGCAACGTGTCGCCGTGGCGCGCGCGCTCGCGCACGAGCCGCAGGTGCTGCTGCTGGATGAGCCGTTCGGGGCACTGGATGCCAAGATTCGCGTGGAATTGCGCGAGACGATCCGGCAGGTGCAGCGACGGCTTGGCATGACCACGATCCTGGTCACGCATGACCAGGAGGAAGCCTTCGCTCTGGCCGACCGCATCGGCGTGATGCGCAACGGCCGCTTGCTCGAAACTGGGCGCGCTGAGACGCTCTATCGGCGCCCGGCCACGCGATTCGTCGCGACGTTCCTGGGCGCGGCCAATCTGCTGCTGGGCGAGCGCAGCAGTGAGGGGCTGCGGCTCGGTGGCCGCTTTCGCGCCGGCGGGGAGAGCCTCAGGGCGGCCGGCATGGGCAATGAGGTCATTACGATAGTGCGGCCCGAGGACGTCGAGATCGCCGAGGATGAGGAGCGGCTGCACAGCAGCCCGCTCGCGAGCGGACATGTGGTGTCGGTGGACTTCGCCGGCAACCTCGAGCGCGCACGCGTACAGCTCGCGCACGAGAGCGGCGTGATCTCCGCGGTCGCGCGCGAGCACCAGCCCTTCATGGGCAGCGCCGCGGACGGCGCGAGCGCGAGCACACCGGTTATCGTCGACGTCACACGCACCAACGCCGAGCAGGCGCATTTGCCTCTGACCGCAGGCAAGCGCGTCATGCTCGGCATTCGACGCTTTCACGTTTTACCGACGCCGATCTCGAGCTTCGGTATTTTGAGCGAAGATGCCGCCGTTGCAGCCAGGCTGCGCGAGGCGCCGCTGTTGCGACAGCTCGTGCAAAGCATGCAGGCTCCGGTATTGAGCGCAGCGGACAGCAGCGAGCGTGATCCGGCGCAGACCGGCGTCGCGGTCATCGCATTGGGCCCGCATTCGATCCGGCAGATCGCTGTGGCGGTCGCACACGGGCGCCGGCGCCTGCTGTGCATTCCACCGCATTCGGGCCTGCCGCATCGCATGCTGATTCATTGCTCGAGCGACGCGGCCCGCTCCGCAACGTTGGGTCTGGTGGCGAGCGTGATGCGCCACCTGCACGCCGAGGCCACCTTCGTGAGCGTGCAGAGCCGCGCGGCGCCGCGCGCCGAGGTGACGAGCTCATTTCGACGACTGCTCGATGCGCGCGCGGAACTGCAGGATACGCATGGCCTGGATATACGCACCGACGTGCAGATTGGCGATCTCTACGGCTGGGTCGCGCATCTGGCCGCCGCGGCCGAGCCAGCCCTGGTGGTACTGGGCCTGGACGGCTCGCCCTCGGAGCTCGAGGCGCTGTTGCATGCGGAATTTGAACCCCTGTTTGCCGAAGGTGCGCGCTGCCCGCTGCTGATCTGCAGCAGTGGCTCACCGCAAGCCTCCCATGCTGCAAGCGCTGCAGGGGCTTCGGTGCAGCACACTGCGCTCGAGGCGCTGCCTGGATCACTCCAGTGAGCTCTAGCCCTGCGTGGCCGCGTGCTGCGGCAGGTCGCTGGCTGCTGGGCCTGTGCGTGCTCGTATTGGGCGCGTTGAGCTTGAGCGGCAGCCCGGCCAGATCCGCGAGCACGCCGCTCACATTGCTCAATGTCTCCTACGATCCGACGCGCGAGCTCTATGAGGCGCTGAACAAGGCGTTCGCCGCCCAATGGCTCGCGCAGAGCGGCCAGGTGCTGCAGATCCGGCAGAGTCACGGCGGCTCTGGCAAGCAGGCGCGCGCGATCATCGACGGCCTGCAGGCCGACGTCGCCACACTGGCCCTGGCTTATGACGTCAACGCGCTCTATACGCAGGGGCGGTTGATTCCTCCCGACTGGGCCGCGCGCCTGCCCTACAACAGCGCACCCTATACCTCGACCATCGTGTTCCTGGTGCGCAAAGGCAACCCCAAGAACATTCGCGACTGGGGCGACCTGGTGCGCCCCGGTGTCGAGGTGATCACGCCCAATCCGAAGAGCTCGGGTGGAGCGCGCTGGAATTTCCTGGCCGCGTGGGCCTGGGCGCTGCACCAGCCGGGCGGCAGTGAGGCCAGCGCGCTCGCCTTCGTCACGCAGCTCTACAAGAATGTACCGGTACTGGATTCGGGCGCGCGCGGCTCGACGGTGACTTTTGCCGAACGCGGCATTGGCGATGCGCTGCTGGCCTGGGAGAACGAGGCGCTGCTGGCCACGCGGCAGCTCGGCACGGACAAGTTCGATATCGTGATGCCTTCCTGGAGCATTCTGGCCGAGCCGCCGGTGACGGTGGTCGATAAGGTCGTGGATCGTCGCGGTACGCGCGCGATCGCCGAGGCTTACCTGAAGTTCCTCTACACAGCACAAGGCCAGGAGATTATCGCGCAGAACTTCTATCGGCCGCGCGATCCGGCCATAGCGCAAAAATATGCGGCCCAGTTTCCGACGCTCAAGCTCGCCACGATCGACGATACCTTTGGCGGCTGGGACAAAGCGCAGGCGAAGTTCTTCGACGACGGCGGTATTTTCGATCAGATCTACGGCCAGTAGCGCGTCATGAACGAGGCCACACTCGCGCTGCCTGGGCAAGCCAACGGCAGCGGCAGCGCCAGCCCCGGCGCTGGCACCGGTCCGAGCGCGCACCGCGAGCGCGCCGCGCGTGACTTTCGCGTCCTGCCAGGATTCGGCCTGACGCTCGGCTACACAGTGCTCTACCTCTCGCTGATCGTCCTGATACCACTCTCGGCGGTGTTCCTGCGTTCCGCCGAGCTCGGACCGGAGAAATTCTGGCAGGTCGTGACTACGCCTCGAGTGCTGGCCTCACTGCGGCTGAGTTTCGGTGCCTCGCTGCTGGCTACCGGTATCAACGCTGTCTTCGGCTTCAGCATCGCCTGGGCGCTGACGCGCCAGCGCTTTGCGGGCTGGCGGCTGTTTGACGCCATGATCGATCTGCCCTTCGCGTTGCCGACGGCCGTGGCAGGCATCGCGCTCACGGCGCTGTATGCGCCGACGGGCTGGATCGGTCAATTGCTGACGCCGCTGGGCATCAAGGTCGCATACACGCCGTTGGGCATTGTCGTCGCGCTGGCGTTCGTGAGCCTGCCCTTCATCGTGCGCACGTTGCAGCCGGTGCTCGTGGATCTGGACCGCGAGCTCGAGCGCGCGGCCGAGTCGATGGGAGCCTC
>Ga0302326_10011903_pt1 | contig 18648 bp, 14 predicted proteins | sample Palsa_T0_3_FD_202264 | JGI IMG/M metagenome (GOLD analysis project Ga0302326, IMG submission 202264) | Peat permafrost microbial communities from Stordalen Mire near Abisko, Sweden - Palsa_T0_3 | ecosystem: Environmental > Terrestrial > Soil > Palsa > Peat permafrost | place: Sweden: Abisko...
ACAAGGACGTCCAGCCGACCAAAGTGCGCGTATGCCTGATGAACTGCCTGCTGCACCTGCGCGGAGTCGGTGACGTCGAGGGCAAGGGGCAGCACAGTGTCGCCAAAACGTTCCGCGAGATCGGCTACGTCTGCCAGTTTGCGGGCGGTCGCTGTAACCCGATCACCGCGTTTAAGAGCAGCCTCAGCCCAGATGCGGCCGAACCCGCGCGAGGCGCCGGTGATGAACCATGTCTTTTGCATTTCGATTCCTCCGTGATTGTGGGGTTAAGTTCAGACCTCGGAAAAGCGCATATTCCCGAGATCGCTGAGAAGGGAGGGGCCCGTGGGGCTCCATCCGAGCTTTGTGCGAGTCTGTGCACTGGAGATATGGGCGTCCCTCCCCGCGAAGAACCCGAGGAAGCCAAAATGTTCCTGGGCATGTTCCTGCGATATGGAAAGGACCGGTACATTCAGCCCACGGCCGATAGCGGTGGCGATGTCTTTGAGCGCCACTCCCTCTTCTGCGACGGCGTGGTAACGGGCTCCCGCCGTGCCCTTCTCCAAAGCAAGCAGGTAGAGGCGTGCGACATCCGAAACATGCGCTGCAGGCCAACGGTTGTGACCCTCGCCAATGTACGCCGAGACTCCCTTAGCGCGAGCCACCGCAATCAGCGGGGTGACCAGGCCCTGCTTTACGGTGTCGTGGACCTGCGGCAAGCGCATCACAGATGCGTGGACTCCGCGCTCCATCAGTGCGACAGCCGTCGCTTCCGATACACGAGGAAGGGATGGAGAAGAAAGTGGCGGATCATCCTCGGTGGCAGCGCGGCCCTGAGCCACTCCTACGCCGGAGCTAACGATGAACGGACGGCTTGAGCCCTGGAGCACGCCGCCGATGGTCTCGATGGCTCCCTTGTCCAGCTCGCAGGCCTCCGCAAACCTCGACCAGTCATGCCGGAAGGCGGTGTGGATAACGGCATCTGTCGCGGCCGCTCCGCTGCGCAGGCTTTCCAGGTCTTCCAGATCGCCTTGATGGGCCTGGGCGCCGGCGGCAGCAAGCGACTTTGCGCCCGCATCCGACCGCGCCAGTCCAAGGACCTTGTGGCCTGCGCCGACGAGTTCTTTCACGATGGCGGAACCGATGAATCCGGTAGCGCCGGTAACAAATACACGCATATGTGCCTCCCTGATTTCATTGCAGCTAAGATTGACGAAAGGATGCCGCTCCGGCTAAAACGGAGACAGCCTCCGAATCAATGGATAAACGGAGACAGTCTCCGGATGCAAGAAGTTTTTCGATGACCAACAAGCGTTCCATGACCGCCCGCAAACCGCGCGCCGACTCGCTGCGCAACCGCGAGCGGATTCTTGAAGTTGCGAAGGAAGCCTTTACCCATCAAGGCGCCACTGCCAGTCTGGACGAGATTGCGAAGCAGGCGGGAGTTGGAGCTGGTACCTTGTATCGCCATTTTCCGACACGGGATGTGCTGATTGAAGGTGTTTACCGGAACGAAGTGGAGAAACTCGCGGCGGCCGCGGCCCGTTTCGCCGAGACCATGTCTCCGATCGAAGCGCTTCGAGCCTGGATGCTGCTGCTGGTCGATTACATCGCAGCAAAGCACATCATTGCGCCAGCTCTCAATAGCGTTGTCGGAGGCCCTTCCAGGCTTTATGAAGGTTCACGCACAATGATCCACGGCGCGATCGATGAGCTGGTGAAGCGCGCTAAGAGGAGTGGCGATCTGCGAAGAGATCTGGATGCATACGACCTGCTTCGAGCACTGATCGGCGTTTCGCATGTCGGCTCCGGCGCTGACTGGCAGCAAAGTGCCAGGAGACTGGTAGACATACTCATCGCAGGCTCACGCCCGCTCAGATAGACAGCGTCTCGCAGCACCCGATCTCTGGCGGTGGAGATCTGTGCTTTCCCCGTAGCACTGCAACAGCAAAAGCCAACCGGCCTCACGAAAATATTGATCGTTCTTCCTGGAGGCGGTTATTCAGAGTGACGGATTCAGATTAGAATCTACTTGATTCTAAATAGCTTACCTGTGGCAATATTCTTCGCTATTTCTGTGCTTTTCTTTTGTAAACTGTTGAAAATAAGCATGTTAATGGTGGAGGCGGCGGGAGTCGAACCCGCGTCCGAAATCGTAGTCAGCCGAGAGACTCCATGCTTAGTCCAGTTCAGAAAATTCGCTTTCAGCGCTCAGAACGGACAAGAAACGCTGAAAACTAGTCCGATGATCTCGTTGCTGCCACACGGACCGAGCGGCAACAACCAGCCTGCTGTGCGACGCCCGCTCTCAGCCCACAGGCAAAGATGAGGAGGACGGCTGCCTATTTAATTAAGCAGCAAGTGCCAGATTGTTGTTGGCAATTGTGTTTTTGTAAGCGATTACGGGTGCCCACACCCCGGCATGCCTCTCTGCCGCTTGCAATCCCGTCGAAACCGTGACGCCCCCACTTGGGCAGGACATCAGCCGGGCCCTAAGGCGCGCGCTGCATACGTAATTGTACGCTTTTTCCCTGGCCTGCAGGCGCCTGTGTGAACTCTTGCCCTCTCTCACTCACCTTCGAGCGGAATCTTTTCATATTCATGGCGTTCTATCGCGGCGCGTATCTCCACTGGCGTTTTGCCAAGTTTGGTCTGCTGATACGCAAAGAGGCCTTCCTTGGCGCAAGTTGAGCACTCCGTGCCGTGCAGGCCTTCGAAACAGCTGCGCAGGCTTGTGTGCCCCAGGGCGCGGTCGCAGCGGCAATTGCACGGCAACTGGTACAGCACACTTGAAACCTTCGCGGCGTCCTGGTACACACGCACCTGCCATGGATATCGGAAGTTCTCCCCGGTGAGCTTAGGTCCGCTCAGAATTGGGGGCAGGGAACTGACCTTCAGGGGCGCCGACGGATGATACGCCGGGATGTCATCGGCCGGATTCATCCACTGTGCGTAACTCATGGCTGTTGCGCCAGCAAGCAAGAGTGCCAAAGCCCAGCGCGGGAAACTCCAAATCTTCATCGTCCTACCTCGCTGCATTATTCTAGCGCCCGCGAGCGGGCAAAAAAAGACGGCACGAACGGTTCTCTGTTCGTGCCGGGAGGCCAGTGACGCAACTTACTTGCCGCTGAAGATGGGAGACTCAGTGCCATCTCCAACTGCAATATCTACACCTTACTATAGATTTGGAAGAAAGCAAATACCAAAATCAAAATATTTTTAACGCGGACACTCAGGTCAACCATCTTCTTTGGACCCAAAGGCGGTAGAATCTTCCTGAAAACGATGGCGCGGGCTGTCTGCGCATTTGGAGTCAAGCATTGGCAAACGATGGTAGTAAAGAGACTTATGGTCACGCTCCAGGTTTCAGGAGCAACGTATCCAAAGTCTTGGGTTTGGGGCTGGTTTCGGCGGCTTCGGCGGTCGCAGGTGGGTTGGCGGTGGCATGGTGGTATCGCAAAACGCTCACCAAACTCCAGAATCCCATAGTTTCTGCCAACTTCGATGTAGCCGAATCCTCAAAATTCGACAACGAATCTGCCGGCGCAGAGACCTTCCCGCTGGAATCCCAGGACTGAACGCTCTTAGAGAACCTTGCCAATCTCGCTGGCAAGTGAAAAGTCGCGTTCAGTGACGCCGCCGGCATCATGGCTCGACAAGGCCAGGTTGACCTTGTTGTATCGGATATCGATGTCCGGGTGGTGACCGGCTCGCTCGGCTAGCGCTGCCACCGAATTCACAAAGCTCATCGCTTCGCGAAAGTCAGCAAAGGAAAAACTCCGCACGAGGGCTCCGTCATTCAAGGCCCAATCAGGAATGGCTGCGAGGCCCTGCTGAATTTCTGCTGACGAGAATGCTGGCATGGCTGTCTCCGGTCCCGACCATCGCCCAGGTCGGATTGAAATTAGCGGGATGGTGTAGTTAACTGGACGGCATCCATGCCCACAGACGCTGGGATGGTTCCTGTAATCTCCGTCCGAAGTTCAATCCAAAGCTCATTCGGAATCTTGAGGAAAACTTCGACTACCGCCGGGTCAAACTGAGTTCCTGAGCAGCGCAGAATCTCCAGCCGGGCGACATCAAAGCTCTTTGCTCCACGATAAGGCCGGTCGCTGGTAATCGCATCCAATGTATCTGCTATCGCAAAAATCCGCGCCCCGATCGGAATGGCATTGCCGCGCAGGCCTCGCGGATAGCCGCTACCGTCATAATGTTCCTGATGAGCGTAAACGATTTCCGCAGCCTCGTTCAAAAACGGGATCTTGTGCAGAATATTGTAGCCACGCTCACAGTGTTCCCGCATGAGCGCCTGTTCCGAGATGGTGAGTTTGCCGGGCTTGCGCAGAATCGCATCCGGGATAGCCATCTTGCCGATGTCATGCAAAAACGCTCCGCGGGCAATCACCTTGATGGCGTCTGAACCGATTCCCATCGCCCGAGCCAGAGCGATCGTGTAGGCAGTCACCCTCTTCGAGTGACCCTCCGTCTCGGAGTCCTTCAAATCCAGCGCGTCGCCCAACGCCTCCAGCGTAATGTCGTAGGACCGTTCCAGGTCGACGATCGCCTGATGCAGCAACTCGGTTCGGGCTTGCACAATCTGTTCGAGATTTTGCTGATAGCTTTCGTTTTCGCGCAGAGTCTTGCGATGGTCCAGAGCGCGGCGCACCGCGGTCAGCAACTGATCGCGTTCGAAAGGCTTGAGCAGGTAATCGTAGGCGCCTTTGCGCATCGCCGTGATGGCTACGCTGATATCCTGGATCGCCGTAACCATAATCACAGGCGTCTGCGGTTGGTCTATGTGCAGCCGTTCCAGCAGACCGATCCCATTGCCATCCCGCATCACCATGTCCGTAAGGACGAGATCAAAGTGCTGTCCGTCGATCAGTTCAAAAGCCTCTGAATTGCTGGCAGCCAGGACGGTAATGTAATTCTGCCGGTCCAGGGTTGCGCCCAGCATCGCGCGCACGTGGGGCTCATCATCAACGATCAGAATTCTTGCAGGTGACCCCATAAGCTCCCCCCGTTCTCATGCCCCGGCGTCTGTTTGCCATTATTACGCAGATATGCACCGTAGAAACGGCACTTTGGCTGATTTGGTGACTTTCGGAACTCTCAATAACCGGCAGACTCAGACAACCCCCAAAAACCTCTACCCTCGTTCCCTTTATATTCAATGCAAACGGCGCGACGCGATCAAATCTTTAAACCCCTGTAGCCCATTCCCGACCGCCCTTGCCGACGTTTCGCGTGTCATGGAACTCAGCGTTCCTCTTTCTGCCGGCCGCGTCGGTTTGCGGCCCAGCCTTCCTTGGTCACTTGCCGGCTTCTGCCAACCGCCAAAGCGTCCGCAGGAACCTCGCGTGTGATGCAGGAACCGGCCCCGATATATGCTCCGTCACCAATCGAAACAGGAGCCACCAGCGTCGAGTCGCTGCCGACAAAGACTCCCTCGCCGATCGTCGTAGTGTGCTTGTTCACTCCGTCATAGTTGCAAGTGATCACGCCCGCGCCGATGTTCGAACCGGCTCCCACCACCGCGTCGCCGAGGTAGGTAAGATGGCTGGCTTTGGCACCCTTGCCCAGCCTGGCCTTCTTTGTCTCCACGAAATTGCCGATATGTACCTCTTCGCCAATCTCGCTTCCTGGCCGCAGGTGGGCAAACGGCCCGATTTTGGCCCCGCTGCCGATCTCCGAATCTGCAATGACGCAACTCTGGCGAATAAGTACGTTATCGGCGACAATCGAGTTTTCGATGACCGTGCTCGACCGAATTAGGCAATCCGAACCGATCCGGGTTCGCCCCAGCAGTTGGACAAACGGCTCGATCACCGTATCCGGACCGACCTCAACGTCCGCGTCAATGACACAAGTCTCCGGTCGAAAAATCGTGACGCCTTGTAGCATCAATCGCCGGGCTGTACTCGCTCGCAAAGTCGCATCCAGAGCAACCAGTTCAGGAATCGTATTCGCGCCCAGCACTTCGCCGGCGTCAGGCGACGGCACCGCAACAACCCGCTCTCCCGCCTCGACCAGGATCTGTGCAAGATCGGTCAAATAAAATTCGCTCTGGCTGTTGCCCGCGGTGAGATGGTTGAGATGCTTCAGGAGCGTCCGGGTCCGGAAGGCATAAATGCCTGAATTGATCTCTCCGATCGCGGCCTGCTCCGCAGTTAACGCCTTCTGTTCAACGATCGCCTCGACTTCGACAGGATTGTTCTGGCTTCGCACCACCCTGCCATATCCCTGAGGACTCTCAGGCACCGCAGTCAGGATGGTCATGGCTGCATCCTCGCTCTGGTGAAAATTCCAGATCAGCTCAATCGTTTCAGGACGAATCAGCGGAACATCCCCCGAAAGCACCAGCACGTCGTCGTAATCCGCAATCGCCTGCTGCGCACATTGAATCGCATGACCGGTGCCCAACTGCTCCGCCTGCAACACAAAATTGACGCCGGAGCCCGCAACCGCTGTCTCAACCCGGTCGGCCTCATGCCCGACAACCACGTAAATATCCACCGCCGGCACGATCTTGCTGGCCGCCGCAATCACATGAGCCAGCAGCGGCTTGCCTCCGATTTCGTGCAGCACCTTGGGCCGTCGCGACTTCAACCGCGTTCCTTTACCCGCTGCCATAATGACGACCGCCAGACTCACCGTATCCACCTCAACCTGCTCTGCATCGTTTCTCCAGACGGCTGAAATGGCTCGAACCCAGCCGCCTCTTCCCATTTGAAACTATGCGGGACGCATTCAGGAGTCAATCGCACGCCTTCACCGAAGATTCATGGATTTCAATCGAACGGACGAGTTCGCAGCCCCGTATAGTACCTGAGCGGGAGTTGCCAATGCGTCAATGGGTCTTTCGGTTAGTTCGCAATCTGGGAGTTGCCCTCTTGGCGGCTGCCATCGCAATCTGTATCCTGGCCTATTGGCCGCGCCGCGTAGCGCATCCGCCATTGCAATTGAGGCACGGAACTCTGGCGATCCAGCACGCGCGCATTTACACATCGCCCACCGATCCCGCAATCCCGGACGGCACCGTGGTCATCGTCGACGGACGCATCTCCGCAGTCGGCCCGGATGCGGCCGTACCGTCGGGAACAACCGTGCTCCCATGCGATCACTGCGTCGTTACCGCGGGTTTCTGGAACGCCCACATCCATTTCACCGAGCCAAAGTGGAGCCTCGCGGAATGGAAGTTGACGGGCGAACTGAATTCCCAACTCGCCGACATGCTCACCAGCCGAGGATTCACCACGGTCGTGGATACCGGCTCCAACCTGACAGACACTCTGCCCATCCGCCGCCGCATCGAGAGCGGTGAACTCGCCGGACCACTCATCTACACCGCAGGAGCCCCACTTTACCCGCCCCACGGCATCCCCTACTATGTGCGCAACGCCCTGCCGCGCTGGCTGCTGCTCTTTCTTCGCCAACCAAATACACCTCGGGAGGCCGTCCACGATGTCCAGCGCAACCTGAACGCCGGCGCGGATATCACCAAACTCTTCACTGGGTCGTGGATAGCGCGAGGCCAAGTCCTTCCCATGCCGCTCGATATCGCCAAAGCCGCCGTCGAACGCACCCATCTGAACGGACGCCTGGTCTTCAGCCATCCCTCAAATCTCGCCGGAACCCAGGTCGCAATTCAATCCGGCGTCGATGTCCTCGCCCACGCTCCCGACAGCCCGGAAGGCATCGACCGCGCCCTCTTCGCCACCATGGTTCACCAGAACATGGCCATGATTCCCACCCTCAAGATGTTCGCAACCACGGTCACAAAAGATCCAGCCTATTTAAACCCCATCTACGCCGAAGTCCGCCAGTTTCACTCGCTCGGCGGCCAACTCATCTTCGGCACCGACGTCGGCTATATGACCGACTACACCACGCAGGATGAGTTCGAGGCTTTGGGTAAATGCGGCCTGTCACCGATGGACATCCTGGCTATGCTTACTACCAACCCCGCCAGCCGTTTCGGAGTATCAAACACCAAAGGCACCGTAACTCCCGGCAAACTAGCTGACCTGACCATCCTCGATACTGACCCATCGCAGGACCCGATTGCCTTTTCCAAAGTTCGAATGACCATCCGTTCCGGCCGTGTCATTTTTCAACGGTGAAATCGTCGAAAGCCTTGACATCTGACTTAGCGCCCATTCCGGTTGCTAGTGGGAATTCCTAGACGGGCTTCCGCGAATTACCGAAAACGCCGTTTTCAGTGAACGTCGATTCTCGTTAATCCTTAACCTTCGGTGACGATTTCCACTCGGCCAAGAAGTCTGCACGCCAACGATGCAGCACTCCATAGAATTGGTCGCTTTCCAGCCAGAGATCCTTCAAGGTTGAAGGGTCATAGCGACCGTTTACTCCTGTCTTGAAACCGATCAGGCGAACGCGACCGTCAGAGTCGAATTGGAGTACATAGCTGCCGTCGTCGAAGGCCTCGTCGCCGTCAGGAGCCCAAGTGATCTGACTCGAATGAGTGATGTTGGCAAACTCCTGCGCCGTAATTCCAGGGTAAGGGCTTCCATACTCTTCACCGTAGATCGCAGCTCGAAACGCATCAGCGACCGAGCCTGGGTCCCCGTCTGTGAAAGGAGTTACGTGATTCCCACGATGACGGATTCGTCTCTGCACTTCATCAAAAGAGACGGCAAGCAGAGTGGCATCAGGTTCGTAAACCCCATAGCGGTGCCCATCGATCAAAATGGTGAAGGAGCCAAGAGCACGGAAACTTAGTCGCTCGAAGGCCTGAGCCATCTGAGATTCAATCGCGAACGTAGATGGGTTCCCAACGATCATTTCTGCCCTTTAATGCCTACCCAATCCTACCTGATCGTAACTCCGATCTTTACCATGAACTCGCATCCTGCAAAGTCCCATTTCTGGTAACTTCGATGAACCAGCCTGAATTGGCCAACAGTATTCAGTCCGAGCCTTGACCCCACCCGGCGGACCCTCGTATGCTCGGGAGCGTTCAGCCTTGGCTCATCATTGCCGAGTCCGACCGGGAAGTGGAGACACATGACCACAGCAGCCGCAGAAATCACCGAGCAAGCGATCAAACCGGTGCCGAACGCCGAGCCAATGCTCGTTCGCAGCGCCGCCGTCCTCGGAGCAGGCACGATGGGCTCGCGCATCGCCGCCCACCTCGCCAACTGCGGCATCCCGGTCCTGCTCCTCGACATCGTTCCTGCTGGCCTGGAAAGCTCCCGCAACAAACTCGCATCTTCTGCAATCGAGGCGCTGCTCAAAGCCAAGCCAGCCGCTTTCTACGAACCGAATCTCGCCCGCCTCGTAACCCCGGGTAACTTCGAAGACGATCTTCCCAAACTCGCAGGCTGCGACTGGGTCATCGAAGCCGTTACCGAAAACCTCGAAGTAAAGCAATCTCTCTTGACCCGTGTTCTGCCTCACATCGGCCCCCGCGCAATTCTCACCACCAACACCTCAGGCCTGCCCATAGCGCAGATCGCAAAAAGCCTCGGAGACGCCTTCACGCCGTCCGTCTCCAAGAGGTGGTTCGGGACGCACTTCTTCAACCCGCCACGCTACATGCGCCTGTTGGAAGTGATCCCCACCGCCGATACCGATCCCGCGATCGTCGCCGCATTCAGCGCCTTCGCCGATCGCATCCTAGGCAAGCAAGTCGTTCAAGCTCACGACACTCCAAACTTCATCGCCAACCGCATCGGCACGTCAAACATGTTCGCTGCACTCTCCCTGATGCAGCAGCAGGGGTTGACCGTCGAAGAAGTGGACGCGCTGACGGGCGCAGCCATCGGCTGGCCGAGAACCGGCACCTTTCGCCTCGCCGATATGGTCGGCATCGACATCCTTGCCCATGTCGCAACCAATTTCCGCGAAGACTCGACAGATGGCAGCGCACAGCAGTTGATCGGCGCCATGGTCGAGCGTCGCTGGCTGGGCGACAAGACCGGCCAGGGCTTTTACAAGAAAGGCCGCAATGCAAGCGGGGAAGAAGAACGCCTCGCCCTCGATCTGAACACCTTCGAATACCGCCCACTCGCCAAAGCCAAAATTCCATCCTTGGACATGGCGAAAAACGCTGCCAGCCTGCCCGAGCGCCTACGCATGCTCCTCGCGAACGATCCCAAAAAGGACAAGGCTGCTGCATATCTCTGGCCGTTGCTCGCAAATCTGTGGGCCTATGCCGCCGACCGGATCGGTGAAGTCGCCGACGATGCGCCGTCCATCGACCGCGCTATCTGCGCCGGCTTCAATTGGGAACTGGGCCCATTTGCCATGTGGGACGCAGCGGGCGTGCCCGACACAGTAGCGCGCCTCAAAGAATTAAGCCTGCCAGTCAGCCCTCGTGCCGAGGCGCTCCTTGCGGCCGGTCATACAAGCTGGTATTCCACCGACGGTTCGTCATGCTATTCACCCATCACTGGCGAGATGGAGCCAGTAGCCAAGATCTCCGGCCACGCCAGCATTGCAGACTTTCGTGTCACCTCCGGTCCGCGCCTTGGCGTCATTCGAAAAAACGCCGGAGCATCCTTGGTAGATCTCGGTGACGGAATCGGCTGCCTGCAATTGCATTCGGTCAAGAGCGCTATCGGCGGTGACGTGGTTTCGCTGCTCAGCTCCGTTCTCAGCCCCGGCAGCGATGCCGTCCGGGATTTTCGCGGTTTCGTGATCTCCAGCGATCAGGAAAACTTCTCCGTTGGCGCAAATCTTATGCAGCTTCTGCTGGCCATGCAAGAGGGCGACTGGGACGACGTAAACCTTGCCATTCGCAACTTCCAGCAGATGACCGCAGCGATCAAATTCTGCCCGCGCCCAATTGTGGTCGCACCGTTCGGCATGTGCCTCGGCGGAGGCGTAGAGATCAGCATGCACGCGGCCGTCCGCCAGGTTCACGCAGAGCTGTACATGGGGCTGGTTGAGGCCGGGGTCGGCCTGATCCCAGGCGGCGGTGGCACCAAGGAAATGGCCCTGCGCGCCCACGATCTCGCCATGGCAATCGCCCCGCCCGAACCGCGCGACCCTCCCGCCAAGTTCGCCCAATCCGGCGAGTACGCGACGGCCCTGAAACGCGCGCTCGAAACCATCGCCATGGCCAAGGTTTCGACCTCTGCGGCCGAGGCCCGCAGCCTCGGACTCCTCGCGCCCTCAGACTCGGTCACGCGCAATCGGGAACGCCTGCTTCTGGACGCAAAGGCCCAGGCCATCCTGCTGGCCGAGCAGGGTTATGTGCCGCCCATCCCCAGAACCCAGATCCCCGTAGCCGGTCTGGCGGCTCTGCCTACTCTGGAAACCGGCATCTTTCTGATGGGCGAAGCAGGCTTTGCTTCCGAACACGACCAGAAAGTCGCCCGCAAAGTCGCCTATGTTCTCTGCGGTGGCCGTCTGACGCCCGGAAGCCTGGTTTCCGAGCAATACCTTCTCGATCTGGAGCGGGAAGCATTCCTCTCACTGTGCGGCGAGCGCAAGACTCAGGAACGGATTGCCCATACGCTCAAGACCGGCAAGCCGCTTAGGAATTAGCCATGCTCAACCGATTCAGGGTGCCTCTCGATCGCATGATTTGGGTTCCGTTTCTGTTGGCTGCAACTCTGCTGTTTTGCGCTCAGATTGTAGGCGCTTTACCCGAAACAGGACAAACCACAAAGCCTTCCTCGCTGGTGGAAACCGGGCAACTTTCCATCGAGGGCCGCGAAGTTCCGTATCGCATCCGCAATTTGCCGGTCAGTTCATTTCCCGACCTTCCCTCAGATGTCGCCAACGCGCTTATCACTCGCGGCTGCCTCATCCCGCAGACTTACGAGGCAAAGCGGCCCGAGAACGTGGTTCATGCCAGCCTTGAAGGCCCCGGCTCGACCGATTGGGCGGTTCTTTGTTCGGCTCAGGGCAGGGTTTCGTTGTTGATCTTCTTCGCCAGCGCGTCTCCGGCCACTCCGGCAATTCTTGCCGCTGCCAACGAGACGGATCGTCTTCAACCCCATGGCCATAGTGGGGAACTGGGATTCAACTGGGGAATTGACCCCGCCAGTCCCAGCCGGATTCATGATGCGCAAGCCGGAATGGTTCATCATCCGCCCGCGCCCGATCACGACTGTCTGGCCGATACTACAGTGGACCGCAAGACCGTCTATCATCTGTACCGAAACGGCGCGTGGGAGAAACTCGATCTGGAATAGCTTTTCGAGGGAAAACTCACCGCTACTGCGAGCCTGAGGGAGATTGAATCCATGAATGAAGCGGTTATTGTCAGCGCTGTTCGCACTCCGGTTGGCCGTTCTGGAAAAGGCGCGTTTGCCACGACTCGCCCTGACGATCTGGCTGCCATTGCCGTGCGTGGCGCGCTGGATCGCGTCCCGACGCTTGAGGCGGCTGAGATTGGCGATCTGATCCTGGGCTGCGCTATGCCTGAGGGCGAACAGGGCTGGAATCTGGCCCGGAATGTCGTTCTTCGCACTGGTTTGCCGGTCGAAATCGGCGGGGTTACGGTGAATCGCCTGTGTGCCTCTGGCCTTGAGGCGATTGCTCAGGCGGCGTATCAGGTTCATTCTGGCAGGGTTACAGCGGTGGTTGCTGGCGGTGCCGAGTCCATGAGCATGATTCCGATGAGCGGGAACAAGCCCAGCCCTAATCCCTGGCTTTCGGAGCACTATCCGCAATCGCTTCTAACCATGGGACTTACCGCCGAACGTGTAGCGCGCCGTTACAATGTCTCCCGCGAGGATCAGGACGCCTTTTCACTGGCCAGTCATGAGAAGGCTGTTGCTGCTCAGGCCGCGGGGCGGTTTGAGGATGAGATCGTTCCGGTTGCTGTTGATTTTGCTGTCCCGAATGGGAAACCGGGCAAGCCGAGTGTGTCGCAGGTTGTTGTTTCCAAGGATGAAGGACCGCGCTCGGATACTTCTCTGCCAGCTTTGGCGAAGCTGAAACCTGCGTTTCATGCGACAGGAAGTGTGACTGCCGGCAATTCTTCGCAGACTTCGGATGGGGCTGCGGCTGTTGTTGTTATGTCAGCCAATCGCGCGGCGGAACTGGGCCTTACTCCGCTGGCACGTTTTGTGGCTTACGCTACGGTCGGCTGCCTGCCGGAAGAAATGGGAGCCGGACCGATTTTTGCGATTCCCAAGGTGCTCAAGATGGCTGGCCTGACTCTTGAAGATATTGGGTTAATTGAATTAAATGAGGCGTTTGCGGCGCAGGCGCTGGCTGTCATTCGCGAACTTGGCATCGATCCGGGGCGCGTGAATGTGAATGGTGGGGCGATTGCTTTGGGGCACCCGCTGGGGTGTACGGGGTCGAAGTTGACGGCTTCTATTCTGGCGGAAATGGCGCGCCGCCAAGTGCGTTACGGGATGGTGACGATGTGCGTCGGCGGCGGAATGGGTGCGGCTGGCATTTTTGAGCGAATGAATTAGGTTGAACGCAGAAAAAGGCAGGATACTGGTGCATCCTGCCTTTTCTGCTTAACGAATACCGGGTTTGGTTACGCCTTCGCCGAAGCGCCGAGAACCAACGTCTTGAGACGGGCATTGAGGCGGCTCTTGTAGCGGGAGACGGTGTTCTTGTGCAGAACGCCCTTCTGGACGCTCTTGTCGAGAGCGGAGACGGTCGCGCGGAACTGAGTCTGCGCGGCTGCAGCGTCGCCTTTGGCGAGGGCTTCGCGCATCAGGCGCAGGCTGCCGCGAACGCGGGTACGGTTGGCGCGGTTCACTTCAGTCTTGACGATGGTCTGACGGGCGCGCTTGAGCGACGAAACATGATTTGCCATTGTGGAATCTGATCCTTATCTTTGTCCCCGGTTCCGGGGCGGAATGCTGGCCAGAATGCAGATTCAGCCGCATCCCTCGCAATTTCCTAGTCTACGCGAAGGCTGATGGCGGGTCAATCCTCGATGCGCGGTGGTCGAATTGGGCGAAGATATGAAGAATAAAAACGGGGGAAAGAGGGGATTTTTGGGCGTAAATCGTTGAAATTGCATGGGTTAAGCGCGTGAGGAGAAAAGGGGGGTGCCCCTTGTTTTGGCGTAAATTGTTGTAACTGCATGGGTTAAGTTGGAAATTATGCCGCTTTAGGGGCGCTTTTGGGCGGTTTTTGTGCGCATTTGTGACAGCAGATTCCCTCCGGGAACGACAGCAAGAAAAGCAAAGGCACGAGTCAAGACACATCTGGCTTTCTTGATTGTGCGCTTTTGAGGGGAAATTATGCGCAGGTCGAGGCTTTGTTGGGTGGGTTCGCGCTGCGCACGAATTTGGTCCCACATCTCAACGGCGACATGTGGGCACCAGACTAGGTTGTTCGGAGCGGCTTGAAATCCCTGACGCGATAACGAGCTACGCCGGGCTTTCCTAGGCCGTCCACGACAGTGTCGAGGATTTGAAAGGCAGGGTTTGCGCATATCCGACATTGGTTGACATGATTAGGGCTAGGCTCTGCGTGATCTGTGGGAACAACGCTTCCATCCGGGAACTGAGGGAACGTGCGTTGCAGGATTTCTTTCATCTCGCGCTTGGAAAGTTCCCGTCCGACATGTGGCTTGAGTGCTTGTTCAAAGCGAACGTGTAGCCCTCCTTCCCTTCCGCCTCTCGTCCGGACCACGGGCAAGGCCCTGCCGGGCAGTCGCTCGATTGCAGTGTCAGACGAATTGAGGCATGAGGCCTGCGGCTCCTCGAGTCTGGACATAGGAGACATCTTCATCTTTTTGGCCTCAATTCGCGCCTCTTTCAGCAGCAAAATCTCGCCCTCGGCATGTTGATAGGGAGGTCGCCTTTGCCAAGCGTTGGGCATTGAGGGGTGTGTGATGGCGACGCAAACAGCCGAGTGGCTCCCATCCGTCACCGTTGCTCTTGGGAGATTGTCGAGACAGCTAATGGAGTACTCTCCCCATTTGCTAAGACTCGCTGGCCATATTTGGCTCAAGAAAGCCGCAGGGCCTGTCCCCAGCGCGATTATGAGGTTGGGCTTGATTCTTGAGAATGTGAGACGAAAGAAGAGCTTGCAGGAAGTCATCAAGTTCTCATCGCGAAGCCATATGGGGATCAGTCCCTTTGGGAGGTTCCCCTCACCGCGATGGAGAAATGGCCAAGCATTTGTAAAGAAGCATTCTCCGATAGGAACACCTGCTCCGGAGAGCCTCTCTAGCAGTGGACTCCAGGTTTTATTCGCGCGCTCATCCTCAATCACCAATTTCCCATCTTCGTCGATAAACTCGCTCTCGCAACCAAAGTTGGAGCCGAGAATGAGAGTTCCTCCCGGATCTCGAAACTTCGAATCGATTCCGTCGTACAATCCGTTGCCGCCAGGGAAAAAACCATAAGACATTTGGGGAAGTCCCGAAAAGGAGATGAGTTCGGCGCGGTTGGTCCTCAACGACGAGAGGGATTGCCTAAGTTCAATGCTCATGCCCGCGATAGATAGGTCTTGTTGCTGGTCCACGTCCTTGTACCTTTCTTGATATTTGAAGCGGCCACGATTGCCGGCTATGGATGATTGCAATTACGCTGCGTTCGCAGATGAGGTTTTCTCTTTTAACCTACGGAGTCCTTCTTTTCGCATCGTTAGATAGAAGCATCGAGAGGGGGTCTTGAATCCCAAATGGATAGCCATCCGAACGGCTAACGAGTAAGTAAACTGTGATCGCATCCAATGGACCCAATAGAAATAGTCTTCGAGTTTGGCTGCCTGCTCTTGGGCCTGGTGGAGAAAGTGGCGTTCTTGATCCTTTAAGGTGCGACTCGACTTCGACATCCCCGCCCATTCCATTCACTGACAGATGTTAGCTAAGGCGAAGTCTATAGCCCTGACGTGATTGATTCAAGCATTGATAAATCTGGTTTTTTGGATTTTCAAAATAGCTATGGAAATCTGCCTCCAGAATGCGAGACTCGCACAGGGAGGCTTCGGATCCGGGGGCCCGCCCTTGCTTTTCGTTTCTTTGCCAGCCGCATGGGAGGGTGCCCCATCTTTGGCGCATTCTTAGCGGCCATGGTGGGATTCACGAATGCCTGCATGTCACTATCTTCATGCCTGTTGGCCTTGTCCGCTACAGGCATTCCGTCCAGTTTCACATTCCGGCATCCCGTCGTTCACGGTGGTGCTGCCGATAGGCCGGGCCTTCAGCCCTTTGTCTTTTTCATGGTTCGGCGGTCCCCAGGGCTTTGCCCTGGGCTGGGATAAGGGCGCGCCTTTGGCGCTTAGAGCAACGGCGAGTGCAATGCGGATTGCGTTCGGGAATGGCGGCAAGAAAGCGGGCTGGTGACGCGGGGTGAAGTTCTTAGGCTAGAATTTGACGGGTTGATGGGAACTGGAGCGACGCGCGATGCAATTTCATATTTCCCGGGGAATTCGAGAACGACTCAAGATCGACGGTTTGCTGTTTAGCTATACCGGCAATGTGATTTTTGCGAATGTTGCTGCCAGTCGGACGATGGCGAATGAGTTGAATGAGGCGCGCGGGGCTGGGGCTGATCCGGCGAAGGTTGTGAATGCGGGCGCTTTGTTTGCCATGGGCATGATCGACGAGCTGAATCATGCGCTGGTGGCGCGGTATCGCAGGGAGATCGATCCGGCGGCGCTGTCGGAGGCGATTCGGTGGTTTGCGGGGAAGATTGGGCCGGAGAATGTGGAGCGGTTGCTGCTCTCCTTTGTAGACCAGTTTCCCAATGTCGAGGTGTACCAGGGGAAGATAACGGGGGCCGAATGGCTTGCGGGTTCGAGTGAGGGGCTTTCGAATCGCGAGGCGGCGCTGGAAGAGTTGATGCTGCTCTGGCTGACCAACCGCAATCCGGCGTATGGGACCTTTCGCGAGCTGTTTGACGATCAGGATTTGAAGCTGAAGACGCAGTATGAGAGCGTCACGGCGGCTTTGCCGGATTATTTTGAGACGCGTCCGCCGCTTTCGCCGGAGGTGGGAAGCCTGATCAAGGCGCTGTCGGCACCGATGCTGGCTTCGCCGGATTCGCTGGCGGGGCAGCTGGATTTCATTCGCGAGCACTGGGCGAAATATCTGGGTGAGGATCTGCGGCGGGTTTTGCTGGCGATCGATGTGATCAAGGAAGAGGATCTGGCGATCTGGATGCGGTTTAACCCGCCGAGGCCGGATTGGTATCGCCATGCTGCGCCGGGTTTTGGCGGCGAGGGGTTCGTCGGGGATGAGTACGTCGGCTTTGAGGATGAGTACATCATCGGGCCGGATGGGGTTAGGACGCGCCGGTATGCTGCCGGGTATCAGGCTCCGCTGCTGGAGTATGAGGCCTTCAGCGCGGATCAGGCCTGGATGCCGAATGTGGTGCTGATTGCGAAGAGCACTTATGTGTGGCTGGAGCAGTTATCGAAGAAGTATGGGCGGCATATTCACCATCTGGATCATATTCCCGATGAGGAGTTGCAGCTGCTGGCGGATCGGGGTATCACCGGGCTTTGGCTGATCGGGTTGTGGGAGCGGAGTGTGGCTTCACGGACGATCAAGCGGCTGCGCGGGCATAGCGATGCGGTGGCTTCGGCGTATTCGCTGAAGGAGTACAACATTGCGGAGGATCTGGGCGGCGGGCAGGCGTATGCGAATCTGCGCGACCGGGCGGCGTGGCATGGGCTGAGGCTGGCGAGCGATATGGTGCCGAATCATATGGGCATCGATTCGAACTGGGTGATCGAACATCCTGATTGGTTTATCTCGCGGCCGGACAGTCCATATCCTTCGTATAGCTTTTCGGGGCCGGATATTTCACCGGATCATCGGGCGGAGATCAAGATCGAGGATCATTACTACGATCAGACGGATGCTGCGGTGGTCTTTCGGTTGCGGCACCGGTATGACGGAACCACGCGGTATATCTATCACGGGAACGATGGGACTTCGTTTGCGTGGAATGATACGGCGCAGCTGGATTACTCGAAGGCGCATGTGCGGGAGCATGTGATTCAGACGATTCTGCATGTGGCGCGGCAGTTTCCGATTATTCGCTTTGACGCCGCGATGGTGCTGGCGAAGCGGCATGTGCAGCGGCTTTGGTTTCCGCTGCCGGGGGCGGGTGGTTCGATTCCTTCGCGGGCGGAGAGTGCGGTGTCGCAGGAAGAATTTGACGCGCTGATGCCGCATGAGTTCTGGCGCGAGGTGGTGGATCGCGTTGCGGTCGAGGTGCCGGGGACGCTGCTGCTGGCGGAGGCTTTCTGGCTGCTGGAGGGGTACTTTGTGCGCACGCTGGGGATGCATCGTGTGTATAACAGCGCCTTCATGAACATGCTGCGCGATGAGGAGAATGCGAAGTATCGGTCGTATCTGAAGAAGACGATTGAGTTCGATCCGGATATTTTGAAGCGGTATGTGAATTTCATGAGCAATCCGGATGAGCGGACGGCGATTGACCAGTTTGGCTGGGGGGATAAGTATTTTGGCGTTTGTACCTTGCTGGCTACGCTGCCGGGTCTGCCGATGTTTGGGCATGGGCAGATTGAGGGGTTCACGGAGCGGTATGGGATGGAGTTCAAGCGGGCGCGGATGGAGGAGCAGGAGAATGAAGGGCTGATCGCCCGCCATCAGCATGATATTGCGCCGCTGTTGAAGAATCGGTGGATGTTTGCAGAGAGCACGAACTTTGTGCTGTATGACTTCTGGACGCATCATGGGACGGTCGATGAGAACGTCTTTGCTTATTCCAACAGGCTGCATGGTCAGCGGTCGGTGGT
>Ga0302326_10011904_pt1 | contig 18648 bp, 14 predicted proteins | sample Palsa_T0_3_FD_202264 | JGI IMG/M metagenome (GOLD analysis project Ga0302326, IMG submission 202264) | Peat permafrost microbial communities from Stordalen Mire near Abisko, Sweden - Palsa_T0_3 | ecosystem: Environmental > Terrestrial > Soil > Palsa > Peat permafrost | place: Sweden: Abisko...
CGATAAGGTCGTACTGCTGGGCTATGGACTCTGGCAGAGGCTCTTTTCCGGCGATCGCGACGTCCTCGGCCGAATGCTGGTGCTCGACAACGAGCCGTACAAGATCATCGGCGTTCTGCCGCGCGAGGCGGTGTTTCCGGATCGCGCCGAAGTGTGGGTGCCGCTGGGGCCAAAAAACGACTCCGACGATGGCTGGTACCTGAGCGGCATTGGCCGCCTGAAGCCTGGCGTCAGCACGAAGCAAGCCGAGGCAGATCTGATGCGCGTCCACAAGTCACTAATCGCGAGCGGTTGGAAGGTCAACGAGATCACGTCACCCATCCTGACGCCGATTCGCGAACGCTACCTCGGCGATTTCCGCACCACCAGCCAGGTGCTGCTGGTCGCGGTCGCTGTGGTGCTGCTCATCGCCTGCGTGAACATCGCGGCGCTCATGTTAGTCCGCTCCTCGTCGCGAGCCCACGAGGTGGCTGTGCGCGCTGCTATTGGCGCTTCGCGAGGCCGCATCATTCGTCAATTGCTCACCGAAACGGGATTGCTCGCGTTGGTGGGCGGAATCGCCGGCGTGCTGCTGGGGCGTCTGGGTTTGCGCGCCATCGTCTCTTTACTCCCCGACACGATGCCGCGCTGGATCGATTTCCAGCTCGATATCCGGTTCGCAGCGTTCTGCATTCTGGCCACTGCTGCCTCCGCAGTGCTCTTCGGCCTGTTTCCCGCCCTTCAGGCGTCGCGCACGGAAATCGGAAATGCACTTCAAGTGAGCGCGCGCCGCGCATCGTTTTCGCGCGCGCAGAAGGGCACGCTGAATGCCCTGGTGGTCTCCGAAATCGGCCTGGCGATGGCGCTGCTCATCGCTTCCGGACTGCTGGTGCGCGCGTTTCAGAAGGTGACACATGTCGATCCCGGTTTTCGCGCTGAAAACGTGCTGACGTTCTCAGTCGGCCTGCCGGACCACTCCTATCCTAAAGGCGAGCAATGTGTGGCCTTCTACCAACGGTTATTGGCCGGGCTGCGCACCGTGCCCGGAGTCGCGGCGGCCGGGGCCGCTTCCGCCCCTCCACTCGGCGGCCACTGGGGCCAGTTCTTTACCGCCGAGGGCGATCCTCCTCTCGGTCCCAACGAGAAAAGCCCCGTCGTACTGATCGTTCTGGTGACACCGGGCTATTTCGACGCCATCGGAATGACGATATTGTCAGGCCGGCAGTTCGATGATCACGACGGCACGGTGAAAGAACACCCGGTCGCGATCGTGAATGAAACCTTCGCCCGACAGCATTGGCCGCACACCAACCCCATCGGCAAACGGATTCGCCATTCGTTCGACAATAAAGGCGCATGGTGGGAAGTGGTAGGTCTTCTGCATGATGAAAAGCACTACGGTCTCGATGGCGAAGACCGGCCGGCAGTATATTTCCCCGAACCGCAGTTGCCATACCCGATGAGTCTGGCGGTGGTTCTCCGCGCGCATTCCAGTCCGCAAGCTCTTACGGGCCCCGCCCGGCAGATATTGGCGGACATCGATCCCGATCTGCCGATGCACGATGTCCACACGATGACTGAGCAGCTCGACCGCTCGCTCTGGGCGCGCCGTGCCTATTCCTGGCTGTTCGGAGTGTTCTCGCTGGTGGCGCTGGTTCTGGCCGCCGCGGGAATCTACGGCGTGATCTCATACGCCGTGTCGCAACGGACGCACGAGATCGGCATCCGGATGGCGGTGGGCGCTACGCCGCATGAAGTGCTGGCCAATGTTTTGCGCGGCGGCATGGCGCTGGTCGCTATTGGCGCGGCAATCGGGTTGGCCGTGGCTTTCGCTGCGGCGGGGCTGCTTGAAAAACTGCTGTTCGGCGTCAGCCCGCGCGATCCGTTGGTGTACTCGGTGGCAGTGCTGGCGGTGGCGGGGGTGGGGCTGCTCGCCAATGCGATCCCGGCGCGAAGGGCCGCCTCGCTCGATCCGACGATGGCGCTGCGAACGGAATGAGGGGATAATTCGGGATTTCGGAAATGCGGCTTTGGGCAAGAGTACACCCCAGGTTTTTCCGCGTGCATCCGTATTCATCCCTGGCCTCTGAGATCTTCGTCAATTCTCCGTGGGAACGCGCTCGATGTGATCTACTACCACGACTTCCACCGGGACCTTCCGCACCTGCAGGCGAAGTCCGAGCTCCTGGACGGCGGCGTAAACCGACCCCGACAGGTCGGTTGGGTCGGACGAAGTAGGCATGTCGGCTGCCCACTGAATCTTGATGTCATAAACGCCCTGCAGACCGGTGAAATCCTTTACGGGCCGGTCGAGAGCGATGGATAAGGCGTCGGCGAATTGCGCCAACGTCGCTTTCTCCGTGCGGACCATGTTCGCTCCCGTGCTCAACATCGCGCCGCCCGGCTCGACAGGTTTGATGCGCGGCCCTTTCTTATCGACCACCAGCGCCAGCCCGGGAAGTTCCTTCGTTTCGCGGTGAATCGCCAGTTTGAAACGCTCCGCCAGGAGAGTCTGCAACATGTCCGGATAGCGATTCGCACTGCCGTTCGCGGGCACTTTTGCGATGACATCGAAAAGCGCCGAGTCGAGCCACGCCGGCGCGGAATACGCGTAATCGTGCACACGGTAAGCCGTCTGCACGAAGTAACGCAAGGAAGTGTCCTTCCATTCCAGCTGCCCGGGGATACCGCGCATGCTCATGCCCGGATCGCCCGCGGCGCTGGGCTTCACCGACGCCGCCTCGAACGCCGGCCGGTCCTGCGCGAGTACCAGGCCAGCCCAAATCACCGGTACGAACCACTTCATGCTCTACATGGTACTGCGCACCGCGGTGCTATGCTGTCACGGAAGGGGCGGTCCCATGCGGAACGGACGTAGCGGTGGTGTGCCGTGGCAGTGCCTTGCAGCTCTGCTTGCGTTTGCCGCCTTTCCTTTGCCGGCGCGCCATCTGCCCATTCAGGTCTACACCTCCGCGCAAGGGTTGCCGCGAAACTCCGTGACGTGCATGGTGCCCAGCGGCGGATTGCTGTGGCTGTGCTCGCCGGAGGGCCTGGTTCGTTTCGACGGCTACCACTTCAAGGTGTTCGGACCGGAAAATGGCCTGCCCTCGCGCCATGTCTCGGATATGGTAGCGACGCACGACGGCGGATTTTGGGTGCTTACCGATCGCGGACTGTGCCGCCTGCTACCCGGTTCTAAAATCGGCGAACCGTGCCGGATGATGGAAGCCGATAGCAAGGCGGTCCCGTTCGAGGGCGGGGTCCTCCTCCTGTCGGAAAAAGGCGACACTTGGGCGGCCAGCACGAGCGCTCTTTTTCGAGTTTCCGACGACGGCCGGAGGCTGGAACGATCCGCATTCAAACCTCCACCGCACACGTATATTACGGCGCTCGCCGATGGATGGGATGGAAGCCTGCTCATCAGCACCGACCAGGCCCTGTTCGAATGGCGGCCGGGGAAATCCGAAGCGCGGAACTTGACGCAATCCTTGGGTCCCATCGGCGTTCTCTGCTTTTATCGTTGGGACGCGCACGAGTATTGGCTGGGCGCCAACACCGGCCTGTATCGAATGTGGCGAAAAGACGGGGCAGTGGAGATAAAGCGACAGCAGGTTGGGGATACCGCGGAGGGGACGCCGGGGGTGAACGCCATCATTCGGCGGAGCGACGGAACCGTTTGGATCGCCGGCAAGGGGATTTTGCGCGTCGAGGTGGGGGCCAATGGCGAGATCGTCGCGCGAGACCGTTATACCGCGGCGGACGGGTTGCCGACAATCGGCATCGTCGACATGGCCGAAGACTCGCAGGGCAACCTCTGGGGCGCCACCCAGGGATCGGGCATATTCCGCATTGAAGAATCCGGCTTCACGTCGTACTCCGCCGCCGACGGTTTGGGCAATGCGCGAATCGCCGCGTTCTTAGAGGATTCACAGGGCCGGTTGTGCGTAATCACATCGTGGGAGCACGAAGCCGAGATTCTGCTGCAGGATGGCGGAAGATTCCGGCGGGTGCCCATCGCGCACCCGGACTGGATTCATTACTTCGGATGGGGCTGGAACCAGTACGTGGTGGCCGCCCGCGACGGTTCCTGGTGGATTCCCACCGGCTTTGGAATGCTGCGCTTCCCCAGACTGCGGCGGACGGAGGATCTGACGGACACCCAACCGACGCTTTACGGTGAAGGTTCACCGCTCGGGTGCAAAGAGATTTTCCGCGCCTGGGAAGATCCGTCGGGCGATGTGTGGATCACTTGTATACAGCCGCAGTCATTTGCGGTGCGCTGGCGGCATCGAACGGGGACGTTCCAGCGCTGGAGCGAGGCGGACGGTATTCCGGCCGACACGGTGCCTCTGGTCTACCGAGCCGGCGCGCAGGGCACAATCTGGATGGCGACGGAGACGCACGCAATCCGCTTCCGTGAGGGACGGTTTGAAGCTTTTCCGGTGGGCTCGCGCCCGCGCCCGCCGTGGGTGCGGGACATGCTGGTGGATTCCGCCGGACGAATCTGGCTGGCCACGCAGCGCGCGGGACTGTTCCGCTGCGATAATCCCAACGATGCGGCGCCTGTTTTTCGCCAATATACGGTGGCGGCGGGCCTTTCGACGGACTTTGTAAGCTCGGTGGTGGAGGATGCTGCCGGCTACATCTACGCCGGTACGGCGCGCGGCGTAGACCGGATCGACCCGCGAGCACCCATCGGCTCCAAACGCATTCGCCATTTTACGGCGACCGACGGGCTGCCGGAGAGCGAAGAGAATACCGCTCTGCGCGATCGTCACGGCCATCTCTGGTTCGGAACACTGGCCGGTCTGGCGGAGACCGATCCCGCTAAACTGGGGCGCCGGCCGGCGCCCGATATCTACCTGACGCGCGTGCGGGTGCGCGGCGAGGATGTGCCCCTTCCGTGGCAGGGCAGGCCGAAACTTTCGCTCGAATTCGCCGCGGACCGCAATCAGGTGGAGATCGAATATTCAGCGATCGACCTGGCTTCGCCCGAATCGCTGCTCTATCAATACCGGCTGGGGGGAAACGACACCGATTGGAGCGATCCCGTGGAGCGCCTCGACGTGAACTACGCCAGCCTGCCCTCGGGGACGTTCCATTTCGAAGTCCGCGCGGTGGATGCCGATGGACAGGTGAGCCCGCAGACGGCCGGTTTCGATTTCACCATAGCGATACCGGTATGGCGGCGTTGGTGGTTCCTTTCCGGACTGGCGATTGTGCTCACGGCAGGCATCGTTCATCTCTATAACTATCGGGTGCGGCACCTGCTCGCCATGGAGCGCCTACGCACCAGAATCGCCACCGATCTGCACGACGATATCGGCGCCAGCCTGACGCAGATCTCCATTCTCACCGAGCTGGCGCGCCGCGGGCCGGCTCCGCAGGTGCTCGCTGACGTCGCCAATATCGCGCGCGGGTTGGTCTCGGACATGAGCGACATCGTGTGGGCGATCAATCCGCGGCACGACCGTTTCGACGGGATGGTGCACCGCATGCGTCGTTTCGCCAGCGACGTTTTGGGAGGGGCCGATATCGATGTGGAGTTCGAGACCGCCGGATTGCCGGCGGATGTGGCCGTGCCGCTGGAGGCGCGCCGCCCGTTATACCTGGTGCTTAAGGAGTCCGTAAACAACGTGGCCCGGCACTCGGGAGCGGGCAAGGCCACCATCCGGCTGGAACTGGTGGAGGGCAACCTGAAGTTGACTGTCATAGATGACGGGCGCGGCTTCGACGCGGCAGGCGCGCATGCGGGCGAGGGCTTGGTGAGCGTGGCGCGGCGTATGCGGGAGATTGGCGGCACGGCTACCTGGGAATCCCAGCCCGGTTCCGGCACGCGCTTTACGGCTGTTCTGCCTTTGCCGGTCCGCAAAGCCCTACATGAATTGATAGGTTTTCCAGGCAGGGTTCGCCGCTAGAATGAAAGCTGTCTTGACACCCCCGTCTCCGGTCAACTCAACCGCTAAGATTCGCGTAGCCATAATCGAAGACCAGGCGCGCACGCGCGAGGGTTTGCGGGCGCTGATCGCCTCGAGCGACGGCCTGGAGTGCATCGGCGCGTGGGGATCGATGGAAGAGGCCCTGGCCGCGGATTGGCGGGTCAAACCTAACGTCGTGCTGGTGGATCTGGGGCTGCCCGGGATGTCGGGAATCGAAGGCATCGCGGTGCTGCGGGTCCATTGTCCGGAAGCGGCGCTGGTGGTGCTGACCGTGTATGAGGACAACGATCGCGTGTTCCGCGCCCTGTGCGCCGGGGCGAACGGATATCTGCTGAAGAATACGGCGCCGGCGAAGTTGGTGGAGAGTTTGCGCGAGGCCAACCGGGGTGGCGCTCCCATGTCGCCGGAAATCGCCCGCCTGGTGATCGAAATTTTCCGAAAGGTGCACCCGCCCGAAAAGGCGACGCACAATCTGACCCCACAGGAGCTGCGCCTGCTCAAGCTGCTGGTGGAGGGCCATAGCTACAAAACGGCCGCCGGCCAAATGGGCGTCAGCATCAATACCATCGCTTTTCACATTCAGAATATTTACGGCAAGTTGCAGGTGCATTCCAAGTCTGAGGCTGTGGCGCGCGCGCTGAACGCCAATCTGTTCGCTTAAGGTGTGGCGCTGGCACTCCTGCCTAATGCCACATCGTTTTCGCCGAAGGGCAATTCTGCAGAGGTGGGGCGGACCCCTGGGCGGACCCCAGGGCGGACCCCCTGGTCCGCACGGGACGCCCACGTCCCGTTGTCCCGTCGAAGAATCAGGCAGTTGCTATAGCGAAAAAGGCCGACCTGGGGGTCGACCGGGCCCAGAGGGCACCCGCGGGCGTCCGCCCCACTAACTACCGGGACTTTTTGACGACTCGTGGGGTGAACTTGTCGCCCTTGGCACTTACCCACTCGCAGGAATCGAGCGGCCTGGTGCCGGCGTGGAAGATCACTTTCCCGAGGCGCAGGCGCGCATTGCGCAGGAAGGCGCCCATCATGCGATCCGCCACGGCCGTATGGTTGGCCAGCCACGTCGACAGGTATTCCACCAATTCGAGCCCTGCCGCGCGGTCTCCCGCTTCGATGCGCGCCGCGAATTGACTCACCTGACGCCGCACGCCATCGTGCTGCTGCTTATGCCAACGCAGCGAGGTATAACGGGCCGCACGCATGAGCCGCTCTTCGTGCGCGAAATGGTCAACCGCGCAGGCGGCCAGACGATTGGTCAATGTGCAGAGGTCTGCCAAAGGCGTGTCGGCGGCAAGTGCCCTCCGGATGTTGGCGACGGCCTCGAAGATCTCTTTGTGTTCGTCGTCGAGGTCAGGTACGAATACCTCGTGAGACGTACTCCATTTCAAGTAACCCACGCCTTATTTTACAGGATTCAGACCTGAAAAGCTGCAAGCCGTCCGAAGCGCTGCGCATTTGCGAAGGACAGCCGGTGGACGTGCTGATCTCCGATGTGATGATGCCCGAGATGGACGGCGGGAAGCTCGCCGAGCGCTTCCTGCAGTTAAGGCCGCAAGGACGCGTGATGTTGATCTCCGGCCAGGCGAAAGTGCCGGCCGCCGCCAAACTGCCAAATGTGCGATTCCTGCGAAAGCCCTTCTTCCCATCGGTGCTGGTGCAGCAACTGCGCGAGCTGATGGAGGGGGGATAATTCCCCCGCCGACGTGGCGCGGACTTCAGTCTGCAGCGCCGGCCATCCTGCCGGCGTTCTCGATTTCTGCGGCTTGAGGTTTTTTCAGCTGGGACCCATCCGCGCACGCGCCGAGAAGAGACTCCGAACTCCTGAGGTCGTCCCCGCGATTTAGGGCGGCTCAGGAAAATGACCTGAGCCCATTTCGCGTTCGGCACCACTCCCTGACGGTCGCGGCTCGGTGTCGGCGGACTGCGTTTCCGAGCCGCGCGCGTGAGCAAGCGGTTTGACGGCGCATATCAAATTCCATGACTTCAGCAGTTCGGCGTCTCGGCGCTGCAGACCGAAGTCCGCCGCCACACAGTTAGTCAGTCTCAGATCTGGTGGGTACACTCCGGCCGTGAACGTCTCAATCATGGCAATCGCGTCAGTGATATCCCGCAAAGATTTGTCGATGTCTCTAAAAGGCAATCACGGCCTCGCTGGCGGCTCGCTCACGAATATTGCCTTGTAGCGCCTTTGCAGAAGTCAGGTCTACCGGAACCCCAAGGATATCTGCAAGGCGGTTCTCGAGACCCACCATATCCAACAGGGACAAGCGTTTTGAAGAGTCGAACTCAGCCAGCAGATCAACTTCGGAGGTGGCGATCGCCTCACCGCGCGCCACGGAACCGAAGATCGCGAGGCGCACGTTGCCAGCAGCCTTCAGCTCGGGTTCACATTCGCGGAGCTTGGCGATTACGGTGGACCTATCCATGGCGATACCTACGGCCGCTTCGTCAGCAGCACCGTCTGCTCTATTGTCTTTCCGTCGCGGACAACTTTCACCTGCACGCTGTCCCCCGCCGCTTTGGCTTGCAAGGCGTAGGTGAAATCGTAAAGGTTGTCGATCTTCTTCCCGTCGAATTCCACCATCACGTCGCCTGCCTTGAACCCGGCCTTCTCGGCGGGAGAACCTGCCCGGACGTCGGCGAATTTGACACCCTTGACGCCCTCGCCGAAATCGGGAATGGAGCCGAACCAGGGACCGTAGCCGCCTCCTGCCGATCCGGTCACTGGCCCGACCCCGCCCTGTCCATGTGGGTTGGGCGCCACCTTCACGAATTGCGGACGGACCGAGCCGTCCCGCAGATCGTCGGCGACTTCCGATACCATCGCCAGAAGCTCGGCCGCGTCGGGCGCATCGATCTTATCGGCCGTATCGCTAGGCTTGTGGTAATCGCTGTGCAACCCCGAGAAGAAGAAGAGGGATGGAACCTGTCCCGTGAGGAACGATGTATGATCGCTTGACGACGATTCCGGTCCTTCGGAAAAATCGAACTTCAGCGGATATTTCGGCACGATACTTTCGAGCATTGCGCGCAGGCCCGTGCCCGTGGCCGCTCCACCAACGAAAACTTTGCCATCGCGAATGCGGCCGATCATATCCATGTTGATCATCGCCACCGCCCGATCGAGCGGCAGCTCCGGATGCGCTACATACCAGGCCGACCCCAGCAGGCCCATTTCCTCGCCCGCGAAGTTCAAAAACAGAATGCCGCGCTTCTGCTTCGGCTGTCTGGCGTACCAGCGCGCGAGCTCGATCACGCCGGCGGTGCCCGAAGCGTTATCGTCGGCGCCGGGATGGATGGCTGTCACACCGGGCGCGAGCGAGTACGGTCCACCCATCCCCAGATGATCGTAATGCGCGCCCAGGATCACATACTCATCGCTCTCGCCGGGGATGTAGGCCGACACATTGTGGACCGTTTTCTCTTCGCGCCGGACATCCACTTCCCCGTCCACCCGAATGGAATTGGGGAACGCGAACGATTCCGGCATGAGGTCCTTATCGATACCCGCCTCCAACCGATCGACGCTCTTACCGGCATCCTTAAACCAGCCGTCGATCAGCGATTCCTTCACGTCGACAATTTCCAATCCTGCATCCTTCGGGCCCTCTGTGCTGCCAAACTTCACCAGCTCCGATGGTTCGTTGGGGTGGTTGGCATGGTCGTCGATCAGGATCATGGCAATCGCGCCGTGCACCTTGGCATTCGCCGCCTTTCTGGTAAACGCCGCGTGCGATGTCAACGCCTTGCCCGCGAAGACGCTGTGGGCGTCGTTTTCCTGCGGTTCGTGGCGCAGCACCAACACGATCTTTCCTTTGACGTCGACCCCGGAGTAATCGTCGTAGTGGTATTCCGGCGCGGTGATGCCATAGCCCGCGAAGACCACCGTTCCGCTGAACTTGCCGACGGAAGAAAAGCTGAGCGGCACGAAATCGCCCGCAGCGACCTTTGTGGAGCGGCGACCATCCTTAAAGGTAAATCGATTGCGCGGACCAAGCTGGGCGTCGGTCGTTACCGGAAAGCTCTGCAGGTAATCCTTGCCGTCTGCGGGCTTGATTCCGAACTCGCGATACTTCTCGGCGATGAATCGGGCCGCGGTTTCCAATTCGGGGCTGCCGGTGGCACGCCCTTTCAACTCCGGTGACGCCAGATATTTCACGTCGTTCCAGTAGAGAGTCGGGTCAACTTTTACTTCCGCACCGTACGCCCCCCCCACCACACACGACGCCAGGCACAACAGGGGCGCGAGCCCACGTTTCCAACTTGTCATTTCACCTCGTCACTGCTTCTTGATGGGCGATGTTGCCGTGCTGGGCAGGCCGGGAACCGCCAGCTTGGTTTCGCATCCGCAATCTTCGCCGGCATTCTTGGCCGTCTTCTGATACTCGATCTCGTTGTCGATAGTGGATTTCAGACCGGTCCATTCCACGGAGTTGGGAATGCGGCGGCCATTCACGAACATGGTCGGAGTGCCGGTGACCTCCATCTCCTTGGCCTTTTCGATTTCGTCGCCCACTTCCTTATCGGTCTCTTTGTTATCCATGCAGGTATTGAGCTGTATGGAATCGACGTCTTTGCGATCCTTGGCCCAGATGTCGACAATCGACTTCAAATTGTCCGCCGTGATGGTCTCCTGGTGGCCGTAGATCCAGTCGTAATATTCCCAGAATGAGCCGGGATCCTGATGGAACACGCATCGCCCGGCATCGGCCGCCGCACGCGCCCACGGATGCAAGTTCTCGATCGGGAAATCGATGAAGTAAAGCCGCACCTGCGTGGGATAAGCGGCGATCAGGTTCTGGCGGAGCATGGTGGCTTCCACCTTGCAATGCGGGCACTGAAAATCGCTGAACAGCACGATCACGACGGTAGCGCCGGGAGTGCCGAGACTCGGCTGAAACGCAGTCTTCAGCTTTTCGAGATCCTTCTTAAAGGGATTCCCGGTAACATCGAAAGCGCTGCCCTGCAAAATTCTGGTGCCGTCCTTCGTCACATACAGCAGTTCGTCCCCAGTGGCCGGGCCACGCGCAATCTTTACGTGGATTTCCTGCATCCCCGGTATATCTGACGGCTTGGGGTCGCCGACCGTAACGGTATCTGTGGAAAGCAGCACCCACAGGTGCCGGACATAGGCTTCCAGATAGGCCTTGTCGTAAGCCGATTTCTTTTCGCCCTGGGCCATACCGGCCACGACTAGCAAGAGCGCGGCCAACAACGAGGAGAGTAACTGTTTCAACATCATTTCCATTGTAGACGAGGCGAACCTGAGATTTAGTACAATCGTCGCCAGTGGAAACCTTCAATCGCCGCACCCTGTTATGCGCAGCCGCCGCGGGCGGACTGTTTCAGGCAGGTGCGCAAGAGCCGAAATCCGAGGGCAAGATGCGGCTGGGCATCATCCTCGGAGTCCCGAAAGAAGCCGATGCCGCCATCAAGCGTGTGCACGACCTGGGATTTCCGACCTGCCAGGTCCACCTGCAGGACGTAAGCGCCGAAGCCGCCGTCAATCTTCGCGTCGCGCTCGACCGCTACGGAGTGGAGGCCACATCGGCCGTCGCGACTGGACCGGGCAAGGAGATTTACGACTTCTACCAGGGGCCGCTCACCATCGGCCTGGTGCCGCGCGAGTTTCGCGCGCAGCGCATCGCCCACATGAAGCAGGTCTCCGACTTCGCGGCGAAGGCCGGGGTTCCCGCCGTGCAAGGCCATTGCGGGTTCATTCCCGAAAACCCCAACGATCCGCTGTACCAGGAAGCGGTGGACGCCATCCGCACCGTCGCGGCATACTGCAAGCAGAACGGCCAGAAATTCCGCTGCGAGACTGGGCAGGAGACGCCCATCACGCTGGTGCGCGCCATACGCGATATCGGGCTCGACAATGTGGGCGTGAACTTCGACGCCGCCAACCTGATTTTGTACGGCAAGGCCAATCCAGTCGATGCCGTCGAAGTGCTCGGTCCTTATATTCAGGGCGTGCACGCCAAGGATGGCCTTTACCCCACCGACCCGAAACAGCTCGGCCGTGAAGTTCCCATCGGCGAGGGCAAGGTGAATTTTCCAGCCTTGGTCGCCAAGTTCAAGCAGATCGGTTACCGCAATCCGCTGACTATCGAACGGGAGATCAGCGGAGAAAAACAGACGGCCGACATTCTGGCCTCCAAGGCCTACCTCGAAAAGTTGATTGGGTGACCCAATGAAAATTGAGACCGAACGTCGCACCTTCCTGAAGACCGCGGGAGCGGCGGGCGTATTTACGATTTTGAATTCGCGTCTGGTGCGCGGGACCGATGCCAACTCGGCCGTTCGCGTAGGTTTGGTGGGATGCGGCCGACGGGGCACCACGCACGCCAATACCATCATTCAGCACACGGGCGCCCGCATGACGGCGCTGGCCGACCTCTTCCAGGACCAGATCGACGCCGCCAAGAAGCGCCTCGACACCGCCGCCCAGAACAAAGGCTATTCCGGTATCGCGCAAACCTGGGTGGGGCCGCACGCTTGCCGGGAAATGGCGGAGTCGAAGGACGTGGATGCGATCGTGATCGCTACCCCGGCCTATTTTCATCCCGACCATCTGAAAGCGGTGGTGGAAGCGCGCAAGCACGTTTATCTCGAAAAACCTGTCGCCGTGGACGTGGCGGGGGCCAAGCGCGTGCTCGAGATCGCGAAACAGGCCGAGGGCCACACCAGTCTCGACGTGGGCTTTCAGATTCGCTCGGCGCCGCCCTATGTGGAATTGGTGCGCCGCATTCATGCCGGCGCATTGGGCGAGATCGCGGCGGGCGAAGCGCACTATTACTGCCCAGCTCCCGATGATCGCCACTGGACCGGCGCGACGGGCGACGTGTTGCGCGTGCGCAATTGGATCACGGACCGGGTGCTTTCCGGCGACATCATCGTGGAGCAGAATATCCACGTGCTCGACGTGGCCAATTGGGTGCTCAAAGACCATCCAGTCAGCGCTATCGGACGTGGCAGCCGCAAGGGCCGTAACGCGCCCGGTGACGACTGCTATTCGCATTTCGATGTGATTTTCCACTATCCCAACGACGTCCATGTCAGCTTCAATTCGACGCAATTCGGCAAAGGCCCGTTCGAAGTGAGTGAGCGCTTCTTCGGCACTCGTGGGGCGGCGCAATTGCCTTATAGCGGCCCATTCGGCATCGAAGGGGATGAGAAATGGATGTGGGCAGGTAGTGAAAATCAGGGCCAGGCGCAGTTTTCGGCCGCCGGCTCCTTCACCGACAACCTGGCGCAGGCGGATTCCGAGAAGCAGAAGAGCTTCATCGACAGCATTACCAGCGGCCAACTGCACAATCAGGCCGCGCAGGGGGTGGAGTCGGCGCTCACTGCCATGTTAGGGCGGAAGGCTGGCTATCTTGGGCGGGAAGTTACCTGGGACGAGTTAGTCAAGTCAAACGAGCACTGGGACGCGAAGATAGACGTAGATAAGCTAGGATAAATCGCGCGCTGTTGCTTGGCTTTTCGTGGGACATGCTTTAGCTTGTCCAGGTCTTACATCACCGGGCCGATGCGCCACGGCACGAACTCTTTGTGTCCCATGCGCTCGGCACACGTTCGCCTACCCGAAGCCGCTTCCAGCATGAGATCGAAGATCTCCCGGCCCACCTGCTGGACGGTAGCTTCACCGTCCGCGATCCGGCCCGCGTTCACGTCCATGTTGTCGCGCATGCGGCCGTAAGTGCTGGTATTGGTAGCGATCTTGATCACCGGGATGGTCGGGAACCCGATGGCGCTCCCGCGTCCCGTAGTGAACGCGATCAAATTGCATCCGCCCGCCGCCAGTCCGGCGAGAGAGACGGGATCGTACCCCGGCGTGTTCATGAACACGAAACCCGGCGAAGTTATAGCCTCGGCATAATCGTACACATCCGTGAGTGGTGAGGTGCCGCCCTTCGCCACGGCCCCCAGCGATTTCTCCAGGATATTTGTTAGTCCGCCGGCCTTATTCCCGGGGCTCGGATTGTCGTCGAAGCTGCCTTCGAAGCGGCTCAAATACCGCTTGTACTTGCGAATGCACTCGAGCAGTTTCTCGGCGACTTCGCGATTGCGTGCCCGCCGCACCAGCAGGTGCTCCGCGCCGAAGATCTCGGTAGTCTCCGCCAGCACCGCAGTGCCGCCCAGTTCCGCCAGCAGGTCCGAACAGAAGCCCAAGGCGGGATTTGCCGTGATGCCTGAGAACGAATCGGACCCGCCGCAGTTCAACCCCAGCACAATCTTCGAAGCCGGCGCCGGCGTACGCTGCTCCGCGGCCGCCTGTTCGATGAAGCGCGCGATTTCGCGACGTGCGGCTTCCAGGGCCCCTAGCGTTCCTCCGCTTCCCTGCAACGTGAGTCCGGCGAGGCGGCCACTGCTTGGAGCGCCCGCACCCAGATAGTGGTCGATCTGGTTGGTCTCGCAGCCGAGGCCAAGAATCAACGCCGCCGATACGTTGGGATGCGCCAATACACCGCCCAACGTGCGCCGCAACTGATCCATGTCGGGACCGAATGCGTGCGCGCAGCCTTCGCCATGCGGGAACGCCACCACACCGTCGACATTGGGCGGCAACGTCTCGCCGAGATAGCTTTCGGCGATCAGTTCGGCGGTATGGGCGGCGCAATTACTCGCCGCCACCACGGCGATATAGTTGCGCGTGCCCACGCGGCCATCCTCGCGAACGTACCCCATGAAGGTGGGTTCCGCGGCGCGTTCGGGCAGCGGCACTTCCACCGACGGGAACTCGTAGTCGAGCGTCAACTCCTCGAATCCCAAATTGTGCGTGTGGACGTGCCGGCCGGCCGCGATCTCCGCCGTGGCGCGTCCGATGCACTGGCCGTAGCGCTCCACCTTGTCTCCCGCATGAATGGCGCGCAGGGCAATCTTGTGGCCAGCGGGAATGGCATCCAACGCCACCACACTCACGCCGTCAACGTGTAATTCGGCCCCTGCGGAGATGGGAACACGCGCCACCGCGACATTGTCGGCGGGGTGCAAATGAATGGCTGAATTTTCAGCCGTCGGTAATTTGGCGATATCGATTAGCATTACACCCACTTCGTCATCAGAAATCGGTCGTGCATGTGAAAGCCCGAACGGGCATACAAATGCTGAGCCCGCTCGTTTTTCTGTCCCACTTCCAGCCGCAGCGCCTGCCATCCGCGAGCCCGGCATTGTTCGTCGGCAAACGCCAAAGCCTGCGTGCCGAGTCCCATTCGGCGGCAATTCTCTTTCACGAATAACTCGTCCAGCAGGCCGAACCGCCCACCGAACTCCAAACTGTATCCCAGCAGTACCACTATATAGCCCGCTAGGGTGCCATCCAGGTCGATCATCCATACTCCGCCGAATTCCGGTTCGCCGAGCAGCTTCTCGGTGGCTTTCCGCGCGCGATCCGCATCGAACGCCGATGCGCTCTGCGTGTACAACTGCGCCATCATGTCGACCACGCGGCCTACGTCATCGCGCGTTACCGGCAGGAAGCGGGCAGGCACGCCTCTATAATAAGAAAAATGGTCCGGAAAAATCCGCCCGTCCTGTGGCTGGTGCTGCCGCTGGCGTTTCTGCTGTACTTTTACCACCTGGCGGCCGTCGGATTGATCGGGCCCGATGAACCGCGCTATGCCGCCATCGCCCGCACTATGGCATCATCCGGCGACTGGATCACGCCGCGCCTTCTGGGCGTGCCCTGGTTCGAGAAACCGGCGCTGCTTTACTGGATGGAGGCCGTCTTTTTTCGCGCCGGCTTCGGCCCCGAAATGGCGCCACGCTTCCCCATCGCTCTGTTAGCGGTCGCGTTTCTCGTTTTCTATCGGTGGATTCTCCGCCGCGAATTCGGCGACCGGCCCGCCGCGTTCTCAACCGCAATTTTAGGCACATCGGCGGCCTGGCTGGTATCCTCCCAGATCGCCACTACGGACCTCCCGCTGGCCGCCACTTATTCTGGCGCCATGCTCCTGGCCCTTCCCTGGGTGCGCCGGCGAGACGCGGCTTGGCTGCCATGGGTCGCTGTGCTGCTGGGGCTGGCGGTGCTGGCGAAAGGTCCGGTGGCAGTGGCGCTCGCGTGCCCGATCCTCATTCCCTGGAAGGGCCCCTTCTGGTCAAATCTCGGTAGCAGTGTTCGCGCGTTCTTACGCCTCCGCGTGGTGCTTCTGTTTCTCGCCGTCACCTTGCCCTGGTACGCGCTCTGCACGTGGGCGAACGGCACCGCCTTCCTTAGAGAGTTTTTCTGGAAGCATAACGTGGAGCGCTTCCTGTCCTCTACTGCTGTAGGCAATCACGGGCAGCCCTTCTGGTATTTCGGCCCTATCCTGTTGGCACTCCTTCTGCCGTGGACCCCGCTCGTCCCGCTGACCTTCCGGCGCGTCTTCTACAACGATTCGGCCCGCCTTTTCCTCCTCCTGTGGACCGTCTTGTGGCTGGTCTTCTTCTCACGGTCGGCCAACAAACTTCCCTCCTACATTCTGCCCATGATCCCCGCCGCCACCGTGTTACTGGGCCTGGCGATCGCCGAGGTTCGCAATGCCGCGCCTTGGCTAGCGGTCTGCGCCTTTCTTCTAATCGCGTTCCCGATCGCCGCGCCGCTGCTGCCGGTCGCCGTCGCTACCGGGCTGACGCACGCGCCCACTCCGCACTTTCAATGGACGTGGTCGGCGCCAGTCGCCATCGCCGGCCTGGTATGGGCGCTCGATCGCAGCGGGCGCCGATTGGCGGCCGTCATGACCATCGTCGTGGGAGCGGCGGCAGGCACGCTGCTGATGAAAAGTATCGCTGTGCACGATCTCGATCGCATCGCTTCGGCTCGGACCCTCTGGATGGAACTCGCGCCGCGGCAAGACACTATTTGCGTGGACTGGGTTCCGCGCGGGATGGAATACTCGCTCGACTACTATTTCGTGCCGCCGCTTCCGCCATGCGCGCAGAGCCCCCGTCTGGTGTGGCTGCATCAATTGGCCGGTCAACCGCCCGTGCTGGGTGCGGCGAAACCGGCCCCGTAATCCCGGCGATACCGCTTCGCTGGAAGTTGACCCAGCGGCCCGCTACATTGTACGCTCGGGGTCCGGGATAGATTCATGATTCTGCCACATACCGATCTGACGCTCATCGTGTTGCTGGTCATATCCATGTTGTGCTGGGGCTCTTGGCCGGTGTTTCTCAAACTTGCCAATCGCTACCGCTTCGAGTTGTTCTATTTCGATTTCGCCATCGGGTTGGGAATCGTGGCTCTCTTGTGTGCCATTACCGTGGGCAGCCTGGGTTTCGACGGGTTCACGTTTACCGACGACATATTGAATGCGCGCAAGCAGGAGTGGCTGTTCGCGCTGATCGCCTCAATGATTTTCAATTTGGGAAATATGTTGACGCTGGGCGCCATGTCAATCGCTGGCATGGCGGTCGCTTTTCCGCTGTCATTCGGCGCGGCCCTGATCGTGGGCTCCTGGATCGGCTATCTGCGATACGCGGGCATGAACAGCGCGTTGGCCATCGCCGGCACTATATTGGTGATCTTAGCAGTGATCCTGGGCAGTTCGGCTTATTCGAATTTGAAGATTCTCCAACACGAAGCGCTGGCCCGCGCAGGTAAAACCAAGAGCACCAAGCGGCCGAGCTCCCTTAAAGCCATTCTGCTGGCCTTGATCGGCGGATCGCTAATGGGGACCATCGCGCCGCTGCTTTTGAGGGCGCAGGATCCTGACGATGGAGTCGGCCCCTATTCGTTGTTGTTCCTGTTCGCCGTGGGTGTGATCGGTTCCACCTTCGTCCTCAATCTGTTTTTCATGAATCTTCCGGTGGAAGGCGATCCGCTGGAAATTGCGGACTATATCCGAACGCCGATTAAGAACCACTTCCTCGGCGCTCTCGGGGGAGCCGTCTGGGCTCTGGGGGCGGCTGCCATCTTCGTGGCCAAAACGCCAAAGGGCGATATTCATCCCAACGTGGTGCTGGCAGCCTTGCTGAGCCATGCTGCGCCAATAGTCGCTGCCCTGTGGGGTCTCCTGATATGGAAGGAATTCAAGGGAGGCGACAGCCGCGCCAAGGCCTTGGCTGGAATTATGATCGTACTGTTCGCCGGAGGGCTGGCGTTCTTTTCTTTCGCCACCGAGTCGATCAGATAGGCTCTAAGCGCGGCCGGAATCCTCCGACTCCGCCGTCCCGGTCACCATCCCGGCCAACTCTTTCGCCGCTGGATTCCCTCCAGTGGCCGGTCGTCTGTCCCGGAATACTGACCGCCATCGGTACAAGGAAAGCGATGCTCGGCGCCTGGTCGCGCATCGTCCATCCGCCCTGGACGGTAACGTGCCGCCAATAGCCGGCCAGTGCCTGACGGTGTTGCACCTCGGTCATGGCGACGCAAATTGCGATGCGGGGCGCTCGCGATTCTTTCCATGGCGATGCGGAGGCAATCGTCCAGCCAGAGAATTTGCGGAGCCGGGAGTCCGGAAGGCGGCTTGTCGGCGGCGGCAGCCGGATGGAGCGCTGCCGCCGCGCTCAGTACTACCAGTGAGAACCGGACTGGAAGGGCTCACCGAAATGCCTTATGCTCAGTCCTGGAATTTCCCCTCACAAAGTCCTAATATTGGTATCGGATAACTTGTAATGCCCCCGCTGCGCATCGGACTTTTCGCCATCGGATTGGATGCCTATTGGCCACAGTTCGAGGGCCTCGAACGAAGGCTCACGGAGTGCGTCGGGAAGGTGGCGAAGCGGCTCGACCGCCCAGGCGTCG